>APMI01016111.1_pt1 | contig 22193 bp, 20 predicted proteins | sample 667938 | NCBI WGS metagenome assembly APMI01 (sample SAMN01084076, study PRJNA167559) | wastewater metagenome | biome: Wastewater | place: Denmark: Ejby Moelle, Odense | collected 2011-11-28
GTTGCCGAGCCGCTCGATCGAGAAGACCCCGAAGAGCTTGCCGAAGCCGCCCTCCTCGATGATCAGGTGGTCCAGGGGCACGCGGACGTCGTCGAAGAACAGATCGGCACTGGGTATGCCGCGGAAGCCCATGAGCTTCTCCTGGGCGCCGGTCGAGAAGCCGGGGGTGTCGGCGTGGACGACGATCGCGCCGATGCCCTTGGCGCCCGGCTGGTCGGACATCCGGCAGTAGACGAGGTAGCTGTCGGCGTGTCCACCGTTGGAGATCCAGCGCTTGGCGCCGTTGATGACCCAGTGGTCGCCGTCGCGGCGGGCCTTGGTGCGCAGGTCGGTCGCGGCGGACCCGGCGTCGGGCTCGGAGATGGCGATGGCCATCGTCTGCTCGCCCCGGCACGAAGCCGTCAGCCAGCGCTGCTTCTGCTCCTCGGTCCCGAAGAACTGGATGACCCGGATCGGCCCGGTGTTGCACTCGAAGACCTGGAAGGCGGCCGGACGGCATACCTTGGCCAGTTCTTCGATGACGACGAGAGCGTCGACGAGGGTGCCGCCCTGGCCGCCGTACTCCTCGGGGATGGCCAGGCCGAGGTAGCCGAGGTCGGCGAGGCGAGCGACCTCCTCGCGGGGCAAGGACGTGCGCTCCAGGTCCCAGCGGGCTGCCGGAGCGGCGTAAATCTCGGCCGCGACCTTGGCCGCCACCGCCTTGAGCTGCTCCTGCTCCGCGGTGAGAGTGAACCCACTCACGTCGGCCTCCTTGATCACGGCTTGATGATAACTATGATCACCATAGCGATGAATTGCCATCAGTCAAGTAGTCTGAGACAACCGACCCGCAGGAGCCCGTATGCCGCGCAACCCCCTCCTCCCCCAGGGCCTCGGCAAAGTCGGGTTGTAGGGCTGTGACCTGCGCCAACGTGGGGTGGTGGTCGGCGTGTTGCTGGTGAGGGGCGTGAGGCTGGTGGTGACGATGGGAGTTCTCACACGCCTGTCGCTGCCACGGAGCCCCACGCCGCCATGTCATCTTCCCTCACGATCGGTTCTGCTCGTATCCCCCTGATCGAGGTGTTCGGGACGGTTGTTGACCCACGCGCCCGTCGCGGGGTCCGCCACGACTTGGCGGTCGTGTTGGCCCTGGCGGCAGCGGCCGTGCTGTCCGGGTCCCGGTCGCTGCTGTCGATGGGTGAGTGGGTGCTCGACGCGGACCGGGAGGCGTTGTCCCGGTTGGGAATCGGTCCAGGGGTGGGGTTGCCCTCGGAGTCCACGATCCGACGGACGCTGGCAGCGGTCAATGCCGACGACTTGGACCGCCTTATCGGCGTGTGGATGGCAACCCGCGTGCGAACCGTCGAGGGTCGCCGTGTGATCGCGGTTGACGGCAAGAGCCTGCGCGGCGCCACCCGCGAGGGCGTGATGCCGCACCTGCTCGCGGCGTTGGATCACGACGCCGGCATCGTTCTCGCGCAGCGGGCCGTGCCTGACAAGGGTAGTGAGATCCCTGCGATCAAGGACCTCCTTGGGGCCATCGATCTGGCTGGGGCCGTGATCACCGCGGACGCCCTGCACTGCCAACGGGACACTGCCAGCTGGCTGATCGAGCACGGCGCCGACTACCTGATGACCGTCAAGGGCAACCAGCCGACGCTGCGCGCGAAACTGAAAGACCTGCCCTGGTCGCAGGTACCCGGGCATACCTACCGGGACACCGGCCACGGTCGGCGGGTGACCCGAACCGTCAAGGCTGTCGTCGTCCCGGCGTGGGTTGACTGGCCCGGCGCGGCCCAAGTCCTGCAGGTCCGGCGGACTCGAATCATCAAGGGCCGCAAGCACGTCGAGGTCGTCTACGCGATCTGCTCCGTCCCGACCGAGCACGCAACGCCGCAGCTAGTGGCCTCCTGGATCCAAGGACACTGGGGCATCGAGAACGCGCTGCACTGGGTCCGCGACGTCACCTTCGACGAAGACCGACACCAACTCCGCGTCGGCAACGGACCACACGTCATGGCCATCCTGCGCAACACCGCCATCAGCCTCCTCCGCCTGGCCGGCTGGACCCGCATCGCCGCAGGACTACGACATCACGCTGCAGACAGCCGCCGCCCGATCACGCTCCTGGCCACCTCATGAACGACTTTGCCGAGGCCCTGCCCCTCCTCCCCGACCTGTCCGGCAAGGTCGCCGTCGTCACCGGCGGCAGCCGCGGGCTGGGCCGTGCCATGGCCTTCGGGCTCGCCCATGCCGGCGCTCAGGTCGTCGTCGCGAGCCGTCATGGTGACCAGTGCGAAGCCACCGCGGCCGAGCTCACCGAGGCGACCGGCATACCCGCTCTGGGGCTTGGTACCCACGTCGGGAAGTGGTCCGAGCTCGACGGGTTCGTGCAGGAGGTCTACGCGCGGATGGGGCGCGTGGACGTGCTCATCAACAACGCGGGGATGTCGCCGCTGTATGACACGGTGACCGACGTGACCGAGGAGTTGTTCGACAAGGTCATCGCGGTCAACCTCAAGGGGCCGTTCCGGCTGTCGGCGCTCGTCGGCACGCGGATGGCGGCGGGGGAGGGCGGCTCGATCGTCAACATCTCCAGCGCCGCGGCCATCCACCCGCGCCCACACACCCTCCCGTATGCCGCCGCCAAGGCCGGTCTCAACGCCCTCACCGTGGGCCTCGCGCACACCTTCGGGCCGAACGTGCGGGTCAACGCGATCATGGCCGGGACGTTCCTTACTGACGTGAGTCGCTCGTGGGACCCCGAGGTGTTCGCGCGGCGGGCGGAGGGCTTCGCCTTACGGCGGGGCGGGCAGCCTGAGGAGATCGTCGGGACCGCGTTGTATCTCGCGAGTGGCCTGTCCAGCTACACGACCGGGGCGGTCATCACCGTCGACGGCGGCCAACCGTAAGGGGCGGTCTGGTCGGGCTGGGCTCGGTCCTGCCTCGGTCCAGCCTCGGTCCGGCGAGCGGCAGGCGCTGGGCGTGGGCGAGAATGGGCGTGCCCGTTGGCTGGTCATCCCAACCGAGCAGCACCTCTGGAGCTCGGCCTGAGGGGGTGGTTAGCTACTGAGCGGTAACCTCGTCGAGTGTGCAGGGCTCTGACCTGCGGAAACACGGTTACTTGTGGGTAGAATCGGCCGTCCGGGGAGGTGTGAGAGGTCGGGTGTGCAAACGGACATCGTTTCCGCAGGTCAGAGGGGGTGTCCGAGGGGGTAGGGTTCCGCTGTACGTCTCGCACGACAGCGAATAGAAACTCGGCAGCGCGCAGGCCGTACCATGTCGCGTCATACCCGGTTCCGCTGTACGTCTCGCACGACAGCGAATAGAAACCGATGTCCAGTTCGCCCACTTCGATGCGGGAGGTTCCGCTGTACGTCTCGCACGACAGCGAATAGAAACACAGCATTACCGAGCCCAAGTCAGACACCATCTGGTTCCGCTGTACGTCTCGCACGACAGCGAATAGAAACGTGACGGTGTTCCCCGACACGGCCTTGATGTAGGTTCCGCTGTACGTCTCGCACGACAGCGAATAGAAACAGACGTAGTCGACACCTCCCCCCCAGGCGCCAAGTTCCGCTGTACGTCTCGCACGACAGCGAATAGAAACTCGTCGTGGTGGTAGAGGTAGTGGACCGTCGCTGGTTCCGCTGTACGTCTCGCACGACAGCGAATAGAAACGGTCGGAAACGAACCGGTAGATGCCCAACAGGAGGAGTTCCGCTGTACGTCTCGCACGACAGCGAATAGAAACTTCCCGAGCTGTAGACGGTGCCGTTGGCAACGCCGGAGTTGTTCCGCTGTACGTCTCGCACGACAGCGAATAGAAACCTGTGACGGTCCCAGACGTGCCCGACGTGACGGTGATGTTCCGCTGTACGTCTCGCACGACAGCGAATAGAAACGGAGAGTCGGGCCGCTCGACCTCGTACTCGAGGTTCCGCTGTACGTCTCGCACGACAGCGAATAGAAACCGGCGAACGCGGTCTGCGTGTGTGCGGTCCTGCGCCAGGTTCCGCTGTACGTCTCGCACGACAGCGAATAGAAACGGTCAGGTTGGGGTCGTCAGGCGTCCCCACCTTGGTTCCGCTGTACGTCTCGCACGACAGCGAATAGAAACTCAAGGGGACGCCGCGCTACATGTCGGACGCTGAGGTTCCGCTGTACGTCTCGCACGACAGCGAATAGAAACCCTGTATGGCACGCGCCCGATCCTCGGCGGTGTCCAAGTTCCGCTGTACGTCTCGCACGACAGCGAATAGAAACACCTTGTCATAGGCGAAGAACTTGTAAGTTTGGCAGGAGTTCCGCTGTACGTCTCGCACGACAGCGAATAGAAACCCGGACGAGTTGGCGTTGACGGCTAACTCCCCAGTTCCGCTGTACGTCTCGCACGACAGCGAATAGAAACCTCCAAAGATGGCCGTCTCGGTCACATTGCCGTTGAGTTCCGCTGTACGTCTCGCACGACAGCGAATAGAAACACTCGAACGGTGAGCAGTAGTAGCCATCGCAATGTTCCGCTGTACGTCTCGCACGACAGCGAATAGAAACCTCGTCCTCGCCTGTGACCGTCCATGTGACGAACGTTCCGCTGTACGTCTCGCACGACAGCGAATAGAAACAGACCGAATATGGCCGGGATAGTCATTTTCCGGTAGTTCCGCTGTACGTCTCGCACGACAGCGAATGGAAACATGCATCGGTCGCTGTAGGATTCTGGCGACATCAGGTTCCGCTGTACGTCTCGCACGACAGCGAATAGAAACGTCGAGCGCCTACAGCGACCGCCGCCCGGTCGAGTTCCGCTGTACGTCTCGCACGACAGCGAATAGAAACTGTCCAGGGGGAGCCCCGGGAGTAACACTGAGCCGTTCCGCTGTACGTCTCGCACGACAGCGAATAGAAACGTCAGAAGCAACGCGATCAACGCGACGAAGGTGTTCCGCTGTACGTCTCGCACGACAGCGAATAGAAACGTCCCCGCGACGATGGTGGTAGCGGTGGCAGCGGTTCCGCTGTACGTCTCGCACGACAGCGAATAGAAACATCAGCCAGCCGTTGACCGGGGTGGACACGACACCGTTCCGCTGTACGTCTCGCACGACAGCGAATAGAAACGAGCAGGGAGTCCCTGATCTTCTGACCGTTCTCGGTCAGGATGTTCCGCTGTACGTCTCGCACGACAGCGAATAGAAACCTCCCGCCGAGGGTGGGCCGACCGCCAGCGTCGTCGGTTCCGCTGTTCGTTCGCAAAGCGAATGGGCGGGGATTGACCCGCAGGGCTGAGACACTGGCAAGACACTGGCGGTCAGCCTGGCAGCTCCCGTGCGGAACACCCTGCTCAGATCGCGTTCGATCGGCGTCCGCGAGTTGTTGAGTGCCCGTGCTGCGAGCGGCGCCGCGTCATCCATCGGTCCGGATGTTGCGACACGCCCGAGTGGTCCTGGACAGGAGTCGTCGAGACATGTAGGACTTCAACAGCAGTTGTGGCGGATCCAATGTCAGGGGATTCTGTGGTCATCAATCCGTATACGTTCGTCTCGCTGCCGTCTGTTCCGCCTGAACTTTCGACGCCGGCGGGTCACCATCGGCAAGAGGAAGGCCGCTTCGATGGCTGGATGGACATCGAGATCACGACTCGAACCCCTCTGCTGCTTGGGTCTTTGAGCGAGGATGAGCTGCGCTCACGTAACGGGCACCCCGTTCAAGAACCGCCGCGTCAGCGCCCAGGCGACTCCGCCGCGCCCGTTGTAATCCCTGGCAGTTCGCTCATGGGTGCGTTTCGCAGCGTCCACGAAGCAATAAACAACTCCTGTCTTAGGATCGTGGACCAGGATTACCGCGCCGTTCACCGCACGATCATGTCGTCACGGGTCATGAAAGATCTGCGACTTGGGCGCGCCATGGCAAATGACGGCGCTTTGCAACTGGCGATCGTTCAGAAGGTGCACCAGGACAGCGGACTCCCCTTAACGGTGCGCGTATGCAGGGACGTGATCTGGGTGGCGGCGCGTATGTTCTCACAACCGCCAGTCACTGGTCAGAAGGTAGACATCAACGCAACCGCGTACAGGACTAACGTGCGGGCCCCTCATTCGAAGGCGTGGATCGACGGAGGCCGCAAGTTGTACGACGGGGCGGAACCGGTCGAACTTGCGCAGGAGGGTGCTGAGGGGTGGGTTGTGCTCGTCACCGACACTTCCGCTCGTCGAAGGGGCAAGGGGGACGAAACGTGGTTCGCGTGCGGCCTCGAATCTGACAGTGACGCGGATGATCACCCGGTCAGAGGGGAAGTGCGCGCGGCGCTTGCGCGAGCCATTGAAGGAACGCGGGATGGGCAGATCGGCGGCCCTGCAGAGGGCGGTCATGCCCCAGTGAAGTCGCCGGACGACGACGACTTGACCATTGGGCAACGACTCAGCGCCCGAGGGGCCCCTCCCTCGGGGACACCGGTGTGGGTAACCGTAGAAGAGCTTAGCGGGGAGGTGTCGGAGGTGCGCCTCTCGGTTGCTTGGCGCCGCGTCAGCACCACGCGTCTTGGCCAGCGCATGGAGGGGTGGGAACCCTGCACGGGGGTTAGCCGGGACCATGCAGCAGAGGATGCCTTGCTCTGTCCCACGTGCCAAGTATTCGGATCCGCTGGTGACGAAGTCGGTAATGTAGGGAGGCAAAGCCAAGTTTCCTACCGCGGGCACATCCGTGTGAACGATGCGATTGCCGTCGGGATGGTCGAGAAGAATGGGCACTTGACTCCGGGCGAGGTGGGACTCTCGGATACTTTCTGGAGACCCCCGCTCGGAATCCCCCGTCCGACTGCGGGTCAATTCTACTTGGAGAACACTCGTTCCGGCGCGCCTCAGGATCTGAGCATTCCGCTTGCGCACTGGGACTCAGATGCCGACAAGGAGCGCAGGAGGATTAGGGGTCGGAAGTTCTATTGGCGGACATCCCCTGCGATCCCCGGTGGAACGAACCTGAACCTTCATCGATCAACGATGAGGGGTGAAGCTCCGCCTGACTTCATCCCCACAGCAACGCAGTCGACCCCGCCACCAACGATCCTTAAGCAAGTGCGTGTGGTCAATCCTGGAGCGGTCTTCCGGACACGCGTTTCCTTCGAGAATCTCTCCTTGTGCCAACTGGGGTCGGTGCTGGCATCCGTGGCGCCGCAGTTCATCTTCAGTGACAAGAAGTCGCACGCAGCAGTCACTTCGGTTGGCGGAGGCAAGCCGCTCGGTTGGGGTGCGGTCCGAATATCGGTACCGTATATGTACGTGTCCGTTGCGGGGAATAGATATGCGGGGCTCCCAGAGGAACTCCCGCCCACTACCAAAGAAGCGGTGACCGCGTTTCTGAACTTCATGGACGGGAAGACGTGGTGGGAGCAGTCTCGCGCCGAGCTTCACCGAGTTCTCAGCTTGGGGGCAGTGAACGATCATGACGTGTGGTATCCAGCGCCGCTTGGCGCTATAAGGGGAAGGGACGAATACGATCATTCCTATGAGTTCTTTGGAGCGACCGACGGCACGTGGGTAGAATCGAAGAGTGGACCGAGGGTCAAGACGCCTCTTGTCTCCCTACCTGGGGCGACGGACCCTATCCAACAACTCGGAAGTTCAGCTCCATGAGCCAGACCCTCTCCAAGGCGGCAACCTATTGGTATGTCGATATTGCTGCAGTTCGGATTCAGACCTGGCTTGGTCGGACCGCCTCGTTGCGGCTGCGGCGCGGAGCCTCCTACGCCCTGGCGTCCGTAACCTCCAGGGAAGTCATCAATCGGCTCGCGGGACTCAACGAGTTCCGCTGGACGGAAGATGCGGGGGAGATCTCGGGCGTTGTTCCCCTTCGTGTTGCGACGGACAACCTGTCTGAGGCGGACGCGAGGGAACTCGCCACGCGGACGGCATACCTCGTGGCGGAGCACATTCGGCAGACACTGCCGACCTGCCCCCTCATCGCCACATGGGGCCACGGCGCCAGTTACGTCGAGGGGTACTTCGACATGAGTGCCCGCGCTGGCAGGGGTGACGTTCTGCTGGACCTCGCGGGAGACTCCGACGAATTGCCTCTCGCCCGGCCCTGCGGGGGCTGCCGTCAGGCACGTGCCGCCTGGGCCGAGGTCCAGATCACCGACGAGAACGACCGGCTCGATGTGTGCCCCGACTGCGGCGCGCGGTTCGCGCGGGCGGGACGGAGCAAGGTCGGCCACGAGAGATTGTCCGAGGGCAAGAAGATGTCCTTGTTGCCAGCATCCCAGCGCGATCTGATTGAGCGACTCAACGGACTTCTCGACATGGGGCTGGAGTCGGGTGAGCAATCGCTGGACCGTTTCCCCAAGGATTTTGCCGATATGGCGAATCGGGGTGACCATCGTGCCGGCGATACCCCCACCCAGCTTGCCCTGATCTTTGCCGACGGCAACGGCATTGGCGCACTCATGAAGCACTGGGCGGTCGATCAGTGCGGGTATGCCGCGCTCGATCCATCGCAGCAGGTCCCCAAGGACCACATCGTCGAGGCCCTGGACACCTCGACGAAGCTGGCGATCGTCGAGGCAACCAGGACGGCCTTCTCGCGCTGGCTCACGGCGCCGGTCGAGCCCGACACGAAGCGCCCAGCGCCACCGGTGCTCGTGCATGTCGCCGGGGGTGACGACGTCATGGTTTCGGTGCCCGCCTCGCACGCCTGGGAGTTCGCGCGGGCACTGTCGTCAGAGTTCACCGCCCAGTGCGGCACGACCTGCCCTGACTCCGCGGAAGCCCCACCACTCCTCGCCGCCTTCGGCCCCGACCGGCTGCCGACACTGTCGATCGGGATGGTCTTCCACCATCTCAGCCATCCGTTCGCCGACGTTGTCGAAAAGGCCGAGCACCAACTGGCACTCGCAAAAGGGGCCACTCGTGTCATGGGGGGCGCGACAGACCAACCCTCCCCGCAGACAACTCCGGGCTCAGGTCCATCGATCCCTCCAGCGACCCTCGCCTTTCACGATCTGACTGCTGACGGGGAGGTGCCGCCAGCAGACGAGGCGGGTGGCCCACGTCGGCCAGTGACCTTGACCTGGCTCGATCAGCACACTGATCCGCTGTCACAACTCGCGGCAGCCAGCCGGGCACATCGTGCAACCCTCCTGCAGCTCCTTCGCGAGTGTCGCGAGCAGTCCAGAACCATGGGCGGCGCCGCAGAACCCTCGGACGGAGCCGGCGATCGCTTGCCTGAGGACCCGGCAGGTGCCCTCGCCCGACGAGTCGTCGAGGTCGGTTCTCCCGCGGTCTTGGAGGTCATCAGCGCCGTCTCACCTGGCCTCGTTTCCACCGATGACGTGCGAGGTGCCCTGGAGCAACGCCGCGATCTGCGAGACGACCTGCGGTCGTGCCTCGACATTGCCCGGCACTGGCCACCTGGGCACGGCAAGCCCCTTCGTGAACTCCAGACATCTGAGGTAGGGCAGGCATGACCGCAGACGCGCTCGCTCCCACGACGACACCGTCACCGATCCCGACGACCCTCGCGTTCACGATCACCTTTCATTCCCGCTTCCGCGTCGGGGCGGCATACCCGCTCGACGGCCTCGATACCGTGACCGACCTGCGCGAGCCCCTCCCTGCCGACCACATCAAAGGACTCATGCGCGCCGAAGCCGCTCGGCTGCTGGAGATCGCCGCGTGCGACGACGGTTTGGTCGACGGCACCGGTCGGGCGGAAGCGCTTCTGACCTCCGTTTTCGGGACCGCGCGCCTCCCGAGCCCGTGGCATTGGTCGGAGGTGACCCCCGCCCCCGCCTGGGAGCCTGCCGCGGTGCGATCACGGGTGAGCATCGACGAGAACACGGGGGCAGCCCGGCGGGATCAACTGGTCATGGCGTCTGCCACGTATGCCGCTCAAGCTCACTTCTGCGTCGAGACCGACTCGGTCATTTCGCTGGGTGACGCGGCAGGGGCGCACGCGGCCCTGCTACGGCTGGCGGGGCGGAGCGTCCACCACCTGGGTGCTTGGCGTCGGCGCGGGCTCGGGTGGGTCGGCGTCACACCGGACTCGCCCAATCCGAAGTGGAGCGCAGAATGGGACACGATCACCGGCTACCTGACTGAGGTGACCGCATGAAGGTCACGGCAACGTTGATGCAACCCGGGCAGTTCAGCACCCTTGCCTCCAGCGACCAACTGGCCCGCACCGAACGCCTCATCCCGGGCTGGGTGGTGCGCGGCGCCTTCGCTGCCGCCTGGCTCAGTCGGCATGCCGTGCGCGAACCTTCTGGTCGCTTCGCCTTCGCCCGCGACTCGGACCGGGACGATTTCGCGGCCGCGTTTGAGAGGGACGTTCAGTTCGGGCCCCTGTTCGCGGGCGAGCCACCGCTGCCGTTGTCAGTCGCAGGCCACAAGTACGAGGCCGGCGACCCGAGCCATCGAATCGACTTGGCCCACCGAACCAATCCAGAGTTGCCCGAGACGTGTCCTCATCCGAGGTGCAGCCAGCGGGTTGAAGGCAAGCGGGGATTGGTCGACACCGCCAGCGACAAGCCACCCGTTCGGACGCGGACCAGCGTGGCGATCGGTCCGGATTCCACAGCCGTCAAGGGGATGCTCTTCAGCCGAGAGAGCGTGGAGTCGCAGTCTGTGCTGTCCGGCTACATCCATGGCCCGGACGCTTCCATCGATCGGCTCGCCGAGCTCCCGAGACTCAGGCTTGGCGGGAGGCGCACGACCCAAGGGGACGCGTCTGTCGAGACCGACAAGGGCTGCGGAACACACGTCGAACCGGAGTTCACCGAGGACGGCCGCCTCGTGCTCCGCTTGATCTCGCCGGCAATCCTCGTTGACGGGCACGGTCGTTCCGTTGCCAAGCCCACGGACGCCTCCGTGTCGGAGTTGTTGGATGCCGATGTCCAGGTGAGCCACTCGTGGGCCCGGTGGGAACGCATCGGGGGATGGCACGTGGCCAGCGGCCTCCCCAAGAACACCGAACTCGCAGTCACCGCTGGGTCGACCTTCCTCGTGCAATCTCGGGACGGCCACGCCATCACCGTGGCCTCGGCCACAGCATTGCTGCGGCGCGGCCTGGGCTTGCGCAGGCACGAGGGCTTTGGCCATCTGCGACTCACCCCGTTCCAACTGCCTCATGTGCCCGACGAGGACCGGCTCTCCGCTCACGTCGGAAATGACTCCTCATTGGCACTGGCAGCGGAGGCGTCCGCGTGAGCTACCCGGGCAAACGACAGACCTACATCCGCTTCTCGCTCACGATGCAGGAGAGCGGAGGGGTGCTCACTCCTGCCCCGTTGCGGGCGAACCGCGCTGATGCGGTCATCGACACCGACCACACGGGCCGGGCCCACATTCCAGGGACCTCACTCGCCGGGGCCCTTAAAGCCGCTGTGGCGGCCGGGCCACCGGAGGCGGCGGCTCTTGTCAGTCTGTTTGGCGACGTCGACAGGGACAGTGCTGTCGCCAGTTCCATCTGGGTTCTTGGGGCCTACCTCAACTGCGATGAAACGCGGGCTCCGACGGCCGCCGGTCGGGAATCGGCAGAGTGGGTCAAGGCGGTCGACGAGGGCTTCGCGCGGGAGCGCGGGTCGAGCGGAGGCACCGAGGAGTGGACCGAGAGGCGCCAATGGATGAGCACGGCGATCAATCGGGCCACTGGCGCGGCGCGGAACGGCACGTTGCGCCAGACCGAGTTTCTCCCGGCGGGGACGACCTTCACGGCATACCTCCGGTGGGACGGCGCGCAGGAGTCTGAGATCCGGGCGTTGGCGGACCTCCTGCTCACCTGGGAGCCGGCCCTGGGAAGAGCCACTTCCACCGGCCACGGCAAGTGCAGCGTCGGATCATTGTTCGTCGGAACCCTGGATCTCACCAAAGCGGAACACCGCGCGACCTGGTTCACGAAGTCCGGACCCGCTCTCTTCGACGCAGCGGTGGGAACTGAGGAGTGGAGGGGCTCAAAGGACACGTCCGGGGCCGAGTCCGCTCGGCAGATTCTCTCGGTTCAGCTGCGCACGGAGGGACCCCTCGTGATTGGAGCGCGTGGCGCTGCCGAACGGCATACCGGTCCGATGCGGACCCGACGAATGCACGCCCCGGACGGCACACTGGCCCTCGCCATCCCGGGCACAGCGATCAAAGGTGTCGTCCGCAGCAGGATGGAATACATCCTTCGCTCTCTCGGCCTACCTGCCTGCATCGAGCGCAGTCACGGGACTTGTTTGCCCTGTCAGTTCTTCGGATACACCGATCACGGGGCGCAAACGACCTCCGTGGGACGCCGCGCGGCAGTAAGAGTCGAGAACTCTTTCGTGAGCCCTCAGCCTGGGTGGACCGCCGACACGATGGTCCGGGTGCGCACCCATGTGCCGCTCGACCGGTTCACCGGCGGATCGGGCCGAAAGTCGCCCACTGACGCCAAAATTCACCCTCCGTCGGAACGGGGAGGCATGCTCCATCAGATCGAGGGGATCGAGGGCGGTGAGTTCGACCTGACGTTCGATGTCTCCAAACTCGATAGGGAGGCCCTGGCGGATTTCGCAGCGTTGCTGCGCCTCGTTGTGGAAGACCTTCACGATGGGCTGACCGGCTTCGGGCATGCCGTGAACCGAGGGTATGGCTCTGTGCGCGTTCGCAGTTCGGAGAAGGCCAAGGGATCGGAACTCAAGATCAAGGATCTGCCCACGGGCAGGGCAGCCCGGGATCGCATGGCGCGCATGCTCGAGCGACACCAGCGGCATCTGGAAGAGCGAGCAGCCCTGCCGGAGGACGAACGGGAGCAGGAATGCAAAAATGACTGACCTGCTGGGGAATTGGTCCGAAATCAAGGCCTCGCTGGAGGACCACACCTGCCTGTGGCAAGACCTTGAGGGCCTGCATCTCGCCCCCGCTCCGACCAAGCCCCCACTGACGTCGATCCTGTGGGCGTGGCCCGACGGGGCGAACTTCTTTGCGGACCTGCAAGCGCCCAACACCGAGGAAACCATCAGGGAGAACGTCGAGACCCAATGGGCTTGGACGCCGCCTGTGGTCGACTTCAGCCCACCGCTGCTGCGGGTGCGTCTGGACGGAATCGTCGGGTGGGTCGCCACCCTCACTCGCGGCTGGGTCACACCGGTCGAGCCCTGGGGTTCGTTGGGTCAGGTCGATGGCCTCTACATTGCCCCAGACTCTCGAGAGCCTGGTGAGTCTGCGGCTGCGGCTGCTGCGCGTGTGCGGGAGACCGGGTGGTGCGAAGTCCGTGAGCCCTTGCCACAAGACGGCTCCCAGCCCGCCCTCTTCATCTGCCCCCGGGGCCCACAACCATGAGGCAGCCCCCGTTACGTTTGAGCACTCGTGATGAAGGCGGATCGACGTGAGCCGTCGCAAGGTCGGCTGGAGCCCGCGCTTTGACGTAGGGATCGCGCTGCTCGCGGCCACGACTACGGCTTTTGCGACCTTGGTGTTGGAGGACGCCTTTGCCCTGGGTGGAACCGAGAGTCAGTTCGACGGACCTCGTTGGGGTGGCACCCTGGCGAGCGCATTCCTGCTCGCGGTTCTCGTTCGTGGTCGGCAGCGCAGGGTGCGGACGACGGGGACGCTGTACTACCTGCGGTACTTGCAAGAGTGGATGTCGGACTGGCATCTCGATGACCTCGACGTCATCAGGTCGACCTACCTTGACCGCAGGGTCATTGGCCGTTGGAGTACCGAAGCTCCGAAGAACGGTGTCCTCGACCTCGTCGAGGACACGGCCGCCATCACGAGCGAGTTACAGCGGTCATTCAACGACGACCGAGCCGACACGGCCTTCAACATCGCCCCCAACCTCTTGCTGCCGGTTGCGATCGGCGTGGGATTCGATCTTTACGGATGGGATTCGATCATCCTCGAAGAGCTGTTTGGCGACAAGTTGTTGTCGTGGGCCCTCACGGACGCTGCTGGCGCCGGCACCCACGCGATGCCGGTCACTCTCGTCGCCGACCGTCATCCCAACGGGACCTCGGTGCTCGTCACTGCAGATCTGACCGATCAAGGCGCAACGAGCCCGCCTCCCTGGCGCTTCCGGACCCACTATCGCGTTGGCGTATTCACTGGTCCCGGCTTGGTTCAGCCACAGAAAGTCGTGGTGAGCACCCAACAGCGACCCGTTTACCCCCTGGATACAGTTGTGGTCCACCCGGCCAGGGCGGCGAAGGCCGTCGTCGGCGCAATCCGTCGGGCACTCCATGAGAATCCCGCGAGCACCGTGGTTCTGGCTGCTCGAATGCCCAAGACAGTTGCCCTTGCCGTTGGTTGGGGCCTGGCCAACTGGACCACGCGCGAGCATCCAGGGTGCGGACAGATGGGCTGTCGACAGGTTGCGTGCCTGCACCCCTGGCGTCGCCTGGTCGTCGCGATGCCTGATCAGGAGACTCTGGGCGGCGGTTACCACCTGACGCGAGTGCATCGAAGTCAGCCCACAGCAGGGCAACTCGTCGCGGCCGTGAGTGGGACGCCATGATTCGCATGGTGAACCTGACCACGCACTCGATCACGGTGTATGACGGTGACTCCCCGGTTGCATCGTGGGCACCGTCTGGGCAGTTCGCTCGCGCTGGTGAGAATTGCGCGCCAGGAGGCACAGTTGACACCGACCAGGGTGTCTTCGACGTCACCGGGGTCAACTACACCGAGGAGATCCTGGACCTGCCCGACGAGTTGCCGGGCACGGCATACATCGTTTCGCGCGTGCTTGCCGAGCAGGTGAGGCGTCAGGATCTCTACTTCCCCTTCGATGAGGTGCGCGAGAAGGGGCAAGTCGTTGGCTGCCGAGGATTCGGCCGGTTCGAGGAGTCCTCAGGTGCCGACTAGGTGGTTTGTGCCCATCCCTGGACTGGACCCGACGCGGGTGAAGCTCGAACACGTTCACGCAGTCGCAACCGGCTGGTTCGACCGCACTCTCCTTGAGCACCGCGCCGGCGAGAAGCCGTATGCCGTCTCGCCCCCCACCCGAGACGACCGCGGCATACCGGGAGTGGAAGTCGTCACCATGACTGAGGAGGCGGGCGCTCGCTTGGCCGCTGCCACGGCCGGGCACCCCGAGATCAGGTTGGGCAACCAGTGGCGTCGCCTCGGCGTTCCGCACCTGGTGCACCACGATGATTGGGAGTCGCTCGCCGCTCCGGGGGCGATGACCGCTTGGCGGATCGACCTAGCGACTCCGACGACCTTCCGTTGCGGCAATCGCTCCAGTCCCCTGCCCTCCGTCGAGAGCCTTACTCGCGGCGCCGGCACAGCGTGGGAGCGGTGGAGTTGCATGCCGCTCCCGGACGGCGGCGGAAAGACCCTGTGGGTGAGTGACCTCGACCTGCGCAGCGATGTCGTACCCCTCGTTGTCAAGGGAGCTGACGGCGCGCCGCGCCAAGTCGTCATCAGCGCGAGCGTCGGGTGGCTCGTCGTCCGGCACGACCCTGCAGATCAGGCAGCGTCCGCGCTCGTGCGCACCACGGCATATTCGGGGGTGGGTGGGATGACCCTCAAAGGGCTCGGAGTCGCGCGCGTCACGGCGCTGGGGGGCCGCCATGCCCACGCTGGCTGACACGGCCTTCACCGAGCCTGCGCTTCGGCGCGCGTGGACTGCAGTCCTCACCGCCAACCGCGATGACGGGGTGCCGTCACCCGGCGTGCGACGATTCGAGGAGCGCCTCGACGACGAGCTAGGGCGACTCGTCGCTGACCTGGCGTGGGGAGCCTACGAGCCGCTGCCGCTCACGGAGTTCGTCCTCGACGAGCCGGGACGAGAGCGGGTCCTGCACATCCCCGCGGTCCGTGACCGGGTTGTCGAGCGTGCCGTGCTCGACGCGATCACGCCGGTGGTAGATCCGCTCTTGGGATCGGGGAGCTACGCCTATCGACCGGGTCTCGGCGTCGCCGATGCCGTCCAGGCGCTGGCCCGGCTGCGGGACGAGGGGCTGCGATGGGTGCTGCGCGCTGATGTCGATAACTGCTTTCCGACCATCCCCGTCGAAACGGCCCGGCGCCTGCTCGGCGCGCTCGTTGCGGACGCGGACCTGCTGCGAGTCGTTGATCTGCTGCTCGCGCGTGGTTACCGCGATGCATCCGGACGACTGCGACGGATTCGCGGCGTCGCTCAAGGCTGCGCGCTGTCCCCGATGCTGGCCAACCTGGTGCTCTCGATGGTCGATGCCCGGGTGGTCGCGGCGGGATTCCCGTTGGTGCGGTACGCCGACGACATGGCCGTCGCGGTGGACGACGAGACCGATGCATGGGAGGCGGCGCGGGTGCTCGCCGCCGCGGTGGAGGAGCTGGGGATGAGCCTGGGTGCCGAGGACACGCGCGCAATGTCATTCAGTGAGGGCTTCACCTTCTTGGGGGAGGACTTCGGACCGCGCTATCCCCCGGTCCTTGTCGACGCGCGGGTGGAGGATCCCGGGCGCAAGGTGCTGTATGCCGCAGTGCAAGGCTCACGGGTGCGAGTAGCGGCGGGTCGGGTCATTGTCGAGTCGTCTGGCGATGAGACCCTTCTCGACGTGCCCCAGTCGCACGTCGGAAGGGTCGTGTGCTTCGGATCGGTCGGGGTCTCGGCAGGGGCTCGCTCATGGGCGATGGCGGGCGACGTCGATGTGATGTTCGCAAGTCGCCGCGGCACCTATCAGGGTGTGCTGCTTGCCGCGGATGCTCCCCGTCGGGCCGAGCGGATTCGGGCGCAGGTGGCCTTGTCCGGGTCCGAGAAGGCAACGGTCCTCGCGCGCGCGATCGTGGAGGCGAAAGTCCGTAAGCAGATCGTTGTGCTGCAGCACTTCTCTCGCCGAGCCCATGTCGACACCGTGCCGAACGCCGTCTCCGCAATGTCCAATGTCCTACTGCTGTTGCCCGATTGCGGGACGTCAGCCGAGGCCATGGGCGTTGAAGGCGCGGCAGCGGCGGCCTACTTCCCCGCGTTGGGGGCCTTGATGCCGGAAGGCCTGACGTTCACCCACCGGACGCGCCGTCCCCCGCTCGATGTAGCGAACTCCGCGTTGTCGTTCCTCTACACCGTCTTGCTCGGCGAATGTGTTAGCGCGCTCGTCGCTGCGGGGCTGGAACCTGTGCTTGGAATCATGCATGCGGATGATGAGGGCCGCCCGAGCCTGGCGCTCGACCTGATCGAGGAGTTTCGACCCCTTGTCGTCGACCAGGTGGTGCTGGAGGCGGCTCGCCAAGGGCGATTGACTGCGGCGCACGGCCGCGTCGATCCCGACAAGGCGGGCGTGCTCCTCACCCAGTCGGGACGGGAGGTTCTCCTGACGGCATACGAGAACCGAATGCTGCGCCATACCCGCGGGGCGCTTCCGGACTTCGCCGGCTCCTTGCGCAGGCACCTCTACCGCCAGGCTCAACGCCTCCAGGGCGCCATCTCGGGCTCAGGCGAGTGGAGTGGACTCTCATGGCGCTGACGGTCGTGGCCACGTATGACATCGTTGAGGACTCTCGGCGGGCGCGCGTTGCGGCGATGTTGCAGATGCACGGGGACCGCGTGCAGAAGTCGGTCTTTGTGCTATCGCTAGCTTCGGAGGACCTGGCGGAGCTGAGCGACCGGATCGCCGCGGTCATCGACACCGACGCGGACTCCTTCTACGTCTTCCACCAGTGCGGCGAGTGTTGGACGAGAGTGGGTTGCACCGGGCAGGCGACCATGCCCGCATCGCAGCACTTCTGGATACTGGTGTGACAGGGGTGGTTGGCTACTGGTCAGTAACCCCGTCGGGTGTGCAGGGCTCTGACCTGCGCAAATGTGGCTACTGGTGGGTAGATCGAGGTCTCTGGAGAGGTCTTGGAGGTCGGGTGTGCAAACGGACATCGTTTGTGCAGGTCAGAAGGGGTGCCCGAGGGGGTAGGGTTCCGCTGTACGTCTCGCACGACAGCGAATAGAAACAACCGGGCGGTCATGACCGCAACATCGTTGCCCGTGTTCCGCTGTACGTCTCGCACGACAGCGAATAGAAACCCTGAGCCCGGACCTGATCCCGGACCTGAGCCCAGTTCCGCTGTACGTCTCGCACGACAGCGAATAGAAACGATCAAGTAGCTCTTGTCGGTCTCGTCGTAGATCGAGTTCCGCTGTACGTCTCGCACGACAGCGAATAGAAACACGTGGTCGTCGTCGGCGGCGTGGTTGTCGTCGTTCCGCTGTACGTCTCGCACGACAGCGAATAGAAACGTGACGCAACCTCCGAGGAGGGCTGCGCTGATGTTCCGCTGTACGTCTCGCACGACAGCGAATAGAAACCGCGACGGCGCCGAGAAGCGCGAGCCCGACGGTTCCGCTGTACGTCTCGCACGACAGCGAATAGAAACTTGACGTTTTGCGTGACATGTCCGCTCGCGTCAACGTTCCGCTGTACGTCTCGCACGACAGCGAATAGAAACGTCGATCGAGCAGGGCTCGGAGTTGCCGGACGTGCTCGCGTTCCGCTGTACGTCTCGCACGACAGCGAATAGAAACCCCTCGGGGGTATTGCGGATCGAGGTCGCCAAGTGTTCCGCTGTACGTCTCGCACGACAGCGAATAGAAACGTGGTCGCGGTGGTCGTGATCGGAGCGGCCGAAGGTTCCGCTGTACGTCTCGCACGACAGCGAATAGAAACCTCACCGCCCACGGGCAGCGTGTCGGCCTCGGAGTTCCGCTGTACGCCTCGCACGACAGCGAATAGAAACTTGGGTTGCCAAGAAGCGCGCCGGCGTTGCCCACCAGTTCCGCTGTACGTCTCGCACGACAGCGAATAGAAACTTGAGTTCCTGCGTCATGTCGGTGGTGAAGTGATCGTTCCGCTGTACGTCTCGCACGACAGCGAATAGAAACAGGACGGCAGCCCCTGCTGCGAGGGCCATGAGGTTCCGCTGTACGTCTCGCACGACAGCGAATAGAAACTGCGATGGTGGTGACCCACCACAGGCGGAAGAAGCCAGTTCCGCTGTACGTCTCGCACGACAGCGAATAGAAACCTGCCGTGGGGCTAGCCACGGTGGCCGGGGCAGCCGCCTGTTCCGCTGTACGTCTCGCACGACAGCGAATAGAAACGGGTTAGGCGTTGAGGTCCCACTCCACCGGCGACGTTCCGCTGTACGTCTCGCACGACAGCGAATAGAAACCGAGGGTGGCGGTGACGATGCCTGCCGCTTGGGTGACGGTTCCGCTGTACGTCTCGCACGACAGCGAACAGAAACTGGAAGTCGAACAGGTGGTCGGGCATGACGTGGGGAGCGAGTTCCGCTGTACGTCTCGCACGACAGCGAATAGAAACACCGCCGCCATGAGGACCATCAACTTCGGTTCGTTCCGCTGTACGTCTCGCACGACAGCGAATAGAAACCGTTGTCGAAGCCGCAGGTGAGGTCGCTCGAGGTTCCGCTGTACGTCTCGCACGACAGCGAATAGAAACGTACTCGACACCGTCGACCGTGGGAAGGGTGGTTCCGCTGTACGTCTCGCACGACAGCGAATAGAAACGTCGTCGTTGGTCTGGCCGTCGAAGCCGGGGGTGAGGTTCCGCTGTACGTCTCGCACGACAGCGAATAGAAACCTCGCTGGACAGCGCGATGGGTGCCTTGCCAGTTCCGCTGTACGTCTCGCACGACAGCGAATAGAAACGTGGCAAGCCCGCGTTGTTGAGCACGACTGGCAGGGGTTCCGCTGTACGTCTCGCACGACAGCGAATAGAAACTTCGGCGAGCGTGGGTGGTCTGAATGACCTTGACGACACGTTCCGCTGCACGTCTCGCACGACAGCGAATAGAAACTCGAGCTCACGGGCATCAGCCCGCTGCAAGAGCTGTTCCGCTGTACGTCTCGCACGACAGCGAATAGAAACATCTTCTTGGCGTTGGCATCGCCGAGCTTCATGGTTCCGCTGTACGTCTCGCACGACAGCGAATAGAAACCAGTTTGTAGATCGCCCACGCGATGAGCAGGACGATCAGGTTCCGCTGTACGTCTCGCACGACAGCGAATAGAAACCAACTGCTTGATCGCCTCGACCTCAGTCGAGTCGAGGTTCCGCTGTACGTCTCGCACGACAGCGAATAGAAACCCCCAGGGCGGCGGCGGTGAGCAGTGCCCCGGCGAAGTTCCGCTGTACGTCTCGCACGACAGCGAATAGGCCGACAGTGAGCTTCACTCACGTGGTGGTGATGTCCGCTTCGCTGTCGGGCCGACTGGGTGGGGCGCCCACCGCTCGGTGTGCCCCCTGGCTCGACCGTCATCGTGGTCCACAAGCGGGTGATGTGGTGCAAAAACGGGTAGTTACTAGCCGCAAAAACGGTTAGTCAGTATCCTTTCTTGCATGGTGACGGACGCGGCATACCTCCCTCGGCACGTTGATGCCCAGCTGGCCGCGACCCTGCGCGCCGCCCCTGTCGTCGTCATCGACGGACCTCGCGGGGTCGGCAAGACGACCACGGCAGCCCAGGTGGCCGCCTCGTCCGTCCTGCTTCCGCGCGACCTCGAGACCCTCCGGGTTGATGCCGAGGCCTACCTGCGAGCGCTGCCCGCGCCGATCCTGCTCGACGAGTGGCAACTCGCGGGGACCGACGTGTTGTGGACTATCAAGCGCATCGTCGACGCCGACCCGACGCCGGGTCGATTCGTCCTCACCGGCAGCGTTGAGCCAGCCTCGTATGGGCCGACCTACCCGCTGACCGGCCGTGCCGTGCGGCTGGTGATGCGACCGATGACCCAGGCCGAGTTGGCGGGTCGTGGCGGCGAGCCCACATTCCTGTCTGCTGTCGTGTCGGGCGTTGCGCCGCCGCTCGGGTCGAGGGTGGCTCCGGCTTTCGACCTGAAGGCGCTGGGGCGGGCAGGTTTCCCGGGGGCCCGCGACATGGCCGATACCCGTCTCTTCTACGACGCCTATGCCGGCGCGGTCTCGCAGCGCGCAAGCGAGGAGGGGCGCGACGCGGGGCGGCTCATCCGCACCCTGCGGGTGCTCGCGACCCTGACTGGGCAGGCTGTCCCCGACCAGCGCATCTGGGACGCGGCCGACATCAACAAGGTCACCTGGAAGAACTACGAGGACCTCCTGGACCGGGTCCATCTCACGGCGGTGAGCCCCGCTTTCGAGAGCAATCGACTCAAGCGGCTCACGGCATACCCCAAGCGGTTCCTTGCCGACACGGCGATGGCGCTGACCCTGTCCGACCTCACTGTGGAGGACCTTCGGGGTGACCCAGCCACGGCGGGGCACTACCTGGGGTCGTTCGTCATGCAGCAGGTGCGGCCCCAGGCCGACGCGTTGGGGGGCAGCCTCCTGCATCTGCGCACCGGCGCGGGCGAGCGCGAGATCGACGCGCTGGTCGAGACTGGACGCGCACTCGTGGGGATCGAGGTCAAGCTCGGGACGCGGCCGAGCCGGGCCGATGCGCGACACCTGGAGTGGCTGCGCGATCAACTGGGCGAGCGGTTCACCCAGGGTTTCGTCGTGCACGCGGGGGTTGACTGTTACCCCCTGGGTGAGCGCGTGACTGCCGTCCCCGTGGGAGTCCTCACCGGCGGCTGAGTCCACGACGGCGGTTGACGGGTGCCTTACGCGTGCTTCGGGGTGACCCTTGACGGTGAGCGGTTTGCCTCTTAGTCTTCTCATCAAGACGAGCAGACGTCTAGACGAGTTGCGAGGAGGGATCGATGGCCGGCACGGACTTCACCCCGCTGTATGTGCACCTGAGCCAGCAGGTCCGCGGCCAGATCCTCGGTGGCGAGATCGCGCCCGGCGAGGCCATCCCGTCCGAAGCGCAGCTCATGGAGCGGTTCCGCACGACCCGCGGCACGGTGCGGGCGGCCATCGACATCCTGGTCAACGAGGGCCTGGTGCGCCGCGTGCACGGCAAGGGAACCTTCGTCCAACTGCGCCCAGTGACCCGCAGCATCCTCAACTTCGGCGGCCTGACCGACAGCCTCGACGGCCGCTCCGAGCGGGCCGTGTCGCGCGTCGTCACCTCCGAGCAGGTCACTCTCGACGGGCGCGACTTCTGCAGGCTGGTGCGACTTCGCGGGATCCAGTCCGGCGACCGGACCGACATCCTGTCGCTCGACACCTCGTTGCTTCCGCTTGACCTGTTCCCGGGCCTGCTCGACGCCGACCTGCAGGATCGTTCCCTCTACCAACTCTTCCGTGAGCGCTACGGCGTCTATCCGCGACGGACTCAGGTGCGGGTCACGACCGCGGTGCCCGACGAGGCGACCCGACGCTTGCTCGAGGAGCGTGCCGA
>APMI01007607.1_pt1 | contig 22169 bp, 13 predicted proteins | sample 667938 | NCBI WGS metagenome assembly APMI01 (sample SAMN01084076, study PRJNA167559) | wastewater metagenome | biome: Wastewater | place: Denmark: Ejby Moelle, Odense | collected 2011-11-28
TCCGGAGAGGTGTCCGAGTGGTTGAAGGAGCACGCCTGGAAAGTGTGTAAGCGTCTAAACCGCGCTTCGGGGGTTCGAATCCCCCTCTCTCCGCCAGATATTCGAACTAGGCCCCTGATTTTAAGGGGCTTTTTTCTTTTCTGCCCGTCCTAGTATGCCATCCAGTATGCCACAGCAAGTTGGCTGTGGTTTGGGCTCTTTGCGCCGCGCTGTGCATCGCGAAGCAGCGGAAACCCATGACGGTTGCACCACCCACTGCCTTCATGCGAAACGTGCCCGACTCCAGCCTGATGCACTTGGCCTACCGGACTTTGCCGCGGCCCTGACCTTTTGCTGACAATGGCCAGCCCCCGCTCGACAGGAATTCCGGAGAGGTTTCTGGATCACTTGCCGAAATCCACTCCTTATTCAATTTCCTCGTACCTGCCCAGCATGTCCCCTGAGGACGGCCATCCCGGCTGTCCCGATCGAGGACAAGCACATGCCACCCGGCACCGTTAACGAAATGGCCGCGCAGTTCACCGCGGCGTACCAGGCACTCAAAGACAAGAAAGATACCGAACGGCTCCTTACGCTTATCAAGCCGATGATCCTGACCGCGAAGGCGGACGGCATCAGCGACAAGGAGTTGATTGACCTGATCAATGCCTTGGGTCTGCGAGAGAAGTTCTACCCCGCGAAGCTCAAGGAGCTTCGCGGCCGACTGGGCAAGTCTGAATCGGACGCGCCCGCCAATGGCGAAGAGGGCCCGCCGGCGAACGAGGGCTCCCTCCATCCGCTCGCAGCCGCGCTCAGCGGCCGTCTCGAGGGGGCCGCGGCGTGAACATGCTTGCCCCGCTCACGACCTTCCAGGCACCCGACTACAACTTCGGCATGCTCCCGCCGTTGGCCGCAGCTGCCGCGAGGGCAGTTTGCGCCAGGGCCACGGAAGCCTGCCCCACCTTGGTCCGGACGCATCTGCTTTCGGTCCTGTCCTCCGCGGTTGCTCCTCTCTACGTAATGTCGCCGCCCAACTGGACGCCCATTCCCATCGGCGTCAACACGCTGTGCATCGCCGATGTTGGTGGAAGTAAGAGCCCGGTACACGAGTCCATGATCCAGCCGCTTAAGGACCACGCTCAAGGCAGCTTCGCTCGGTATGAGGTCGCGCGGACCGAAGCGAGCGCCGCGTCGGCCGAGCAAAAGTTCCATATCAAGCTCCTGAAGGCCGAGATCGCGCGCTGCCTGCGCAAGCAGGAGCCCGCGCAGGATCTTCTTGCGACGCTGGCCGATCTGCACCGCACGGCCACGGCGGCCCCCAAACACCGTCCGCGCCTCGCGAGCAACCTTGACCTGGAAAGCCTGCTTCACCAGCTGGATGGCGAGTACGAAGCCGTCGATTTCCTTACCGACGAAGGTGACAAGCTGCTGAGTTCCAGCTTGATGCGCCACGTGTCGGATCTGGTTGATCTGATCGACGGCAAGCCGCTGGAATTTCGTCGAGAGAAGAAGAAGCATCTCTATGCCAGTCAACCACGTGGCACGTTCGGCTTGCTGGCGCAGTCCGCCGCGATCGAGCCGTTCCGCCCCCGGTGCAAACGCAATGAGTATACCGAGCACAAGGCCGTCAGGCTCGGCTTCTTCGCGCGTTTCCTCGTCTGCGTCGCCCAGCCGTCGCCTATGGGCAATCGATACGCACCCGCGGGCGACGATGACGAGGCTCTTTCGAATCTCCACGAGGCGCTCGAGGAGCTTTACGACCTGCACCAGGACAACCAGGAGGCCGGTGGCATTGCCCCCATCGAACTGGCGTTCGCACCTGACGCGCTGGGCTACTGGGACGAGCTGTGCCGCATCACTAACAATCTCAAGTTCGGGCAGCTAGCGCATATCGCCGACTTTGTCTCAAAGATGCTCAACCTGACCGCTCGCCTGGCTGCAGTCTTCCACGTCTGGGAAAGCCAGACCCACTATGTCTCGGTCTCCTGCCTTCAACGCGCCTGGGACCTTGTTTCATGGCACGCCACCCAGTACGAACTCGTGTTCGTCCCGCCGCCGCCCCTGCCTCAGCAGGAGGCCGACGTAGCCGCCGTCATCGAGCACTTGAAGATCTTTCGCTTTGAGACCGACTACAAGGAGGTTCCCACCGAGGCCATCGGCCTGTTGCTGGGAATTCCAAGCAACCGCCTTCGGGCTGCGCTTCTCCGCATGGAGCAACGCGGCCTGATTGAGTTGTGCGGTGGCAAGACCACGTTCATCAACTGCATGAAGATGTTCTCACGATCGCGCAACATTACCTGGCGGTGAGTGCGCGCCAAGCTGACCTCCTCCCGGTCTTCTGCGGAGCAGGAAGCTGCGCCAATGGGTCCACAGCGGTAGAGAGACATTGCCCCCGCTGGTGATGCGTCAGGAAGCAGAGGTTGCTCTGCTTCCTTGACCATCAGACTTACACCCTGAAGATATCTACCTTCGTTTCCAGGCACTTGCGCAGAGTCAGGTCGTTTGCGCCCACCTCAAACCAGCCGCCCGGCTTCTGGTAGAAATCCAGGCCGCGACCAATCTTGATGACCCAGCCGTTATCAAGACGGATCTCGCGATCATGCATGTTCTGATTGAGCTTGACCTCCAGCTCGACATCCAACTCCAGCAAGCTCTGCTTCAGCTCTTCGAGCTTTTCGGCGATATCGGCCAATTGGGTCTTGTCGTCGTAGCCCGTGATCAGACTGATCTTCTTTACGGTATCAGCCTTCAACACTGTTTCGCAGAAGCGTACAAAGTTCTGGACCTGGTGCTGCAGCCGAATGTACGGGTCTTCGATGACGACGGCCTTAGCACCCTTCAGGTAAGGTCCGAGGATCGACTCATAGCTGTACCCCGTATCGCCATAGAGGATCGTGAAGTGCTGATCCTTGAGCTCGACGGGTGCCGGCGAAATTCCAGCAGATGCGGTTGGAGCCGGCGCCGGAACTGCTGAGACTTCCAAGACAGCAGGCGACCGTTGTGCAGCAGGCTGCACTCCCGCTGCTACAGTGGACTGCCCATCCGCCTGATTCAAACGACGACGCGCAGGCTCTTGCGTAGCCGGCGCATCCTTCGACTCGGGGCAGAAGACCACCACTTCCTCTCCACTTGCATTCAAGTAGGACAGGTTGATACGCGCAAACTCGTCATCCGGCTTGCGCTTGTTCATCTGCTCTTTCACGCGACGGCGGCACTCCGTGGCATAGGCCACGTATTCCTCAAACTCCTCGTTCGTGGGCGGCTCGTTCGGATGCAAGATCTTCAAGAACGCGCAGACAGTCTTCTTGATGCCCTTCTCGTCGCGTCCCTCAATCGATTTTCCGAGCCGGATTCGCTTGCTTACTTCCTCATACCGGTTCGTGTGCTTGAACTGGTAGTGGAAAGCCTCCGCCAGGTAATCCGTAATGAACCCGTAATTGCTGGTCAGAAACTCGCTGCTGTTCTTGGGCATCTCCCAGCCCGGGATGTAGGCAGCAAAACGGTCCATCACGGCCAAGTCGAGCTCTGGTGGCAACGGCTGAAAAAGATCGTGCTCGTTGGAGTTCACCACCTGCTGCACGGACACGTCGATGTTGCCCACAAAGCTCAAGCTGGCATCAGCAATGACCTCAGCCCCGCGCGAGAAGCGCCCGTTGGCCATGAAGTCCTTCATGATCTGGATGGTGTCGGGGTCGCGCACCTTGATCCCGCCGACTTCGTCGAACGCCACCGTGTCCCAAAATCCAACAAGACCCACTTTGCGGCGCGCGTTGTTGTAGAACAGCGTGGCCTTGGTCGCCTGACCGCCTGAGATCAGCGTGGCATAGGGCGAGAACTCACTGAAGAAGTAGGACTTGCCCGTACCGCGTGGCCCCAACTCGATGTAGTTGTAGTTGGGCTCCACCAAAGCGGCCAGCCTGGCGATGAAATGCATCTGGACGCGCTTTGACAGCTTGCTGGGCTCCAACCCCACAGAGCGCAACACCGCCGCAAGCCATTCATCACGTGTGAACGCCGCGCGCCCCTCTGTGTAGCGGTCGAAGTCAAAACGAGTCAGCTGAATCGGCCGCAGATCCTCGACAGAAAACGCGTAGTCGTCTTCATCAATGTCGTTGTGAGCCAGAGTGACCTCGGCCCAAATGCCGCCCTCCAGTAGCCGATCGTTGTCACGGTAGAACTTCTCGCCGATAGCGATGCGCTGCGAGTTGAAGTTCTCCAGTGACGCCCAGTGGCGCTTCTCCTTTTCGACGTAGCGAACGTGAACCTTGTCGATGAACCGATGCTTGCCCTTGGTGGCCACCTTGGACTGCGCCGCATTGGCCTCGTCCGGCCGCACGTAGTTTTCTTGCAGCGACGACAGTACGGCCTCCATGCCCGCATCCATCTCTGCCTGGTTGTTGCTGGCGCAATACTTGGCGAGCAGGAACTCCAGGACGAACGTCGGCACGTTGGTGCCCTTTTTTATCCGATGCAGCAGGTCCTTGCGTAGCACCTTGCCGTCGAATGTGGCGTTCAGCTTCTTATCGAGTTCGTCCATAGGGCTCATTCCGTGTAGTCGGTTTCCAGCGCCAGATTGCTGTGGGCTGCCAGGGTTGTGGGGTTCAGCGCCCTAACCGAGAACTTGCCTCTGAACTCATCATCCATCCGCAGAGCAATCTGCTTGCGCTGTCTTGGCATCAGCGTCACGGTTCTGGTCGCGGGGTTCACATCCCCACCTGGGCGCGCCTCTCCCACCACGTTGCCGTTGCTGTCCTGCGCTTCCAGCAAGATCTCAACGCTCATGTCTTGCGAGAACATATCGTCAGCTACCAGCAACACTTCGATGACCGGCAATCGTGTAGTTATTCGCTTCGCGCCGTTCTTGTAGCTCAACTCCACCACAACCTTGCGCAACTCCGCATGGGCGGCGGTATCCAGCCGAGCAACCAGCACAGGCACCACGGCCTCCGCTAGGGATGCTCCGCCGTGAAAATACAGATGTCCCGAGCGATACGGAGCCATGCTGCGCGGTAGCGCCACTTGGTTGAAATCACCACGAATGCCGACCTTCTCTGCGCTGACGACCAGACTGTGGCCATCGGCGGCGCCATCGCCCAGCATCATTCGGTCATGGGCATTCACTGACCATTTGCCTTGCGGTTTCACGCACACATCGCCAGCTTCCGCTTGCGCATTGAGGAAGAATCCGTGGTCGGTAACGATGACCGCCTCTTTGAATCCCAAGCCACGCAGCTTGTGTAGCGCGACACGGATCAGCTTGAGCGTGCCGGGGATCAGGCCCAGCGTCGTCTCTGGATTGCTCTCCAGCTGACTATCAATTTCCGTGGAGCGCAGCACCAGCAGGTCTACGGTGTCTGCGATCTTGGGTTTGCCGCGAACAAAATCGTTGAGCGGCATTTCCGCGAAGCGATCGCCATACCGTTTGGCCAGCACATTCATGCGCTGCGGGACGTTTCCTACTGGCGTACCCGCCAACTTCGGCATCAGCGAATCGGCCTCCAGCGACAAGGCCAGCCCCGTGCGTGCGCCCGGCAGCAGACTGGCCATACCCACCAGCGTAATGGTCGGTAGCTGGGCATAGGCCGCTTGCAGGTCCACCGGCCCATCCTCCGCCAGTAGCTTTTCGAGAGCCACGCCCAACTCATAGCGCAGGGCGTCCACCATCAGGTAGGCCACCTTACGGCCGCTTTCCTTGAGTCGATCCGCCACCAGGCGATCAAATGCATCGGCATTGGACAGGCGTCCGGGGGGTGGCCAACCGGCGGTCTCAACGTGTTTCACAAACACGCCCTGAACCTTCTCCGCCAAGTGGCGGTAGCGCGCCCGTGCCTGGCTGATAACTTCATGCATCAAACCATGCGGGTCGATGAAGTCCCCCGCCGCTTGCTCGAACTCGCGCTGCAGGCGGTCTGCTTCGCGCAAGCTACCCACGTAAAAGTCGATCAGCTCCGCTTGTGAGCGAGCGTGATCCGGCAGCTGGCGCTCAAAGTCGTCGCAGGCCTCGACCAGGCTCAATCCAGAGCGCACCAACTCCCATTGGGCCTGGCTCTCACCCTTGCCCAGCCATACCGAACTCTTATGTCGGGTCAGCACCCGGCGCGTGGAATCGGCGTCGCCGGTGACAATGCCCCTGATCGCCGTACGCAGGAAGGTCCGTTCTTCGAAGGGAAAGGTGTCGCGCTCGCCCAGGTCCTCTATTGCCCCACATAGGTCGGTCAGATTGAGCTCCGCCTCGATGGCCTCGGCACGCTCGATGTACGCCGCGCGTGACTTCGGGTCGCTGCGTAGACGGTCGCACACATCCTCCACGATGGGCCTGGCTTCCATGGGCGCATGTGGCACGCCCTTCAAGGCGACTGGCAGTGCCACCGGCAAATCAAACACGAACTCACTGAACAGCACGTAGCGCCACAGTTCATCGGCCAGGGCAGACCACGTCTTGCCGCGTGTCTTCACGCTCAGGCCCAAGGTGGCACGGAGGAAATCGCGCGCCTCTTGCACCCAGCCCTCCTGCCCCTTAAGCGCTTCCGATTGGCTAGTACTCGGGGCCAGCAATGCAGCCAGAATTTCGCGGCCAGACTCCACCCGCAACGTGGCTCGCAACTGAGGCCAGCTCACGCCACCGCCGACGGCGTCAATCACTGCATACTGCGGCTGAGGCTCACGCACAAAGAGGCGGCGGATCTCAGTAGCGTGATCTGGCCTTGCTCGCAGGCAAAGACTTAGGTACTCATCGCCGTCGTCTTGTGGGAAAACCGCGCCGCATTCCGCGTACAGGGCGAACGGGTCGGCCTGCTTCTGCTCGTCGGTTTCGGGTCGCTTGGTCGGCACATAGATCAAGACGCCTTCCAGCGGCGCTTTGGGTTGCCCCACCTCGCGCAGCGCCTGCAGGGCCGCCTCTCGGCTTTCGATGCTGCTCCCGGACGCGTCCACAACTCGCACGTTGTTGGTAGCCAGGTCGAAGCACTGCTCGCGGTAGCGCTTGTCGGCGTCGTACACCACCAAGCAGCCGGCCTGCTTTAAGCGCGGCCGCAGAACATTCTCGCGGATGAACTCGGCAATGCTCATGCCGTTGCCTCCACGATTCCAACGGACGTTTGAGAGACGTGCGCTGCCCACAGCGCATCAAGGCTTGGGGCACGGCCTTCAACAAGCTCACTCATGGCAGCGAAGACCAACCTCGCGCGATCACGCATAAATTCCTCGAAATCCTTGGCCAGCTTTTGTTTGAAACTGGCGGCATCGGCATTTGCGTAGTGCGCTTTGGAGAGAAGATCGTACGAGATGAGATGCGACTTCAGCCGCTCTCTTACGACAGCCTCGTCCGCCCATTGCACTCGTTCTTGCAAGTAGTCGAGCGGATCCTTTCGGCCAATCATTCGGTTCGTTTTCCAGGTGATGAAAGCGCAGTTCAACGCCAGGTAACTTGGAATTTCAGCTTCCGAGAGAAGCGCATCTGGGAAGACATGGTGGTACTCGCGCTTCTGAATACTGTCGTAGGTTGCCGGCTTGTGATCTGCGAAGTCGATCGCCCCCAAATAGGTTGTGACCGCCAAGATGGCGCGGGCCTCTATACCCGCGGCCTTCGGCCAGCCCGCGGCCATAAGTGAGTCCACGTCGGCCAACGGGAAATCGGATCGATTTAGCGCTGGCACCGTCGTCAGCTCGGCATCGGTGAACCCGGGGTTCTTCAACAGTTCCTTGATGGCCTTGAAGTCTGCAAACGCGCGCGAGGCGGCGGTGTTTTCGTAGCGATCAGTGAAGAAGGCCGACCACAAGTAGCGGCGCAGGAGCCTTTCAGCTTTGGCGAGAAAATCGCCGTGATCCGGAATCAGCTCATAGGCGGCTGCTATAACAGCCAGAACGGCATTCGTTGGCAGCCGCGCTTCGTCGAAAACGCGCTGCCCCTCCAGGAACGACGCCATGCGCTCAAGCCCACGCTCCAGCTTCGGCCAGTTGGCTAGCAGCTGCTTCTTGTCCATCTCGATCATGCCGCGCGTGTTCGGCAACTTTTCCTGTAGCAGCGCAGAGGTTGACAGGATGAGGTCAGACACGTCGCCATAGCGCCCTGCCGTGGGGCACTTGTCCGTCAGGCTGGCTTCAAGCGCGTGGAGTGACTTCTCTGCCACGCTCTCTACTTCTGCCACGATGATGTCGTACAGGGACAAAGGTTTGCTGTTGGTGTTCATGTTAATGAACACCTGCAATGCCACGTCCTTACTGGTATCTGCTGGCAACGACAGGTACGGAAGATTGAAGTGCGTCACGCGCTCGCGCAGCGTGGTGATCTCAGCCCTTATCTTGTCCCGATTGGTGGTATATGCCTTGTACTTGGCCAGCGCATCAGGGGCATCGTCTGCAGGTTGCAGCGGTTTGGTCGCATCATTCAGCCACAGATCGATCTCAGTCGAAATATCCCCCGGCCGAAGTAGCGACACCGGAATCAATCCTCGTTCCAAGCACTTCGCCGGCTCCTCAGCCCAGCGCGGCATACGCAGCTGGTGCTTATTGACCCAACGCGGAATGCAACGAATTTCCACCTCGGAGCCCGACTTGCTCTCCCCCCGGTCAAACTGCGGCAAGTAGACGAGAAACGTCCCCCACTCGTAGTTATTGTGCATCGAACGCCAGAACGCGGTCAGCCGTTGCTGGCCATCCAACAAGTGCTGAGTCACGGTGCCCGGCGTAGCAGGGTCCGAGCTCGCGATGTAGCGGGACTCGAATTTCTCCTGACCGGCAACCTCGAGCGCTAGAGTCACGCCAACTGGCAGGTTGTTGATGATGGTGTTCAAAAAGCTAGCGATTCTGCCGCGGTCCCATGCCTCAAAGCGTTGGAAACGCGGAAGCTTCACCATTCCCTGCTGGATATTCTGAAACCAGACCCCGAGCGTCCGGTCCTGAGCCTTGCTCGACTGTTGCATGATGCTCATTCGGAAGTGCCCCCTTTCTTTTTGCCGCGCTTCTTCTGTGGCTTGGCCTCGGGCTCGACGTACAGATGCTCCAGGCTATGCGCGATGGCGAGCGACTTGTCGGTCTTGCACTTCTCGCGAACGCGCTCGGGCCAATAATTCATGGCCAGGTGCGCCCAGTCGTAGTCACCTTGTTCCACCTTGGCCCAGGTGTCCTTAAGCACCTTCTGCCAGGGCTTGTGGCGGAATAGAGGCCACAGCGGTGCAGCACTGATCTGCACGCCGTCGTCGTGGTTGGGCCTATAGGTGGGTGCGAGCTTAAGCAGGGTGTCACGTAGCTCGATCAGCTCTAGCTCTAACGCTTGCAGGGTTTCGAACTGCTTTTCGTCGTCGCGTGTCCGGGCCGAACCCTTGTTGCGCAGCGTCGTCACGTCAGTGCCAATTTGTTTAAGCTTGGGCTCGACGAAGTCGTTGATCGCGGTGTACAGCGTTTGGCTGGTAAGGCTCGGATAGTAGACCCACAGCGTGTAACTTCCGGATGTAGTGCTCAGCGGCCAGTAAATGGGTGCTCTACGGCGACTCTTAGAGTAACGCTGAAGGTGGGTAGCAAAGAAATCTCGCTGCAGCCAGCGGCGGATGTGCTCCGGGACGGGCACCTCGACGCGGGCGAGAATCTCCTCAATCAGGCGCACGAGGTCATGCGGGTGTCCTTGGTCGTCAACCAGGATGCCCGCATGCGCATGGAAAGGTACGACACCGTCCGGGAGCATTCCGGGGCTCTTGGCGGGTGCCGAATCGAAGGGCTCAGGTTCTGCCGGCGCCGCGCGCTCACCGGTGGCCAGGCGCCAGTCGAAACGACCAAATGCCACACCGACGGCCCAGCTCAATAAGCCGGTCGTCTGGTCGATGGGTGCGCCAAGATCGTCATCGTCGCCCTCATCATCTGCGCTGCCCTCGGCATCACCATCTGTGGCCACTTCTTGGCTGCCTTGCACGGCAGCACGGTCAGCATTGCTAAAGCCATAAAGATGAAAGGCAATGGCGTCGATCTCGCTCTGAATGCGCGCCAACTCTGCCTCAATCGCCGGCGGGTCGTAGTCGCCCAAGCGTGCACGCAATGCGGCGGGCAGCGCGAAGACGTGGGAGGTTTCGTCGATGGTGCCCAGCGTGCGTTTCAGCGACCAAGCAAGACGAGCCAAAGCAGCAAGCTTTGCTTGCTGGTCGCCGCTGAGGTCGGGAACAGGGGTTTTCTGGATAACACCGACTTCGTATGCTCGGGCCGCGGCATCAGCAGCAGCGAGCTGGAGTTCGACAAGGCTAGAGAATGGGCTCGATGCAACCAACGCCAGCAAGGAGAGCAGCGTTTGCGTCTCATTGCCTGCACAAAAAGCAGCAGATCCCTTCACGGAAAAGACACATCCGCTAGGAAGGACTCGAAATCCTAGACCGCTAGTCGTTCTGGTTGGCCAAGTTAGCCCCGGTGAAAAGTAATAGGATTCACGGTGCATCACCCATTCTGCATTTCCGTTGAGATACGGGTACCGCTGTATTACAAGGGCCTCAATCTCGGATCCGCCGTTCTTCCAATTGATCAGTAGATGCACATCGCTGAAGAACTTCGAATACGATCCACCCTTGGCAAAAGGGGACCAGGTGGGTTCGTGGGTTATCGGCTCCCAGTGGAGACGAAGAAAGCGAAAGTCATCTTTCGTAGAGGCTCCAACCTGGGCCTCCCGTCCCCGCGATTCAAATGAAGGTAGCGCTTTAAAAAGCCCTCGCACTGCATCGCTCACCCAGTATGCAAATGGCGCCCCTGGCACCGTCCGGAACGACTCTGGCGCCACCGAAAATACCCGCGCATCGCTATTCCCTCTACGCAAGGAGCTGCAACTGACCAGCAGATTGTTTGCCTTGTCTTTGTCCGCCAACAGGCGCAAGAAGGTTGTCATGCTTGCTTCTCCAACACATAGGCGGCGGCCTCCACCATCGCATCGTCCATCACGCCATGGCCAAGGTCTGCCATCACCTCAGGGCGGGCGAAACCAAGCACCACGTCCTCCCGCCATTTCTGGAAGCTGGAGAGAAAAAAGCAGGTCCGCGACGTAATCGCACCCATTCGCCCGCCACCGCGCAGAAGCTCCAACCCTCTTTCCACCATGATGGCCAGGAGGTCGTTCTTGCTGCGCGGATAGGCCTTGGCCAGTTGATCCTTTGTGTTTAAAGCCAATGCGCCAAACGGTGGGTTCATCACCACGACATCGAACACTTCTCGGCACAGATCGATGAGCCGTAATCCTTGCAGGGCATCCTGCGCGAACAGGCGCCCCTGATACGTCGACTTGGCCGCATGGGCGAACTCAGCGAGTGCCGTGCGCAGCCGCGCTTCCGCCTGCTGCCAGTTCGCTTTCTCCTGGTCGGCAAACATGCCCGCGCCTTTGCCTACGTAGACCTGGCGGACCAAGTGCGGCAGCTCTCGTTCGACCCGGAGCAGCACCCCCAGCTCCGGCAGGCCCTTGAGCATTTGCAGGGTCTTCTCGAACAACTCGGCGTCTCTTTGATCGAGGTTGGCGGCAAACTGCTGGCGCAACTCGCGCTCTGCTGGCGGCGCAATCGCGGCGACCACATGACCGTGGCCAATAAGCGGTCGATCTTTGGCCTTCACGCCCTCACCGTGCCAGGCGCGCTGGGCCCGCAGCCATAGCGCCAGCGAGGCGATCTGCGCGGCGCGCGGGTCAATGTCCACGCCGTAGATGTTGTGCTCGATGACCAGGCGCGGCACGTCCCGCAGAAATGCCGCCTCATCTTCGTAGGTTCGGCTCAGTGGCTTGAGTGCAGCCTGGGGCTGGGTGGAAACGTCCAGCGAGCCTGGGCCGTGTTCTCTCTCCCAGGTCCAGGCTTCGCGGTAGATCTCGGCGAACAGATCGAAGGCATACAGTCCGAAGTGCATGGAGCCGCACGCCGGGTCCAGCAGCCTGAGGGTGCGCGGGTCACGCAGCGTGGTCGCGGCTTGGGGTGCCTCATTAGGTTTCACCAGCAGATACTGGCAGCGCTCGCGCAGGCCCGTTGCCCCACCAGTAGCGTTGAACCACAGGCGGCCCAAGGTGTTGTCGACCAAGAACTCGACCACGTAGCGCGGCGTGAAAAACTGATTGCGTACCGCCAGTTCGCGGCTATTGCGCGGCGCCTGGCTGGCATCGCGCATCGCCTTGCGCTCTTCTTTGGAGTTGAAGTACTGGTAGATCCAGCCGATGGTCTCGTCCTCGCTCCACAGCGGGGCGATGTCAGCAGCGTTGATCAGGTTCAGTACTTGCAGCAGCGCGGCTTCGCGCGGGAACAGGCGGCCCTGCGGTGAGTAGCGGTCGAACAGGCCCGGCAGGTCTTGGGCAAGCTCATCGAACACGCTGAACAAGTACACGCGGTAGGCGTCGCCGGTTTCGCCGAGGCCGGTGCCGGCTAGGCGTGCATAGAGCTGAAAGCCCTTGGCCTGGAAGCCGTTGCCCACCGACTCGACCAGCAATCCGCGCGCTTCCGCCATGCGCAGCGCGGCCAGGCGGTTGAGCACGGTGAAGGCTTGTTCGCGCACGATGCGATCCAGCCCCTGGCAGGCGTCCATCTCCCCACTGGCGGTGTAGTGCGCCAACGTGTTGCGCAGGATGCGGGCGGTTTCGCGCTGAGCGTCGTTGGTGTGCCGCAGGCTGGCCAGATCGGCCACTGTGCCGGCGTTGGGGTCCATGCCGTAGTCGTTCTGGAGCTGGCGAGTAAATTCCTCTTCCAACACACGGCGCGCATCGTTGACGAAACGTTGGAGGCGGTTGCGGGTAGGTTGGTCGAAAGCCATCAGTCCACTCCCCCCGTGACCTTCTCGGGAGCCGACCAGTCCGTTGTGAACTGTGGGCGCAATGTCTCGATCACATTGGGCAGCTTCTGGTCGCAGGCCAGTCCCAGGTAGGTTGCCGCGCGTGTCGCACCGACATACAGGTACTTGTCGAATAGGGTGGGATGCTTTTCGGCCAAGCGATCCACCCCGACGAAGAACACCGCCTCGAACTCCAGCCCCTTGATGTGCTTGATGTCGAACACGCGAATGTCGCTGTCCTGGCCAACGATCTGACCCTTCGAGCACGCCACCACCCGAAGATTGTTCTCGCTCAGGACGCGGTTCAAGTGCTCCGCAACCGGAATCACGTCGTCTTCCGAATTCACGAAAATCGCGGTAGACGGCATTTGCCTCACGAATCTTTCGATCTCCTGCAGCCGATCTGCGAGCCATCGAGTCAGGGACGCTAGATCGCCGGCATCCTCGATCAGCGCCGGGGCTACCCCTTCGTTGTCGACGTCCTTCGGGAGTTCGACGATTGGGTTGCTACCACCCACCGCTGAGATGATGTCTCTGGCCAGGGTATTGAGCTGCCGGGTTTGCCGGTACGCGATGTTCACCTCCTGGAACTCCAGGCCTGGGGTGATCCACTTCACCTCCTCCGCAGACCGGGCGCCCCAAGCGGTCAGACGCTGATTGAAGTCGCCACAGGCAAAAAAAGACCGTGTCGTGGGATGCGCAAGCGATGCCATGCACGCGAGCTGGACCGGCGAGAAGTCCGTGGCCTCATCGACCAGTACCTGATTCCGATACAACTCATGCACCGGCTTGAGCGAGCCCCACAGCGGCTGGTCCAACTGACGGACGATCTGCTGACTGGACAGAAACTGCATTGATGCGCGCAGAATGCCCAGGAGAATGACGTCCAGCTCCAGCGGATGGATGTCACGGGCCTCGATACCTCTGGATTCATACCACTTGCCTTCGGACTGCCGAAGCTTGCGGAACTTACGGTAGCGGCGGTGGAAACCGTTGATGTACCGGTGAATCGGGTTGGTGAATTGCCTGGCGCTCGACTGCGTCAGGAGCGCAGTGCCGATTTCCGTAAGGTCGGCCTCGGGTAGCATCCGATCGCCAATCCAGGAGATCACCTTCGCGGTTGGGGATGTTTTGTCAAGGAATCGTTTGGCCGCCAACGCACGCGCTCGCGAGCGGAGCGCGCGCTTGTAGCGATTGATGGCCTTGGTTCTTGGTGTATGCGCCACCTCGCCATCGTCATCGTCCTCGGAGCCGTCTCCTTCTTCCGAGTCGTCTTGATTGGGCTCAAGCTCCTGCCCAAGAGTGCCCAGGAACTGGGCAAGCTCATCGATGAATTTCGCGTTCTTCTTGAGCTGCTCCTTCAGCGCGCCATTGATCTTGTCGTCGGACGATCCCTTTATGCCCGCCACCAGACTTTGCGCCTGTGGCGCCTCGGCCGCAAGTGCGTTCCATCTTCCGCCGCTCAACGCCTCCTGTAGCTTGGCAGCCAAGGCGCGCGCGCCTTCCATCGGACTGGACGCAAGCGCCGTGGCGGCGTCACCCATTTCGCGCTGGAACTCAACACGCTGCCATTCGAAGTAGTCCTCGTACCAGGCGATCGCATTGACCTGGGTCTCTTCACGCAGGTAAGCAACCTCCGGCCTGAGAACGAAGAGACCGGAACCCGTCGAGCCTCGAAGGATGCCGAATACGTTCTTGCTGACACTCCAGCGGAAATCATCCCATGTCTGAATTCGGGCATCCGATGCCGGCACTTGCTCGCGAGCAAAGGCTTCTTTGAGGTAGAGTCGCAGAAGTTTTGTCGGCGTGAACATCAGCCAGCTCTCTTCGTGCGGGAGCCGATCTGCTGCATTGACGGCTGTGACGAGCTCTCGCTCGTCCTCCGTCAAATACGCCGGGTCGAGCTTCTGCCCCAGGCGGCGGATCAGCGTGGTGGTCTTGCCGGTACCTGGAGGTCCCAGCAGGATGAGCTGCCGGTCAATTGGCAGACGAAAGATGGCATCCTGGATGCTATTGAGGATGGGCTGGTCTCGAAGACCCATCTTCGTGATCACCGAACGCTGAAGGCCGGCGATCAAGGACTCACTCAGCTTCTCCTCGGCCTGGATCTGCTCGAGGATGTCCTCAACATTCTTAGAATCGCCGAGCGACTCAATGAACTCGCGCAGTGAAACAACGGTGACCGGACCGAAACTCTCGGTATCAATTACCGTCCTCGCGGAGTCCCATTCAGCCCGCTCCTTTGTGGGATGCAGAATCGCGCGCTCGACCACCTCCAGCTGCTCACCGTTGGGGGTAACGATGCTTTCGCCAACCGCGAGTGACGCCAACCTACCAACCGGCGAGCGATAACTCGCGAGATTCTGAACGCCGCCGACGGGGGCCGCTCTGCAGATGTAGTACGTGCGCTCCTTCTCCTGGGAATCGAACACAACCACCCGTGCAATCGCAGGCTCGCGGGTCAGATGCTCGTGGCTTTCGCTGACAGCGCGGCTGCTCTTGGACAAATTCTCCAGGACAGCCGGCGCGTTGGTTGAGTTCGGGTAGGCCAGCGCTTCGCCGGAAACGGTTCTAGGCGCGCTGAGTTTTCGGGCAGCCGCCTCCGCAATATCGCTCAGCCGAGAGACCGCCTCTGTAGCAACGTTGGCAACGTATTCCTTCTTTTCTGGCGTCATGTCCATTGATCAACTGCCCTTCACGTCGAACGACACTTCAATCTCGGCATACAGCGCGAGTTGAGCCTTGATCTCATGAAGCTGTTGAATCAGCGCATCGATGTCTGCCTCAGAGGTCATCATCACCGGCACAGCGATCGATTTGGTGAGCTTCGCCGGACCTTTCTCACCAGTCTTGGCCCGCTCTTCCTCCATACGCTGACGGAGTCGTTCCTGGCCCTGACGCTGAATCGACCGCTTCAGGTCGTCGAGGGTGCTGTTGATGTCGTAGTCGCGAGCCAGGAGTCTCCTGAGTCCGGCCAGATCCTGCGTTGCTGCCAGGGCAAACCCATCTAGCCGATTCACGGCGTTGCCACGTTCCTCCTGTGTGAGCTCTTCCCACTCGGGGATACGCTGCAGGTCCTCAACGCCGTCTTTCAAACGCAGCCTTTGCTGGTCGGAGAGCGTGATGACGGCATCACGCACGCGCCCCTTCAGGTGAGTGAGCTGCGAATTGAAGTCGGCGGTGTGTTTGTAGAAGTCTTCCTTGCCCAGGCGCTCGGACAGAGTTCCCATGTCTTCGGCGAGTTCGCGGCGCAGCTCTCCTGGTACACCGGTGCCTGGCAGAGCTTCGATGTCGCGGCGGTGAGCTTGCAGATCCCGCAGGGTTGCGTCGAGCCCGTTGTCGAGCACGCGCTTCACTTCGAGCGCCCACTTGAGGTTGTCGTAAATGGCGGAAGTTTCGGCGCCCAGGCGCTGCGGGGCATCGGATGCATCGGTAAACAGGACATCGGCAATGTCTTGGTTCAAGGTGCGGATGCGGTCACTGCCCGCCAGCCCAAGACCGCTAAGCTTCTCGGCCAAGGAGCCGTAATCGTGCTGGAAGCGCGGGAAGTGCTTGGCCGCCGCCTTGCTGATCTCTTGCTCCAGCGGGATCACCATGTCACCGACCAATTCAGTGAGCCGCTCAGCGGCGCGACCGAGCGTTTCGATGGACGGGCGCTCGTCACGCAGTGCGACGCCGATCTGCTTGAAGGAGTTGTTGGTCTTTAGGGCGTCGATCGCCTGTTGCCCAGCCGCCGTGACTTCACGCCCAGAGACCTTGAGCTTAATTTCGCCCGCCATGAGCATGGCGGCCACGATATAGCGCGTGGTATCGGGTGACCAGCCAAACGGATCGTTGCTGAAATCATCGAGCAGGCGCTTGCCATCGACGGTGCCGCGCTTGTCGATGTAGTCGCGGATGCTGATCATGGCCTTGTGGTCGGTCTTGAACGAGGCGCGACCGGCGACGGTTTGCACCAGGCTGAGCGGGTCCAGGCTACTGCTGATGGCAGCGGGGTTGGCGACCTTGAGGAATTTCTCGGCGGTGTCGGTCCCAGCGCGTACCGGAGCTTCTACGTACCGGTCGAACACCTGGTCGGCCACGTCGGAGAGCAGCTTTTTGGCGGCATCCAGCAAATCGGCATTCAGCGCCGAGACCGCCGTGGCCTGGCCACGGAAAACAAACGAGCCAGTTTGCAGGGTTTGCTTGATCTTGCTTTGGAGTTGGGTAGCCAGTTTGGCGGCGCGATCGAGCTGGCCGGTGCAGTAGTCCTTGACTTCTTGATCAGGCTCGTTGCGGTGCAGTTCGGCGATGCGCTGGCAGCGATAGATCTCGTTCGCTAGATCGTCGAGCTCTGCATTGGCACGGGCCAAGAGCCCGATGACATTCCGACCCGCCCGACTACGGGAGTCATCCAGAATCCTATTCTTGGCGGCTTCGTAATCGCTGGCGGGCACCAACTCGACAACGGTTTGGATGGTGGTCTGATCACCGGCCAGGCTGGTGATGGCGCTGCCGGTCTGGACCTTCAGGCCCGTTGCGACGGCCATCGTGCCGTGGAGGCTGACCCGGGGTAGCGGATCGAAGGACTCGCGCAGCGCATCGTTGAAAATGCGCTTCACATCCACTGTGCGCAACGCAATAGCGCCACGCTCCTGCTCTATATCCCGCAGCTTCTCGCTGAGGAACACGAGGTTGCCATCCTTCTCGCCCAGCGGCACATGCACGTCGTTCAGCATCTCTTCCACGGCTTTCTTAACCGTATCGAGCTGCGATACTGCAGTGATGGACGGGTGCATCAAACTGGCGACATTCTGCACCGATACCGGCAGATTGCCGAGGATCTGCAGAACGGCGACGGACTTGGCAATGTCCTGATGGAGTCGCGAATCCGGGAAGCGAATCTGGACCTTACCTACCGCCTGGTGGATGGACGTGAAGGCCCGGCGAATGTCCTTTTCCAGCTCGTCGTACAGCGTGACAGTGGTGGCCAGCCAGCCGACGGGTTGATCGGCCATTGCCTTGGAGCCGCCTTCACCTTTCAGGACGTCCTGGATCACCTTAATCGCAGAACGCAGGCCGATACCGCCAGTGGACTTGGCCAGAGCGCCCAGCAGGTGCAGGAGGATGTCGAAGTGCGCTGGCAGGAACGGGTAGAGATTGGTGAAGCTCTCTTTGCTGAAGTCGGCGTCGTAATACTTAGCATCTTGCAGCTTGGTGTTATGCCTCAGAGCCTGGCCGTGGGCATCGAACAACCTGCCAAGCTCGGTCTCACCCGTCGGTGATTTGCCGAGCAGACGGCGGTAACAGATCTCCTTGATGTCGCTCGACTCGAGGTCGATCTGGATCGGGAAGCGGTCTTTCAGCTTGTAGAGCTTGTCGGAGTTCAGTGCGGCGCGCGGATCGTCCTCGGTAAGGGTTTGCTGCGCTGTAGAAATGATCCAGGCCTTGCCGCCGCCCAGCCGCTTGAGGTTCTTGGCCAGGCCATCGAGGTTGAGGATCAGGTTGTCGCGCGAGGCCACGTATTGGCCGACTTCGTCGACAATGAAGATGATGGTCTGCTTGCCGCTCTTCTCGCGGACGATGTCGATCATCTCTTGCACACGCTGGTCTTCGAACTGGAAGAAGCCCTCGGTGCTGGAAGAGAAGGACTTGGCCTCCGGGAAGAGTGCCGGATACATCTCGTGGGCGATTTTTGGGATCAGCCCATCGATCGCCAGCGGGTTGTTCTGCACGCGCCCCCAGGTGGCACCCGGCAGCGCCTGGGCGATGCGCTCATGCAGTTCGGGGGTACGCCCGTCCTTCTCGACCATGCACTCAAAGGCAGCGACCTTGAGGTTGCGCGAGTAACCTGCCCACTGCAGCACTTTGAAGTAGAGGACGGTAGAAACATCCTCCATCGTGGCCCCGGCGAGCATTTCACTGGCGAGATCTAGCATGACCACAGCAGCCGGAAAGCGCTTCGCCACGGTGCTGAGGAGTGCCTTGGTTTGTGGCTTGTGCAGACGGTCCTGCAGGTAGTTGATGAACGGCGTGCCGTCGATGGCGCGCTGATCGTCAAACGCCAGGCCGAGGTACTTGGTGAACGAGCTCTTGCCGGAGCCGTAGAAGCCAGAGACCCAGACGCCCACCTCATTTTCGCCACCGGACTCCATCGCCAGCTGCATGCGATCGAGGAGCTTGCGGAACTGCTCCTCAATGCTCTCGGTGACCACGTACTCGGAGATCTCAGCCTTGAGGCGCCCTTCTTGCGAAGCACCATAGGTGATGACCTTTTCGATGGTCCGATAGATGTCTTTGCTTGGGTCGAAAAGTGAGCGAATGGCCATCGATGTTCCCCTAGTTCTTATGTCTATTCAGCCGCCGACGTGGACTGAGCGGTAATTGCCGTCTTCCGGGTAGAAGCCGAGAAATTTCAAGCGTGTTTTGCCGGTTCGTACGCCGGGGTACAGAAAAATCGTCGGCACATGGAACTTGCCCTGGAGCTGGCTTTCGATAGCACCAATCCGCATGAACGGATGCAGTGCCTCAAGGTCCGTTACAAACAGCAGCGCGTTCTGCTGGCCTTCGAGCGGCTGAAGGGCACCCTCCAACCGCTTAAGTAGGCCGTTATCCGCCGTCAGGATGTCCGCCAGCGCCTTGTTGGTGCGCGGCCAATCCAACGGCGCTGACTTGTCCTCCATCACGCAAAGTGACCAGAACGGGTCATCTTTGAGCAGGGCCCAGATCTGTTCGGCGATGGAGAACGTGTTTACGTCCCAGCCTTCCTGGTGGAGCCTGGCTACCCATGCGGGCGTTTGCCGCTTCACCTCGAGGATTTGCTCTGGCGGGAAAACGAGGTAGTAGATCGGCTCGAAGCTCGCATGACCGAGCTCGCGCCCGTGCCGAATGCGCTCGCGCAGTTCATCAAAATCAGCTTTGAGTGAGGACATCGCAGAGCGCCTCCATGTCTTGTTGTTTCCAGCTGATGCGGATGACGTCGCCAGCAGCCTGGACGATGAGCAACCCCTTCAGCGAAAGTCGCTTGAGCTCTTCCAGCACGTCTTCACGTGACAGGCCAAACAGCTGCCAGTCTTCGTGAGTCAGGAGAGCGTTATCCCCTACGACAGAAAAGTGCAGCTCATAGGCCAGATAAGCAGCCGCAGACGGCGAGATGCGGAACGGCAGGATGCGACGGCTTGAGCGCAACCCGCGCTCAAGCATTCCGTAGTCGGCGCAGCATCCGGTCAGGTAGGCGGAGACACGCCGCACTGTCGTCTCAGACCAGCGTTTAACCGTCTTGCCGTCGTCGATGCCTCGCTCGACAAAGGCACGGGCGTCTTCATTGGTAATCTGTGTATATCCACTGGCGTATCGAGCCCAGTAAAGGTGGCGCACGAAGTCACCAACAATGGGATTGGCGCGGCTCGTGAAAACCAACATGAGCTGCATCAGATCAGCAGTGGAAATTATTGCCGACAGGCGCTTGAGATGAGCAGCCGGTGTACCGCCATTGACCAGATAGCGCGGAGCAAAGCATTCGACGATGATGTTGCGGAGTCGGCGCGCGGTAACGGTGGGGAATCGACCAGATTCCAGCGCGACTTGATGCAACTGATTCGCCGACATGCCTGGCGACCATAACTCGAGCAGCGTCTTGGTCTCGTTGACGAGCCCAAGGCCTGCTTGTAACTGTGTCGTGTAGAGCTTGCTTTCGGCCACGATCAACCCACCAGATACGGATACGCTTTGGCGTCCCGTGCGAACGCCGATAAATAGGTTGCCGCGATGGCCTTCGGGGTGTCGGTGGAATCAATATCCTTGATGCTTCCGACCGCCGTTGGCCCCTCGCTGGACGCGCTGCCTGTGGCGGCCAATCGCTTCAACGCATCCAGCGCAGCATCTTTGTTCAGTGGTATCTGGCTGGCGAGTTCTTCTCCCACACTGCTTTGCACGATCGCGTGCAGGTCTTGCTCAACCTCCTCGGGCAACCGAAACAGGTGATAGCTACCCACACTCAAATGCTCGTCGTGCAATCGCCTGGCTGCTTCCAGCACACCGTGGTACTGAGCAAGGCGAGACGTTTTCGAAAAGACCGGCTCCAGGAATAGCCTGCTCGATGACTCATAGAACGCCGTGGGCCACCAGGCGCACTGAGCACGCTCGCCAAGGAAGCCGACGAGCATCCTTATCTGCAGTAATGTCGGTAGGTAGTATTCCTTCATCTCATCTCTCTTTTTTTGGTTCTACTGACGCAATCGGCGTAAAGCAGAGGCATCCGCATTTCAGTCATATTCTGCTCCAGCTCCAGTGATTTCTGGTGCCACATACCCTGGAGCCAACACGGCATTGCGAACGCCGTAGATGGCGAGGTGGTCTTTCAACCAAAGTCGGTACTCATCGCCGCGCAGGCTGTGGTCAGGGGAGCAGTCAACGCTCCATTTGCGCAGGACGTATCCAGCCATTGCGGCGCGTAGCTTCAGCCGAAGCGCTCCGTCGCGCATGTCGTAATCCATTGCAATGATTTCGGGCCTGGGCTGATCCGGATGGGGCACCAACTCGAGCTCAACTATTCGAGTCCATTGAATATCTTGTTCGCTCGTCTCGTGAGCCGCCACGGGCTGTCCCTTGATCGCTACTGGGCGCTTGATCCGCGTAATGACGAAGTCCCGGAACTCCTGAGTCTTTCGATCGAAGGCGCGGACGTGCCAACGCAGGCCGTTGTCGATCAGCGCAAACGGGACGATCTCTCTTTCTGTGGGGCCATTTGAGATCGAGTGGTACTCGATACCCAATGAGCGTTCCTGGTGAATTGCGCGAGTCACGGTGGCGAGGACATCCAGATCAGGGAGCGTGAGCCTGGAGGGGCTTTCGCTGGCCACGCAGGCCTTGCGCTGCATGGGCTGACCGTCACCGAATCCCTGGACCAGCCACGAGAGCACTCGCTCCGGCGCGAAGTCGAACACGGGGTCGAAAGCTGGTCCTAAAACGTAGGACTTGCCCTTGACGTCGTAATCGAGGTTCCCAGGCGCCATCTCTTTGTAAAGCGCCAGATCCCTAGATGCGGCAGCGGATTGGATGGCAAACCGCGTCATCAGATCCTGGCGGCGAATCTCCCCTATGAACCGGAGCCGCAGCTCAACGAACGCGAGCCGTTCGCGTTGCGGCTGGGTCAGATCACTAAGCGGTTCGTCTGACATTCGATGGCGGGCCTGGGCTGTTCATCTTGGAGTTTATGGTCTTCTTGAAAGTATGTACACCGCATCTTTTTGATGCTTATCACGCGACCTATCGGGTCGGGTTGGTGTGAATCGATTGCTCGAGGAAGTTCTTTGATCCCCGGGCGTGCCTGGCAGGACGCTGCGACATAGGCGCGGACAAAAAAACGGTGCCGACCGCAGCCCAGGGGGACGCCGTGGCGTCCCCCTGGGCTGCGAAAAGACCTACAACCATCCCCTCTCGGCCAA
>APMI01000947.1_pt1 | contig 22161 bp, 21 predicted proteins | sample 667938 | NCBI WGS metagenome assembly APMI01 (sample SAMN01084076, study PRJNA167559) | wastewater metagenome | biome: Wastewater | place: Denmark: Ejby Moelle, Odense | collected 2011-11-28
GACTTTCGGTGGGTTCATAACCTTCCTTATCGCTCTTTATCAACCAACTGCGTAACTCCTATATTTATCAATCCGCGCCCGCGATTGGGCTAAACAGCAGGAAAGAGGCCGCACCTCTGCTCTGTGCGATCCTTCTTGAAGGTGGAAGTTTCAAACCAGTGTTTATCTTCGATAAAGCGATCAGCACATTTCTAAGGGTCTTTGAAAACAATCTTCATGATAGCATGATCGGAAAAAGAGCTTGAGGCAAAGGGTTGCTCAGGGTTTGCTATGCCATTGATTTCGGTTGTGCTGGTCATTCCATCTTCATGATACAAAACAGCAAAGCACTCTACTGGCGGTTATTGGCCTACGTCCGGCCGTATTCTCGTATTTTTGCTCTTTCACTAGCCGGTACGGCGGTTGTCGCTCTTACCGAGCCGCTGGTCGCGGCCTTGATCAAACCGCTGCTGGATGGCAGTTTTGTGGCGAAGGACCCTGATTCGATCCGCACGATGCCTCTGGTGTTGGTCGCGGTGTTTATCGTGCGGGGTGTTGCCGACTTCGTGGGCTCCTTGGCGATGGGCTGGGTAGCCCACCGGGTGGTGATGGATCTGCGCGATGCGTTGTTTGCCCGCTTGCTCACCCTGCCCAGCCGCTACTTCGACGACCACTCTGCCGGAAACCTGCTATCGCGCTTGACCTACGATGTCACGCAAGTGATGACGGCCATCACCCAGGCGCTGGTCACTTTGGTGCGGGACGGGCTGGCTGTCATCGGTCTATTGGCCTGGATGCTGTATCTCAATTGGGTGCTGTCGTTGCTGGCCTTCGCTATCGCACCGGGTATCGGGCTGATTATGCGGGTGATCAGCCGGCGGCTGCGGCGACTGAGCCGGGAATTGCAAGATCTGATGGGCGAATTGACGCGCGTGATTGATGAAACCCTACAAGGCCATAAAGTCATCAAAATCTTTGGCGGTCAGGATTATGAGCGTCGGCGATTTAGCCGAGTCAATAATCGGGTACGCCAGTTTAACTTGAAGTTGGTGGCCGCTTCGGAGGGTAGCGGGCCGCTGGTCCAGTTGCTGGCGGTTATCGCCTTGGGTTCGATGATCTATTTCGCGTCCCTGCAATCGGCTGCTGATCAGATCACCGTCGGCGGTTTCGTATCTCTGTTCGGGGCCATGGCGATGTTGCTGGCGCCGATCAAACGCCTGACCAAGGTCAACGAGCACCTACAGCGCGGTTTGGCGGCGGCGGAGACGATTTTCGCGCTGCTTGATGAGCCGCCCGAACTGGATCAAGGCGAGCGCGCCATCGGGCGTGCCAGCGGCCAGGTCAGCTTTCGCGCGGTCAGCTACCGATACCGGCCGGAAGGCCCAGCGGTCATTCGGCAGTTGAACTTGGAGGTGCAAGCGGGGGAGACCATCGCCCTGGTCGGGCCATCCGGTAGCGGTAAGACCACTTTAATGAATTTGTTGCCACGTTTTTACGAAGCCGACGGTGGCGATATCCTGTTGGACGGGCTATCAATCCGCGAGCTGCGACTGGCAGAGTTGCGGGCCAATATCGCGTATGTCAGCCAGGATATTGTGCTGTTCAACGATACCGTAGCGGCTAACATCGCCTATGGCGCTGCCTTTCACACGGATGAGGCGGATCTGATACGGGCTGCCGAGCGCGCTCATGCCATGGAGTTTATCCGTGAACTGCCGCAAGGCTTGAATACCTTGATCGGCGAAAACGGCGCGCGGCTATCGGGCGGTCAGCGTCAGCGCTTGGCCATTGCCCGTGCGCTGCTCAAAAACGCGCCGCTCCTGATTCTTGATGAAGCGACCTCAGCGCTGGATACGCAAGCTGAGCGCAAGGTCCAGTACGCACTGGATCGCTTGCGCCAAGGTCGTACCGCCTTCATTATCGCGCATCGGCTCTCCACCATCGAAAATGCCGACCGGATTGTCGTGCTTGATCGAGGGGCCATCGCTGAAATCGGTACGCACACCGAATTGTTAGCCCAGCACGGGTTGTACGCCGACTTGTATCGGATGCAAGGCGAGCGATCTGCTGCCGAGTCGGATGCACGGTTCTGACGACAGTCGGATGCTACACTTGGCACTTCACACTTCACTAATGACTCTTAAAAACTGGATATATCTTCATGAATAGATCGGTCTTGTTACTGCTAGTTGGCAGTTTGAGCGGTGCAGCCCCGGCTTGGGCTGCTGACGGTGATTGGGATCGTGCCCGAACCGCTCACGAGCGCGGTGACTACGCCGCCGAGTTGGCCATTGTCCGACCGTTAGCCGATAAGGGCTACCCTTTCGCGCAATTCAATCTCGGTGTGCTTTACGATGATGGGAAAGGCGTCCCGATGGATGACCGGCAAGCCATCGAATGGTATCGGAAAGCAGCAGAGCAGGGGTTCTCCCAGGCACAAATCAATCTGGGCCTGATGTACGAAAATGGCGAAGGAACCCCGGTCGATTTAGTAAAGGCTTATTTCTGGTATACATTGGCGGACGTTCAAGGTGATGGCCAAGCACCCGCCGCTAAGAACGATATCGCCCGCAAGATGGCTCCAGCGCAGATTAAAGAAGCGGAACAGCAGGCCAAGGACTATCAGGCGACACACAAGTTCGTGATTCCACCGACGCCAGCGCTACCAGGTTCCGGTACCAGCCACGGCAACGGTTGAAGTGAGCGACGGCCAACGCCGGTCGGTGCCACAGACCCCTACACGATCCGCTTCCGACCGGCCCTGAGCACGCCATCGGCGTGATCCTACGGAGAGGAAAGGATGCTGTGCTGCTGGGACCCTGATCGCTAACGCTTCGCCTTTTTGGGCGATGTGGTTTTAGTCGCTACCAGATGGACACCAGGGATGTTGAGCGCCAGACTCTGGGCTTGTTCCAGGGGTAACAGCAGATTGTATGCCCGCAGTGGCGGTTCGACACCGGGCTTGAAGCCGGGATTGAAACGGAAAAAATCTTCGGAGGAAATGCCCGCGAGCATTAGCCCATCAACGATTTTGAATTCGGGCGTGACATCGACCCTAAACAGATACGGTTGATTGCCCAATAGCGGTAAGCTCAGGCCGTAGGCGGTTGGATTGGCGACGATGCGCGATAAGGCGAGGATTCTTGGAACGTAATCCTGGGTTTCCTTCGGCAATTTAAGGCGCCAGAAAACTGATTCCGGTGTGGCTGGTGGCGGCGGTGGAGTAGGGGCAACGGCCGCGACGGCTGGCAATTTGCTGATTTTTTGAGGTTGAGGCAAGGCTATTTTCGCCGCGCCGCTGGCGGTTGTTGGCGCCGGTGTTGGTGCTGTAAGCGGCGAGGTAACAGGGGCCAGTCCGGCAACGTCCGGTAACGCAGCAGTTGGTGAGGCGGGCGGTTGTGCGAGATACGGCGTGGGCAGTTGCGCCTGGGCCTGTTGTGCTGCCGCCAGCTTTTTCGCGGCTACGGCCGCTGCGGCCGCCGCTTGTGCTTGCTCGCGGTTGGCGGCCTCGATAGCGTTTTGCACGGCACGCGGGCCGGCGTTGTACGCCGCCAGCGCCAGCAGCCAGTCGCCTTTGAACAGTTTGTTCAGGTAGCGCAGATAACCAAGCGCTACGTCGGTTGATGTGTGAATGTCAAACCGTCCATCATACCCTTCGGCAATGACCAGACCCCATTCCTGGCCGGTCGAAGGGATGATTTGCCAGAGACCGGCCGCTTCCTTGGGTGAGACGGCCGCCACTTGAAACCCGCTTTCCACCATCGGCAACAATGCCAAATCTGTCGGTAAGCCACGTCGGTCGATCTGTTCGACGATATAGTGCAGAAATGGCCTGGAGCGCTGAGACAGCAGGTTGAGATAACCAGGGTTGCGCTTTAAATAAGCGATCTGCTCGTCGATGCGGGGATGTTCCACCTCGGCCAGGACCGACCGGCCGCGCACACGATCCCAAAGATTTTTACTGCCGATCCCGCTCGACTTGCGTTTGGCTTTGCGACTCGATGCTACAAGATTACGGGTGGCTTTGGGGGTGGCCACCGGTTTCCTACCGACTGCGGCTAGTGATGGGTTTGTTGCTTTGGGGATTTGCGTGGTTTGTTCGAAAAGTCCCGATTGAACGGGCATGATCACACTGATTCGCGGTCCAGTATCTTTCCCAGCCGTACTCGGTGTCGGCCTACTAGCTTTTGCTTGGCCAGAAAAAACCACATCCCGAGAGCGGCCCCGTGATTTTTTCGCGGTCGCGCGATTCGCTGGCGTGGCATGGCGGTATTCCGAGGGATCACGGGTTTGCCAGTAATCGATGTACGGTGCCTGGGCCGCTACCGTTTTCTCAGCTTCAGGATCAGTTTTGCTCCCGACAAAGGGCAGGTTGGCGCAGGCACCCAAGGTGGCTATACCGACTAGCACGGCGAGATGCCGCTGAATCTTTATGAACATTCACGGTCTCCCATGATATGGGTGGTTCTGGCCGTCGCCCACGAATCGGCGCCGTTGCTGCTGGTTGGATGACCCGCAGAGCATTATTTCCGGCAGCAGTACCCTCCAGTTTCGGTAGTTGCCGCCGATAAGACCAGCAAAGCCCGGCAACGTGTCCGGATTGTACGATACGGTTTTCCAGGGGAACAACAATGAACGGTGACAGCCTGTACTGTAAAGCGCTCGACAAGGCCAGCGTCAGCATGGCCATGGCCGACCGGGTTGGATTGCACGGCTACTCCATGCTCTCGTATGCCATTTTCAGCCAGCGACGTGCGCACGGTTGGACCTTCACCCGCAAAGGTAGCATTGAGATCATCCGGGTTGAAGCGGAAGCCTTGGATCAGTTATATCCAGGACTACGTTAACAACGGCTTAAACGGTATCAGCCTACAGGATACGGGTGCTGATCATCTTGGTTATCCGTTGTTTGCGCTGCCAGTACCGATCGGCCGGCCTGAATCCCTGATCCATTCGCTCCAAGAACCAGGGTAGAGCCGCGAGCCGCGCAAACCGGCGGCTTCCATCGCCAACATATTGTGGCAAGCGGTTACGCCCGAACCGCACTGATGGACGATCTGCGCTGGTGAGCGTCCATCCAAGATGGCCGTAAAACGCGCTCGCAATTCCGAAGCGGACTGAAAACAACCGTCAGCGGCCAGATTCTCCTCGGTGGGCAGATTGATCGCCCCCGGAATGTGGCCAGCCACTGGGTCGATGGGTTCCATCTCTCCTCGATAGCGGGCTGCTCCCCGTGCATCTACCAGCAAGTCTGTCGGTGGCAGAGCGGCCACCTGGGCAGTCGTCAGCCATAATTGGTCGTCCGGTCGTGCCTCGAAGATCGCCGGTCGCACGGTGGGTAATTCGGTGGTCACTGGCAGCCCGGCCTTTTGCCATGCTGGAAAGCCACCGTCGAGCACCGCGACGGCTTGGTGTCCTAACCAGCGCAACAGCCACCACAGCCGCGCGGCTGCCAGCATCCCGCCCATATCGTCGTAAGCGACCACTTGGGTGTCGTTGCCGATCCCCCATTCGCTGAATCGGCGTCTCAAGTGCGCGGGGTCCGGTAATGGATGCCGGCCGGTGGTGGGCGTAATGGGGCCGGACAAGTCCTTATCCAGGTGAGCATAGCGAGCGCCGGGCAGATGGCTCTGCACGTAGGCGCGGTAGCCGGCTGCGGGGTCGGCCAGGCTGAATCGACAGTCCATGATGACCCAATTTTCCTGTCCAAAATGGGAATTTAGGGTGGCTGAATTGATTAATTCTTGATAAATCATGATTTTACTTTATGGAAAAGAAAGCAAATCGGTCAAATCTATTCGAGGTTTCACGGTGCTGGGGCGAACCACTCCAGCCGAGTCTGGCCGTACTCGTTGGTCTTCAAATGGCGTAGCAGTTCTGGCAACAGGGATCGCAGCACATCATCAAACCGCCACGGCGGGTTGATGATGATCATACCGCAACCTTGTAGGCCGGATGGGCCTTGATCGGAAGACAGCCGCAATTCGGCACATAAAACGCCGGAAAGGTGGATTGCCGACAAAACCCGCTGGAAGCGGGTGCTGAGCGCATGGTCGGGTATCGGGTACCAAACGGCGATCATCGCGCCGGCCCAGCGCCGCTGAATCAGGTCAATGGCCTGGACCAGACGGTCGAATTCGCCCTTGAACTCGTAAGCGGGGTCAAGCAATACCAAGCCGCGCTGTTCCGGGGGTGGTAGAAACGATTGCAGCGCGGCGTAGCCATCCGCGTGCTGGATCACCACTTGTCGATCACCCCTAAATTCGGCTTTTAGGCGGGGGAACTCGTCGGGATGCAACTCGGTCAGCGCCAGACGATCATCCGGCCGTAACAGCGCGCGCGTGATGCGTGGTGAACCCGGATACCAGCGTAAGTGCCCGTCCGGGTTCGATGCCTGAACCTGTTGCAGATAATTGTGAAGCTCTGGACTCAGCCCGCTTTGGCCCCATAACCGGCCGATGCCGTTGATGAATTCGCGGTTTTTTTGTGCGGCCGGCGCTGCCAAATCGTAGCGGCCAGCACCGGCGTGAGTGTCGATGACCCGAAACGGTTTGTCTTTGGTGCGCAAGGCCCAAATCAACCGCACCAGGAGGGCGTGCTTGAACACGTCCGCAAAATTACCGGCGTGAAAGCCGTGACGATAGCCGAGCATCGAGGCGTGGGTGGGTTGCGTCCGCTCACAACGCCTTAAGCGGCATATTGCCGTAAGCGCACCGGTCGCCGCCGCGCGCCCCAGGTTCCGTGCTTGGCTTCGAATACGCCAGCGCAAGCGGTACCGCACGCCGTGCAACAGCCATCAGCGGTCAGATTCCAGGTGCTCAGCGTATACCAGTCACGGCCGATCAATTTTTGGCCGCACGAATGGCAATAGGTGCTGCCGCCCTTTTCATCATGCACATTGCCGGTATAGGCATGGTGGATACCATTCTTAACAGCGATACGCCGTGCGCGACTGAGGGTGGAAGGCGGGGTCGGCGAGTGTTGAGTCATCTTCCAATCTGGATGGAACGCGGTGAAATGGATCGGTACATCCGGCCCTAGATTTTCCACTACCCATTGGGTCAATGCTTCCAATTCCGCGTCGCTGTCGTTTTCGCCCGGAATGAGCAGGGTGGTGATTTCAAACCAAACGTCGGTTTCCCGTTTCAGATAAATCAAAGTATCAAGCACCGGTTGCAGGTGGCCGCCGCAGATCTTCCAATAAAAATCTTCAGAAAACGCTTTCAGGTCAACATTAGCGGCGTCCATATGCCGGAAGAATTCGCGGCGTGGTTCCTCACAGACGTAGCCGGCAGTGACTGCCACCGACTTGATACCGTATTCCCGGCAAGCCAGAGCTACGTCGATAGCGTATTCCATAAAGATCACGGGGTCGTTGTAGGTGTAGGCGATGCTGCGGCAGCCTAGCTCATGGGCTACTCGCGCTAGCTTGGCCGGCGCCGCGCTATCGGCTAGGGTATCCATCTCGCGGGATTTACTCATATCCCAGTTCTGGCAAAATTTGCAGGCCAAATTACACCCGGCAGTGCCGAAAGACAGCACGGCGGTGCCCGGCAGGAAGTGGTTGAGCGGTTTCTTCTCAATGGGATCAATGCAAAAACCGCTGGAACGGCCGTAGCTGGTCAGCTTGATGGCCCCATCGTGGCAGCCACGCACGAAACACAGGCCCTGCTGTCCTTCATGCAGCTGGCAATAGCGTGGACACACATCGCACTGGATGCGGCCATCCTCAAGGCGGTGCCAGTATTGGGTCGGGAAAAATTCGGTGGTTATCGCTGTCATTATGGCCTCCTTCGCAAAGGCTCTCATCGTGTTCGGTCGGCATCGCCGCCGGCTACCGCACGCTTTATACTACGCTTCAACCAGCGTCGGACAAGTTTTGTCTTCCGCCGTCTACATGGCTCGACATGGGCCAACTGATCGGGAGAGTATCATGCAGACCGTACGCACGCCTGCCGTGGCCGGCTTGTTCTATCCGGCCGATTCCGCTGAGTTGCACGCTCAAGTACAACAATTTTTGACGGAGGTCACGGTGCCGGCCGGACCATTACCTAAAGCGATCATCGCCCCCCATGCCGGCTTTATCTATTCCGGCCCGGTCGCTGCTTCGGCCTATGCTCGTCTGCGTCCGGCGCGGGGTACTGTCACGCGCGTGGTGCTGTTGGGACCTGCCCATCGGGTGGGTTTTCGCGGGTTTGCGCTCAGCGGGATGAGCGCTTTCGAGACCCCGCTGGGTCGGATCGCAGTGGATGGTGAGGCGATAGCGCGGCTTCGCCAGTTACCCGACGTCGGCTTGCTGGAACAGGCTCACGCCCAAGAACATAGCTTAGAGGTGCATCTGCCGTTTTTGCAGGAAGTGCTGGGCGAGTTTCAACTGGTCCCCCTCGTGGTGGGGGAGGCTAAGCCACCAGAGGTTGGCGCGGTGCTGGAGGCGTTGTGGGGTGGCCCGGAAACCCTGATCGTGATTAGCTCCGATCTCAGCCATTATCAGGATTATCAAACCGCCCGCCGATTGGATGGCGAAACCTCGCGCGCGATTGAGGCGCTCCATTTCGAAAAGATTGGCTACGAGCAAGCGTGCGGACGCAATCCGATCAATGGCTTGCTGTGGGTAGCACGTCGGAAAAACTTACGGGTAGAAACCGTCGATTTGCGCAATTCCGGCGATACCGCCGGTTCGCGGGATCGAGTGGTCGGGTACGGTGCTTATGTCATCCACTGAATTGCTGTCGCGTCAGGATCGCGCCACGCTGCTGGAGGTGGCGCGTTCATCGATCCGCTGGGGTCTGGAACACGGCCAAGCTCTAGCGGTCCATCGGGAGGATTACCCGGAAACGCTGCGGCCGGTGCGGGCCACGTTCGTCACCTTGGACATCGAGAATCGGTTGCGTGGCTGCATCGGTACGCTCGCTGCTCGGCAACCGCTGGTGCAAGATGTGGCCGAGCACGCTTATGCTGCCGCGTTCGACGACCCCCGTTTCCCGGAACTGACTGCGCGGGAGTTTCCCCGGCTGGACGTTCATATTTCGGTGCTCTCACCGGCGGAACCGCTGCAATTCGACTCCGAAAACGCCCTGCTGGCCCAGTTGCGGCCCAGCATTGATGGGTTGATTCTCCAGTTTCGCAGTCATCGGGCTACTTTCCTGCCCGCGGTCTGGGAAAACCTGCCTGACCCGTATGTTTTTCTGGCCCAACTCAAGCAGAAGGCCGGCTTACCGCTCAATTTTTGGTCACCTGAGCTGACGGCGGAGCGCTACACCACCGAGTATTTCGGCGATGGCGATGGGGTCGATGGTGCTTAAAGGTTTGTTATGCCGATTTTTTTGCCGATGAGTGGGTAGGGAATACCGAACGCAGGAGGTATTAACCGCCGCAGCCGGCACAGATCGGCGCGCGTATCGACATCCCAGCCGATGGCGAGTTCGACACTATCAATCCCCGCTCGCACTAACCGCTGACGAGTGATAGACAGTACAGTCGAGGTGCTCCAGACGATATCACGAAATAACGGCGGGCAAGCTCGACGCAAGCCGATCAGTACATAGCCGCCATCCGCCGCTGGGCCTAGAACAGCCTCGTGTCCGGCGGCGAGATGCGTGAAAGCAGTGAGCAGTTCTGCCGGATTCACCGACGCACAATCACCACCGATGAGAACCACATTAACGCTTTCAGCGAGCGTGCGCTGAAAGGCGTTCGCCATGCGTTTTCCCAGATCACCGCTGGTTTGGCGACGTAAGCGTACCCCGTAGTTTCGCCGACACGCGATGAAAAACCCGTGTCGAGCATCCGGTGCGCACCACAATTCGACTGGGCACAGTCGGGCAGCGCAAGCCATCGCCAGGGTGCGATGCAACAGCGACTGGTAAAGATGCGCCGCGCCACGCGCTCCTAAGCAGCCCGCCAGACGGGTTTTCACTTGCCCAGGAACCGGGGCCTTGGCGAAGATCAGTAAGCGAGCTTTGGGAAAAATATAACGGTCGTTCATCGGAAAAACTCCGATCACGGGCGCGGATTGACGCCCCGGCGATAATAAATTCGCGCCAAAGCGTCGGGATCGGCGCCGAAAAAATAGGCTAGGCGCAAGCGCCACATCAGCAGAATGGTATGCAAAACGCCTCCCTGTTCCCAACGACGGCTGGACGTTAGCAAGCGCTGTTGCAAGCAGGCCGGCCGACCGTGACGCTTCAGCATACGACTCAAGGCGATGTCTTCCATCAGAGCAATGGGCGGATAACCGCCGATTTGTTCGAACAACCTTCGGTCAATGAAAATGCCTTGATCGCCGGTGGCGATGCCCGTCAGCCGGGAACGGGTATTCATTAGCGTTTCCACCCAGCGCAGCAAGAGTTGCGAGCCAGACAAGCGCACATCGAAACGGCCCCAACTGTGCTGTGGTTGCGCCAGCGCTGTGCGGATCAGCTCAGCGGCATTTGGCGGTGGCAGGCTATCAGCGTGCAAAAACCAGAGGATGGCACCGCGCGCGTGCTGTGCGCCCGCGTTCATCTGCGCTGCACGGCCAGGCGTGCTGGCGATAACCCTATCTGCCAGCGGTTCGGCCAGTGTCACGCTGTCATCCCGACTGCCGCCATCGGCCACGATCAACTCGCAATTTTGCGCTCGCAACGACTGCAAAGCCTGTAAGCAGGTGACAATGCAAGCGGCTTCATTGAGAATGGGAATGATGATAGAAATTGAGAGCACGATTTTCTGCTGTGGGTCTAGCGTAAGAAAGGGGAAGATTGTAGTATTTCCCCTCTATGTAAACTTTAAGATGGGGCGGTAGCTCAGCTGGGAGAGCGTCGCGTTCGCAATGCGAAGGTCGAGGGTTCGATCCCCTTCCGCTCCACCATCCCCTCTGTGAAGCTTGGTATGTGCAAAGGTATCGGCAATATGGATGCCCAAGCCTTCGCAAGATGACCGATTCTCCTTAACTGCCTATTGTACGCTTTGACGATCTCAATGATCCGTCACCGGTGGTTTTAGACCCATCCAAACCTTGTCGCGGACGTATGAGCTGATAGGCCGTGACCTCACTTCCTGATCCCTCCACAGCCACCCAGACACCGGTCGCGACAGGTTTTTTGCCTGGATTCTGCGCCAATCAAGCGGTTTTGGTGATGGTCTTGCTTGCCGAGTTGTTTGCCTTGGTTTTGGCGCTCTGGGAAATCGACGACCGCGGCCAATTCTGGAATGAGCTGGCAATCATCTCACTCTTCGTGCAATGGGTAGTCTTAGGTTCGGCGGCTGTTTTGTGCTTTTGTAAGCGCTGGCTTGACCAGCTTGACACGTTTGCCGCAACCCTGGCCGTGCTGGGATTGACTCTGCTGATTACGCTGTTGTTTTCTCTGGCCGGTTGGTGGTTTTTGGCATCCTATGCCAGCTACTCGCAAAATCCGCCGCCGCTACGGTTTACGCTCATCCGCAACTTGGCGATCAGCAGTATCGTGACGTTGATCGCGCTACGTTATTTCTATGTCCAGCACCATTGGAAGCGGAATATTGAAGCCGAAGCCCGTGCCCGCTTGCAAGCCTTGCAGGCCCGCATTCATCCGCATTTTCTGTTCAACGCCCTCAATACGATTGCCAGCCTGATTCATGGTCAGCCCGACCGGGCCGAACAAGCGGTCCTTGATCTGGCGGATATGCTGCGCTCGGCGCTTGCCCATCGGGAACGTATCACTTTGGCGGCGGAACTGGAATTGACCCGGCGCTATCTGGCTATTGAAAGCTTACGCTTAGGGGAGCGGTTGCAAGTGGCTTGGCAACTGGAGGCAAACTTACCGCTCGATTTGCTGATTCCAGCCTTGCTATTACAGCCCCTGGTGGAAAATGCCATCCATCACGGTATTCAACAACTGCCGGAGGGTGGAACCTTAACCATCCAGATCGAGCGGCAGCCCCACGCCTTGCGGATCACGGTCGCCAATCCACGCCCGGCTACTGGCGTCACTGCCCGATTTGGTCAAGGAATCGCCCAGCACAATATTCGCCAGCGTTTGCAACTCGCTTACAACGCGCCAAATCCGCTCGAAATTACCGAAACTTCGGCACACTATCAGATCGCTTTTGCTATACCTCTGGAAGAGCGGGATAGTCCAATTTTTTCCTAGATATAAGCAGGTATCCGCTGCGGATTGGCTACCCTTGCGCTAGATCTCCGTTGGAGTTTGCGCCATGAACGTGTTGATCGTCGATGATGAACCACCGGCCCGTGACCGGTTACGGGGGTTGTTGGGCCAGCTTTCCGGCTACCATCTCTGCGGCGAAGCCACTAACGGTGCCGAAGCCTTGCGGTTAGCCGCCAATTTGGTGCCCGATATCGTTTTGTTGGATATCCAGATGCCGGGGTTGGATGGCCTGGAAACCGCTGCCCGACTCGCGGCGCTGGAGAAACCGCCGGCCATCGTCTTTGTGACCGCTTATAGCCAATATGCGTTGGATGCGTTTGATGCCCACGCGGTCGGTTATTTGCTCAAGCCGATTCGCTTGGAGCATTTAGAGCGGGTGCTGGCCAGCGCTAGCCGCCTCAATCGGGCGCAACTCGCCAGTTTGGCGGCCGAACCCGCTGAAGCCGGTCGTACCCATCTCCGGGTTCGTCTCGGCCAACGGCTTGAGCTGATTCCGTTGTCTGAGGTGTGCTATTTTCAGGCTGATCAAAAATACGTCACGGTGCGGCACCGCCACGGTGAGGCACTGATCGAAGAATCGTTGAAAACCCTGGAAACCGAGCTGGGTGCGCGGGTAGTGCGGGTGCATCGCAACGCGCTGGCCATGGCGGCGCAGATCGCCGGCTTAGAGAAGACAGCGGATGGTGGGGCCGATTTAGTCTTTACCGATATCCCCGACCGCTTAGAAGTCAGCCGCCGCCACCTACCGCTGATTCGCCAGTTTCTCAAGAACGCCTGAATTGGCCGGCCGCCGCCGACTGGACTTCTCCTTCCTTTTAACCCGGTGGCCAGCCCAATTCCCGCCCCGCCAGCAAGTGCATGTGGATATGGAACACGATCTGGCCGGCATCGCGATTGCAATTGATCACCGTGCGGTAACCGCTCTCGGCGACTCCCAGCTCAGCGGCAACCTGCTTGCCGGCCAGATATAACCGGCCGATCAGTGTGGCATCCGCTGCTGCCAGATCGTTTAGGGTGGCGATATGTCGGCGCGGGATCAGGAGGACATGGACAGGTGCTTCCGGGTTGATGTCGCGGAACGCCAGAATTTCACCATCGTCATAGAGCGTGGTAGCGGGGATCTCGCCAGTGGCAATTCGGCAAAAGATGCAATCACTCATAGAGTTTCTCCGGTAGGCTTCACAGATCCCGACGGCCCGCAAAAGCGTGCGCCAAGGTGCCGCCATCCACATATTCCAGTTCGCCGCCCAGCGGTACCCCATGGGCGATGCGGGTCGGGCGGATGCCGCGCTCGCGGGCCATCTCAGCGATATAGTAAGCGGTGGCTTCGCCTTCGACTGTCGGGTTGGTGGCCAGGATGATTTCGCGGATCTCACCTTCATCCAGCCGTGCTTCCAGCATATCCAGCCCCAGCTCCACTGGGCCGATGCCATCCAACGGCGATAGATGGCCCATCAGCACGAAATACAGCCCCTGAAAACCAGTGGCCTGTTCTACCGCCAGGACGTCAGCGGGTGTTTCGATCACGCACAACAGGGTGGGATTACGGTGTGGGTTGGCACATAACGCACAGAGTTCGGTTTCACTCAGATCGCGGCATCGTTGGCAGCGACCGATCCGGTCCAGGGCACTTTGCAGCGATTCCACCAGTCGATGTGCTCCATCACGGTCCCGCTCCAGCAAGTGCAAGGCCATCCGCTGCGACGATTTCGGGCCGACACCCGGTAGGCAGCGCAAGGCCGCCATCAAGCGCTCTAATAGCGGGGAAGCCGCCACGGCGGACTATCAGAAGGGTAGCTTGAAATCGCCCAGCATCCCCGGCGGTAATCCCATCCCAGCGGTCAAACCAGACATTTTCTCTTGAGTTGTGCGTTCGACTTTGTGAACAGCGTCGTTGAATGCCGCCGCGACCAGATCTTCCAGCATATCCTTGTCATCGCCCACCAAACTGGCATCGATATGCAGCCGTTTTACTTCGTAACGACCGGTTACGGTCACGCTCACCAGGCCGCCGCCGGCTTCCCCGACGATTTCCAGGGCTGCAATTTCTGCCTGCGCCTTTTGCAGATTTTCCTGCATCTTTTGCGCTTGCTTCATGATATTGCCCAACCCGCCTTTCATCATGTTGCCTCCAGATTGATCGATAAATAGCTGCGTTTGCCACTGTGTCTATCCTACCGACAGGATAGAAATGGGCCGTTAGTCGCCATCCAGCGGACGAACCCTGGTGATTTGTGCATCAAACATTTCTACCATGGCCTGCACGTTCGGGTCCCGATTGGCCGCTGCGATTGCTGCTTGCTCTTGTTCCGTTCGTCGTTGTTTGCGTTCATCTTCCGGGGTGGCCGCCGTTAACTCACCGATTTGAAAGCGGAGATTGACCGGAGTGCCGAGGTGCTGCTCCAGGGCCACTTTTACCCGATCCTGAATGGCTTTGGTGAGCATTTGGGCGTGCGCGGGGCTAAGGCCCAAACGAAAATCGTTACCCTCGCGGGCAATCAGTATGCAGTTCAGGGCCAGTTGTTTTGCCATGCCGCCCAACCCCAGATTTTCCACCAAGCGTCCCCAATCTGAAGCCGGTGGCGCGCTGGGCTGGCGGATGGGCGTCACAGGCACGCTAGTCGGCGGCGTGAGTGGCGGCACCGGAGAAACGGTAGGGGCTGGCCTGGGTGGCAACTCCTGGCTGGACGATTCATGGGGCACCGTAGCGAGTGCTGCTGGGGCAGCCGGCCGAAAACACAGCATCCGCAACAGCACCATTTCAAAACCGCCGCGTGGCTCCGGGACAAGCGGCAAGTCGCGCCGGCCCAGCAAGGCGATTTGATAAAACAGTTGTACATCTGCCGGCGGCACCTTGCGTGCTAGTCGCATAACGTCTTCAGGGTCGGCAAGATCACCAGCCAGCGGGGCATCGGGTACCATTTGGGCCAGCGCGACCTGTTGTAGCAGCGAGAGCAGATCGGCCAGCACAGTGGCGTAGTCGGGCGCCAACTCGTTAAGCGCCGCTACCCGCTGCAACAGGGCCGGCGCATCGTTGGCGGCCAGCGCGTCCAGCAGATCGACCGTGCAGCGCCGATCAATGGTGCCGAGCATACTGGCAACGGTGGTCTGCTCCACCCGGCCACCGCCAAAAGCAATTGCCTGATCCAATAGGCTCAAGGCATCGCGCATACTGCCGTCACCGGCGCGAGCGATCAACCTTAGAGCAGATTCCTCATGAGGGATGTCCTCTTGCGTGAGCACTTGGCCCAGGTAACCCGCGATCATGGCTGTGGGCAAGCGTTTGAGGCCAAACTGCAAACAGCGCGACAGAACCGTCACCGGCAGTTTCTGCGGGTCAGTGGTGGCCAGCAAGAACTTGACATGCGGCGGTGGCTCTTCCAGGGTTTTCAACAGGGCGTTGAAGCTGTGGCTGGAGAGCATGTGCACTTCGTCGATCAGGTACACCTTGAAACGGCCGCGACTCGGCGCGTATTGCACATTCTCTAGTAGATCGCGCGTGTCTTCGACTTTGGTACGGGAAGCGGCATCCACTTCGACCAGATCCACGAAGCGGCCCGCATCAATTTCACGACATGCAGCGCATTGGCCGCAAGGGGTCGAGCTAACCCCCAGTTCGCAATTGAGCGATTTGGCAAAAATACGGGCAATGGTGGTTTTACCAACGCCACGGGTACCGGTGAACAAAAAGGCGTGATGCAGCCGCTGCCGATCCAAGGCGTTGGTCAAGGCACGAACCGTATGCTCTTGGCCAACCAGTTCGGCAAATGTCCGTGGCCGCCATTTGCGGGCTAAAACCTGATAGCTCATGCGCTGGCCTTTGATAGAAAAAAGGCAAAATTTGGGCTATCGGTAGTCCAGTGAAGCTTTATGGAAAGGGTGGCGGCCCCTACCAGCCACACCCCGGCGCCCGAGGCCGCTGCTGCCGCTGCTCCCTTCCGGGCCTGACGGGGTTCACAGTTTGTCGTCGCGGGGGGGCCGATACGGGCCACCATTGAAACAGGTAATCGAAGCGGTGACGCCAATCCGTGACTCGGGGGCCGGCGCTTCGTGATAAGAGCAGAGGAGACCTGCAAGTTCGTCATTGAGGGATTATATAACCGATTGATTAAACTGTTTGATTCTTCGGTAACCCCAAAAGCGACCTCAGTTCTTTTCGCCCTGTCGATCTCTGCATGATAGTCGATAAGCACAGCGAGTGTCGATAGAGTGCTCCAGAGAGACGCACGAGCCTGGCCGACCCGGAATAGAGCAACCTTGCGAGATGATTGCTAGAAAACAGCTTTAGGCCATCGACCAGGCGGCTTGAAAGAAGTCAGATTCACATTCCATCGCATAGCGATAAACACCGGCGGCGGCTGCATTGTCGGGGGTATAGCGATCCAGCAACTGCTCCAAACGGACAGCCAGTTGCTCGAAATCAGGGCTACTGTAGGTGTCTATCCAAGCGCTGTAGTCGTGTGATGTGCGCTGCCGGGCCGCCAACTGCGCGCCTAGCCAGGTGTAAAGCCGCATACAAGGAGTCATGGCGGCAATAGTGATCCCAGTTTCGCTGGCCCAGGCGGTGGCCAGTAAAAAATCGGTATAGCGTCGAGTGGCCGGGCCAGGAGTGATTTGCGCCAAATTCAATCCCCAGGCGGTAGCAATGCCCTTATGGAGTTCGAGTTCCTGTAATACCCCACCCGCCAGTTCGTGCAATTCTTGGAAGCCATTCCAATCCGGGGCCTTGGCGGCTGCTAGCGTGTAGGCGCGCGCAAACGCTTGCAGGTAAAAGGCATCCTGGCCGATGTACCAGGCAAATCGCTCGCGGGGCAGTGAGCCGTCGCCGATGCCACGCACGAAAGGCAAATCGAGGCAAGCCTGGGCCAGATCGGCATTCAGTTGCCAAAGCGCGTCCGAAATCGGCACGGTCAGTCTCCTTATCAGAAGTTTGAGGTCTCGGATATGATGTTAAAAAATTGGACTGCCAGGGCTGTTTGCCCGCTGCTATCTTCGCCCCATAGCCTATTACTCCAAGGTTTTCGTCATGACCGATCCAGTTCATCCGTTTGGGTTTGCCACCCGCGTTGTTCACGCCGGCCAGTCGCCTGACCCGGCCACCGGTGCGGTGGTCACTCCGATCTATGCCACGTCCACCTACGTCCAGTCTAGTCCGGGTGTGCATCAAGGTTTTGAGTATTCGCGCAGCCAGAACCCGACCCGCTTCGCTTACGAACGCTGTGTGGCCGATCTTGAAGGTGGCGATGCCGGGTTTGCCTTCGCTTCCGGGCTGGCGGCCACCTCGACCGTATTGGAGCTACTTAATAGCGGCGATCATGTAGTCGCGCTTGATGATATCTACGGCGGCACTCGCCGGTTGTTCGAACAAGTGCGTCGGCGTAGCGCCGGTTTAACTTTTTCCTATTCGGATTTAGTCGATTCGGCCGCCCTAGAGCGGGTGTTGACCCCAAAAACGCGGATGATTTGGGTGGAGACACCCAGTAATCCGCTGTTAAAGCTGGTGGATTTAGAAATGGTTGCTACTGCGGCTCGCTTGCGTGGCATCTTGACTGTGGCGGATAACACCTTTGCTACGCCGTGGGCGCAGCGGCCCCTGGAGTACGATTTCGATATCATTATTCATTCCGCCACCAAATATTTAAATGGCCATTCCGACATGATCGGGGGTGTGGCGGTGTGTCGTGGCCGGGAGTTGGCTGAGCGGTTAGGGTATCTGCAAAATGCGATAGGTGGTGTTGCCAGCCCATTCGATAGCTTCTTGGCGTTACGTGGCTTAAAAACTCTGAGCCTGCGCATGGAGCGCCACAGTACCAACGCATTCCAGATCGCCACCTGGTTGGAGCAACATCCGAAGATCGAACGGGTCATGTATCCTGGCCTAGCCAGCCATCCCCAGTATGCGTTAGCACGCCGGCAAATGGACGGCCGTTTTGGCGGTATGATCGGCGCTGTGGTGCGTGGCAGCTTAAATGACGTAACGCAGTTTCTGAGCCGCTGTCGTTTGTTTACCTTGGCGGAAAGCTTGGGTGGAGTCGAAAGCTTGATCGAGCACCCGGCCCTGATGACACACGCTTCAGTTCCACCGGAAGTGCGCCGGCAATTGGGCTTTGATGACGGCTTGGTGCGGCTGTCGGTCGGCATTGAAGCGGTAGAGGATTTGATCGCCGATCTGGAACACGCTCTGGCCTGAGTCTTATTTTTGATCCATCGACAAGGGAGTGCAGACCACCGTCCGGTTCGAGCGCGGGCCATCGAACTCACAAAAGAAAATTCCCTGCCAGGTCGATAGCCCCAATTGGCCATCAATGATCGGAATGGTCTCGGATGGCCCCACTAAGCCCGCCTTCAAATGGGCGTCGCCGTTGCCATCCTGTTGATCGTGCAGCCAGACGCCCGGCGGGATCAGCTTGCGCAAGAAGTTCACCACATCCAGCGGTACGCTTTCGTCCCAATTTTCCTGAATCATGATGGCGGCGGTTGCGCCTTGGGCGTAGACGTTGAGCAGGCCATTCTGGATGCCGCTTTCTTTGACAATGGTACGAACCCGCTCGGTGATGTCGATCAGAGTTTGCGATTGTTGCGTTTTGAGGAGAATTAAGTGATGCATTAATGATCCTTAGGGCTGTTTTTTTATAGAAAAACGTAGGAAAAATATTTTACATATTGATTTTTTCATGCCGGATTTAGTAGCATTTATAGTGCAAAGATGCTAGACTCGTAACATCAGAGTCAATCTGTAAAAGGTATAGCTACCGAAAGGTAGTGACACAAAGTCACCGGTCTAAGGGGCCATGCTCTATGACAGCGGAACCGCCAGATTCAGCTTTAAAGTTTTGGCGCTCTAATTTTTTAATGTCCGCTTGCAGGCTTGGTCATGGATCGCATGTGAATATATGGAGCGCGCAGTCACCATGACTAATTTTTTTAAAAAAAATTTAAATGACTTATTAAGATACGCTAAAGGTTCCATACCGACCCATCGGATGATAATGGCCTGTTTTTTGGTTTGGGCCATAGGATCTATGCCAGGCGTAGCGGGTGAGGCGCCAGCATCCGCTGCCGATGGAGATAATGCAGTTGATCTCTTCTCTCCTGTAGTCGTCTCTCCGAATGCCAAGAGGCGAGCGGCTTCTTCTGAGGTCGGTCGAGACGCAGTACATCTTAATCGGGCTATCACCGATCTTCCACTGAATGCCAAGGCTCGTTTTTCGCTGCCAGGTGGTGCTAGCTACGAAATCGTCTACGATGGGCGCCAAGACCATCCCAGCGGGAATGTGACCTGGTCAGGTTATCTGAAGGGCTACGGTAATGACTATCGTGCTGTTATCACGTTTGGTGATTCTGGGGCTTCGGGTCGGATTCTAACCCCAGATGGAGAGTTTCTGGTCGAATCGGACAGTGATGGCGAGTGGCTCATCGATACGCAGGCTGCGGGTCTTAAAGCAAGCGAACCAGGTGATGACACTGTCATTCCGTTGCCAAAAGAATTACGTGATCCATCAAACAAACCAACCGAAGACAGTACTGCACCGGACAGGGAGGGCAACCTTATCAGTCGGGCTGCCAAGTTTGCTGCCGCCGATACGTTAACAACCATTGATGTAATGATTTTATACACACCAGGGCTGGCCAACCGCCTTGGCAATGGTCTATCGGCTCGACTTGATCAAATCATAGCTTTGTCAAATCAGGCCTATCGCGATAGCAGTGTCTATATTAATTTGCGCCTGGTTCACAAAGAGCAAGTTAATTACAGTGATCAGACTGATAACGGCTCCGCTTTGGATGCTCTTACGTATGGCAGCGATCCGACTCTAGCGGGTGTAGCCAGATTACGGGATGCCAAAGGCGCTGATTTGGTTTCCTTAATCCGTCCGTTTAAGCGTGCTACTGCCGGCGGTTGTGGGATCGCCTGGATCGGTGGCAGGAGCGGACAAGCAGGGTATGGCTATTCAGTGGTGAGCGATGGCCCAGATGTAGATGGATCAGGTTATTACTGCCTTGATCTAAGCTTTGCCCATGAACTCGGCCACAATATGGGTAGCATGCATGATCGCGCACACGCTGGCGGCGGATCAGGAGCCTACCCATACTCTTATGGCTATGGTGTCAGTGGGGTTTTTGGCACTGTGATGAGTTATCTAAGCCCTAGCATCGGCAAGTTTTCTAATCCAGCTATTACCTGTGCTGGCGGAATTAGTTGTGGTGTGAGCGAGGGGGCGCCAGATTCAGCAAATAATGCTCTTTCATTAAATAACACTCGAATGGCTGTGGCTGACTATCGACCTGAGCAGTCACTGCCATCTTCTTCTTATACATTGTCAGTTACTAAATCTGGTGACGGGACCGTCGCAAGCACACCGGCGGGGATTGCGTGCGGGACGGATTGCAGCGAAGCCTACGAAGCCAATACGGTCGTAACGCTCAATGCCACACCAGCGGCGGGCTACACCTTCGGTGGTTGGAGTGGGGCGTGTGCGGGGACGGGGGAGTGTGTGGTCACGATGGCTGCCGCTAAAAGCGTGACAGCAACCTTCACGGCCATACCCAAATACACCCTGATGGTCTATCGCAGTGGCAGCGGAACCGTGGCGAGCACGCCGGCGGGGATTGCGTGTGGGACGGATTGCAGCGAAGTCTACGAAATCAATACGGTGGTGACGCTGACTGCTACGCCAGCGGCGGGCTACCGGTTTGGGGGCTGGAGCGGGGCGTGCGTGGGAACGGGGGAGTGTGCGGTCACGATGGCGGCTGCTAAGAGCGTGACGGCGACCTTCACGGCCATACCCAAATACACCCTGATGGTCTATCGCAGTGGCAGCGGGACCGTGGCGAGCACGTCGGCGGGGATTGCGTGCGGGACAGATTGCAGCGAAGCCTACGAAGCCAATACGGTGGTGACGCTGACTGCTACGCCAGCGGCGGGCTACCGGTTTGGGGGCTGGAGCGGGGCGTGCGTGGGAACGGGGGAGTGTGCGGTCACGATGGCGGCTGCCAAGAGCGTGACGGCGACCTTCACGGCCATACCCAAATACACCCTGATGGTCTATCGCAGTGGCAGCGGAACCGTGGCGAGCACGCCGGCGGGGATTGCGTGTGGGACGGATTGCAGCGAAGTCTACGAAATCAATACGGTGGTGACGCTGACTGCCACACCGGCGGCAGGCTACCGGTTTGGGGGCTGGAGCGGGGCGTGTGTGGGAACGGGGGAGTGTGCGGTCACGATGGCTGCCGCTAAGAGCGTGACGGCGACCTTCACGGCCATACCCAAATACACCCTGATGGTCTATCGCAGTGGCAGCGGAACCGTGGCGAGCACACCGGCGGGGATTGCGTGCGGGACGGATTGCAGCGAAGCCTACGAAGCCAATACGGTGGTGACGCTGACTGCTACGCCAGCGGCGGGCTACCGGTTTGGGGGCTGGAGCGGGGCGTGCGTGGGAACGGGCGAGTGCACGGTCACGATGGCGGCTGCCAAGAGCGTGACGGCGACGTTTATAGCTAATCCGGTCTTAACAGTCAGTCGTAGCGGTCTGGGGACTGTTACGAGCGCACCGGCGGGGATTGCGTGCGGGACGGATTGCAGCGAAGTCTACGAAGTCAATACGGTCGTAACGCTCAATGCCACACCGGCAGCGGGCTACCGGTTTGGGGGCTGGAGCGGGGCGTGCGTGGGAACGGGCGAGTGCACGGTCACGATGGCTGCCGCTAAGAGCGTGACGGCGACCTTCACGGCCATACCCAAATACACCCTGATGGTCTATCGCAGTGGCAGCGGAACCGTGGCGAGCACACCGGCGGGGATTGCGTGCGGGACGGATTGCAGCGAAGCCTACGAAGCCAATACGGTCGTAACGCTCAATGCCACACCAGCGGCGGGCTACACCTTTAGCGGTTGGAGTGGGGCATGCGTGGGAACGGGCGATTGCACGGTCACGATGGCGACTGCTAAGAGTGTGACCGCGACGTTTAGACTTTAAATTCCAATCGGAGGAGACTGTAAATTCGATTGTGTAAATGCTCCACTGTAGGAAACGAGGACACTGACGTGTCA
>APMI01002146.1_pt1 | contig 22156 bp, 12 predicted proteins | sample 667938 | NCBI WGS metagenome assembly APMI01 (sample SAMN01084076, study PRJNA167559) | wastewater metagenome | biome: Wastewater | place: Denmark: Ejby Moelle, Odense | collected 2011-11-28
GAAAGAAACGTTCGTACTCCTTTCCTTTTAATTCTTTGTTGAAATTATTATCGTAGAGCCGGGCAAGATTTTTATCCAGTTTGATCAACGTGGCCGATTCTCTCACGGTGGCGCCGATCACAAAATAACTTTTGAGGGTGTAGTGCGATTCTTTTACGTAAATGCCGGTGTTATCAGAACTGATCACTTCCAGGTCGGCACTTCCTCTCTTTAATTTGAATTCATCGCCCCAGGTTACATTGGCTTTTTGTGCAAATGAGCATACAGAGAGAAGGGCTGCAAAGGCGACAGCAAGTTGTTTTTTCATGAAAGTTGTTTTAAGTAAAGGTTGTTTATAATGCGCTGGTGAATTGTTTTAAAAACCGCACATCATTCTCACTGAACAGGCGAAGATCTTTTATCTGGTATTTGAGCATGGTAATGCGTTCGATGCCCATACCAAAAGCAAAGCCCGTGTATTTGTTGCTGTCGATGCCACAGTTTTCGAGCAGGTTGGGATGTACCATGCCACAACCGAGGATCTCTACCCAACCGGTATGTTTACAAACATTGCAACCTTTGCCACCGCAAATGAGGCAACTGATATCCATTTCTGCACTTGGTTCGGTAAAAGGAAAATAACTTGGCCTGAAACGCACTTTGAAATTTTCGCCAAACATCTCTTTTACAAAAAAATACAGGGTCTGTTTCAGGTCGGCAAAAGATACGTTTTCAGCAATGTACAAACCTTCTACCTGGTGAAAAAAGCAATGCGCCCTTGCGCTGATGGTCTCATTCCTGTACACACGGCCCGGGCAAATAATGCGGATGGGCAGTTTGCCTTTTTCCATCTCCCGTACCTGCACACTGGAAGTATGTGTACGCAGCAGCCAGTCTGGGTTTTGTGAAATATAAAAGGTGTCCTGCATATCTCTTGCCGGGTGATTCTCGGGCAGGTTAAGGGCAGTAAAGTTGTGCCAGTCATCTTCAATTTCCGGTCCTTCTGCTACGGCAAAACCGAGGCGCTGAAAGATGGAAACGATCTGGTTGCGTACCAGGCTTATGGGGTGCCTTGAGCCCAGTGGCAGTGGATCGCCGGGCAGTGAAAGATCAATGTCCGCCGCAGTTTTTTCCTGGCCGTTGGCTGTAGCGGCCTTTAATTCTTCGTACTTTGATTCTGTATAAATTTTGAATTCGTTCAACAATTGGCCAAATTCTTTTTTCTTGTCGGCAGCAACATTTTTCATTTCACCCATCACTTCTTTTACCAACCCTTTGCTGCCAAGATATTTGATCCTGAAATTTTCCGCTTCCTCACTTTTTTGTGCAATGAAGTCTTTGATCTCTTTTTTGTATTCTTCTATCTTTTGTACCAAACTTTCCATGGCGCAAAAATAAGGAAATACCGCCGGATGATGGTACTTACAGGGGCATGCAGATTTTGGAATTGAAAACTCAATGTTCAATTTTCAATACTCAGTGCTCAGTTGCTTTATACAAACACAATGTTGGATGAATAAAGGGGAAGTTATTACCATTCAATTGAACGGGGATCATTGCATATTGAATATTTGGCTTTGCCGGGGCTCTTTTTATCGTAAATTGCTATTTCGACTAAAACGATCGCTATGCTCAAGAGTAAAATTGCAGGAATAGGAATGTATGTGCCGGATAAGGTGGTGACCAACCAGGACATTACGAAATACATGGATACTTCCGACGAATGGATACAGGAAAGAACCGGTATCAAAGAACGGCGCTATGCACACCGGACCAACGAAACAACCACCACTATGGGTGTAGAAGCTGCGAAGTTTGCCATTGAAAGAGCAGGCATCACCCCACAGGATATCGACTTTATTGTTTTTGCAACCCTGAGCCCGGATTACTATTTCCCGGGTTGTGGTGTACTGGTGCAACGGGCCATGAAGATGAAGGAGATTGGTGCGCTGGATATCCGCAACCAGTGCAGCGGCTTTGTATACGCACTGAGCGTGGCCGACCAGTTCATCAAAACCGGCATGTATAAAAACATACTGGTGATCGGTAGTGAAAAACATTCTTTCGGGCTTGACTTTAGTACCCGGGGCCGGAATGTATCGGTGATATTTGGTGATGGTGCTGGTGCCGTAGTACTGCAACCCACTCAAAAAGAAGGACAGGGTATCCTGAGTACCCACCTGCACAGTGATGGGGAAAGTGCTGAGATACTGGCCATGTATAATCCGGGCACACATGCCAATTACTGGACAGATAATAAGTTGGCTGATTTTACAGAGGCTGAAATTGGTGAGATGTTCATGAGTCATGAAATGATCGATCATGCCCAGAATTTTCCTTACATGGACGGACCTGCCGTGTTTAAAAAAGCAGTGGTAAAATTTCCTGAAGTGATCATGGAAGCGCTGGCGGCAAATGGGCTACACGCCACCGATATCAATATGCTGATACCACACCAGGCCAATTTAAGGATCGCACAGTTTGTGCAGCAAAAACTGCAACTGGGTAATGAGCAGGTGTACAACAACATTCAGAAATACGGCAATACCACAGCAGCTTCGGTACCCATAGCATTGTGTGAAGCCTGGCAGGATGGTAAGATCAAAGAGGGCGACCTGGTTTGCCTGGCAGCTTTTGGCAGCGGTTTTACCTGGGCAAGCGCTCTCATCAGGTGGTAATGAAGAACTGGCTTTGATATTTTTTCGTATTTAATATAAGTTGTCATTTCATTATATGCTGTATTATTCTCATCCACTAAAAAAAATACTTATTATTGCAGCCTGTTGTAAAAAAAGCAATTTGCAATTGACGCCTCATTCTTTAAACCTTTAACCACATGCCCCGGAAGATCCTTTATTTTATCAATCCAGTTTCCGGCACAAAAGGAAAAGAAAAGCTGCTGCAGTTGATCAAACAAAAAACCAGCAGTTTAAATATTCCTTATGAAATACTGCACACCAATGCACAGGGCGATTATTTTTTTCTGAAAGAAAAGATAGAACAGGAAAACATTACAGACATAGTTATCTGCGGTGGTGATGGCACGGTGAGCCAGGTTGCCGGCACATTGATAGACGAACCGGTGAACATTGGCATTATCCCAATGGGTTCCGGGAACGGGCTAGCACTGGCCGCCAGGATCCCAAAAAATCCTGCCAAAGCGCTCGACCTGGTCTTTACCGGAAAGGCCACTTACATTGATTCTTTTTTTATCAATACCACTTTTAGCTGTATGCTTTGCGGCCTTGGTTTCGATGCACAGGTAGCCCATGATTTTGCAGCACAGGGCAAGCGTGGACTAGCCACTTATATCAAACAAACCATCAATAATTTTTTTGTGGCCGAGCCTTATTCCTTCGATATTGTAAACAAGGGGAAATCATTCAACACGTCTGCTTATTTTATCAGCATTGCCAACAGCAACCAATTCGGCAACCAGGTTACCATTGCGCCGCAGGCCAGCCTGAGCGATGGTTTGCTGGATGTGGTGATCGTAAAAAAAATGAGTAAGCTAAGGTTGTTGTGGGCGCTTTTTAAACAGATAAGAAATGGGGAAGTGGATGAATACATTGAGAAAACCTATCACAATAAAAACATACTTTATTTTCAAACGCCCAGGCTCATCATTCACAATCTCGGGAATGCGCCCCTGCATATCGACGGCGACCCTGCAGAAACAGCCAAAAAATTTTCCATACAGGTAATACCACAGGCTTTTAAACTGATACAGCCACTGAAAAAGTGAGTTGTTTTTTAAGCAGGTTTATTCGACCATCCACCACATTTTACCAGTGAAATATGATCAATATCAGTTTTAAAAACTAACTTACCACAAGTAATTTTATTGAGCCATAAAATCAAATTATATGAGAACGGTTGCTAACATTCTGCAAAACAAACCACCTGCATTTAACTTTATTGACCCCGCTGCAAAAGTGATAGAAGGGCTGCAATTGATGAACTCTGTGAACCTTAGTTACCTGGTGGTAAAAGAAGGGAACAGGTTCTGCGGTATTTTTTCTGAAAGGGATTACAGCCGCAATGTAATTTTAAAAGGATTGCACAGCGACAGCGCTACCATTGCTGAAGTGATGAGTACTTCGCTGCCCTCTGTCGGGATGCAGGATACGGTAGAGAACTGCATGCAGATGCTCAACAGTCATAAAACCCGCTACCTCATTGTTTTTGAGGGACAGGATTTTAAAGGAGTGGTTACCATCAACGATGTGTTGAGAGAAGCCATTGAGAACAAAGCCATGGTATTTGACCAGCTTGCTGTAAAAGAAGCTACGGAAATGCAGGACAAGATCTTTTAAAAAACTATCGCAATCTTGTAATCAACTCTTTTAACAGTTGCTGGTTGTAGCCGGTATTAAAAGAAGCGATCACATCTTTTTTTTCTGCCGCAGTTAAATGAAAATTTAATGCGGCAGTTTTGTCTTCCTTAGCTGGTACATACATGAACGTGAGCCGGTGTATGTTGAGTGCAGAATCATCCCTGAGATAATTATACTGGTCGGTTTGAAAGTAATCCTGCAGTTTATACCAATTGTGCTGCAGCATGGTGCCGGGCTTTACCAGCAGGTCAGTAATGGAACCTGTTTCCAGTGGCTGTTGCCAGTTGTCTTTGATCCGGTCTCTTAACTGCAGTACCAGCACACCACCTGTATTGGCTGCGATCCAGTCTTTAAAATTATCAATAAAGCGCAGCGTTGTTTCCTGCCCGAAATTATCCCTGATGCCGGCATCCATTACATCAATGATCGGGTTGCTTGGCAACCATACATTCGGCAATACGTAAGGAAAAGTAGCATTCATACGAAGGGCAGTGAGCAAGCGGATGTTGTAAGGATTTTGTTTGGCAAACAGCGCTGCAAAGTCAACCGCATCCGGACTAAAGCTGCTGTCTTTTTCGTAAGCCAATGGTTTCATCATAAAACTGAGCGGTTGTGTGCCGATCATGATCTTTCGGCCATCCCTGCTGATAACAGAATTGAAAATGATCATCGGGATATTCGCTGCTTTTTCGTCTGCTGCATAATCCCGGATCTCTTTGTCTAAAATAAATCCTGAATTTTCGTTGAGTTTTTGTTCAAAGGCATAACCCCTGTCTTTTACATATTGATAAGGGCCGACGGAAAATTTTTGTGCCGGCGAAAAAATATCCCTGTTGATGAAGGAGGAGAACACAGGGTTCAGCAAATCCTTGGTGATATCAGAAATGTAGCCGGGGTACTGCAGGTTTATTTTTTGCCCCTTTAATTTTTCAAGGTATAACTCACGGTAATAGGCAGCCGATAACATACCGCCGCTGGCACCGCTGATCAGCATGGTCTGCTGCATCAGTTTACCATGGGTAGCACTGTCTAAATGCTGCAGCATATTCATCACAAAAGTGGCACTCCGCAAGCCACCGCCACTTACATTGATGAAAAGCATTACCGGTTTGGCAGAAGTTTGCTTTTTCTTCCAGTTTTCCAGCACCGTGATCATATTGGCTTTATCGGCAGCAATTTTTTCCGGAGTACACAATTGTTGCAGCGAAGCCTTGGTATAATCTGGCCGCTCTTCTTTGTTATTATAGTTTACACCATAGGCTTTATTGCGTGGATCAATGATCTCGTTTTCATATAATGCATTCACTACAAAGAACAGTACGATCACAAACAGCACACTCCAGCTTTGAAGGAAATAGGTGAGGGCGCCGATCACCGCCACCATAATAGCAAAAAAGATGGTGATACTCACGGCGGCGGGTACCTGGAAAAATTTAGTATCCAGGAAAAAACCGCCGATGATCAGAAATACAAAAGCGAGGATGATGCCTGCCACAGCGGTAAAGTGGTGCCGCTTAAAGATCACATCTAAAAAATGTTCGCTGTAGTGACTTACATTTCTTGCCTTGCGAAACCGGAAGCGGAGACTCATGTAATAACTTACATTCATCCCAAACTTATCCTGTGGTTTTGTTTTTGGATCAAAATTGCTCCGGAAATGATGCCGGTTGGCAATCACAGGCGCCATCTCTTTTAAGATCCGCCTGTCGGCACTAAAGAAAAAGACAAAGGAAAAAGCAAGCAGGCAAACAAAGCCCAAAATAAAACCACCTACCAGTAATAACTGCTCTCCAATCGTAAGCAATTCTTTTTCGAGGTTGAACTGGAACGACCTCACCAGGTAAAACAACAAAAAGATAACCGGCAGTACGGCATTGTTGATGCAGTATTTTAAAAAAGGTTTGGAAGTGGCCGCTAAAAATTTAAACCGTTTGGTGTGAAGGATGAAGGTGGTGATGTTCCAGCTCATAAAAAAAACGCCCATGGCCACACCTACAAAAGCAGTAGCAAGTGCGTTTACCTTACCCATGTATTCCGGAACGAAGAAAAGCGCATCCGCACCAAAACTTTTCATGAATACGCTGTCGATGGTGCTTGCCAGCAATACCCAAAAAATGAGCAGTACCTGGTATTTACGAAAATGCAGTATGAATAACTGAACCGGGAAAGCGTAAAATATGTTGTGGAACAGCCGGCGCATAGTAATCGTTTACCAAATAAATGTACAACGAATTATAACAGCGCTTAGTGTTGGCTCCCGCTTTTAATATTTTATAACAGGGATTGCTTTTTACGAACTACAAATAACAGGCAGGTCAACAGCATCAGCAGCAGCATGGCCGTAAATTGGTGGCTTACACCCAGCCAAACCAACCGGTTGCTGTAAGTGGCATTGAGTACGGTTAAAATGCCCAATGCTACCTGTATGAAAACCAATGCTGCAAAGCCCGTTCTTAAACGGTTAAATAAGGAGTTGTCCGAAATCTTTTTGGTGCTTATCAACCAGATAATGGACAACAGCAACAAGACATAAGCAAGACCACGGTGAATAAAATGAACGGTGATGGGATTGTAGGCGATGTTTGTCAATGCAGGCTGCAGGTCGTTCATGTGATCGGGCATCATTTTGCCATTGATGTCTGGCCAGGTAGGAGCCGTGATCGCAGCTTTCATGCCTGCCATAAAACCACCGTATATTAATTGTACTACCAGCAATACTAAAATAAAGATCAGTGTTTTTTTGAGCGCTGCATCAACAACAATTTGTACCGGCTTTACCAGCAGGCTCAATGCAAACCAAAGGGTATAGCACAATAAGCCCATTGCAGCGATAAAATGCGTGGTGAGTTCTACATGTCCAACATAATATTTCTCCGGAACCAAACCGCTTTTAACCATCGCCCAGCCGATAAAACCCTGTATGCCACCCAGGAAAAAAAGTATGATCATCGGTGTGATCATGGATCGTTTGAATTTTTTTGTGGCGGCGAAGTAGACAAAGCCTGCCAGAAACACCACGCCCATCAGTCTTGCCCATAAACGGTGAAACCATTCCCAGAAAAAAATAAATTTAAAATCAGACAAGGAGAAATTCTGGTGTACATATTTAAACTGGTCTGTTACTTTATACCTGTCGAATTCTGCCTGCCAGGCAACATCATTCATGGGGGGCAATATACCGGTGATCGGCTTCCACTCAGTGATGGAAAGCCCCGACTCTGTAAGCCGGGTGATGCCACCCAGCAGCACCTGTATCACGATCATACCTACACCTGCCAGCAGCCACATCGCTACCTGTTTTGACGAACGCTCTCTAGTTATATCGATCATAGCAGCCGCAAAATTAGTAAAGCAAAGTTGTTTATTCACAACGTTGATTTTTTATCGTTGTTTTATTGATATTTGCTGCACAAATGTTGGCAGCCTACTACAACGAACACCTTACAGAAGCCGGCCTCGATGAAGCCGGGAGAGGCTGTTATGCAGGCCCGGTTTATGCCGCGGCTGTGATATTGCCAAAAGACTTTCACCATCCTTTACTGAACGACAGCAAACAATTGTCGGAAGAACAACGGGACTTGCTTAGACCAGTGATCGAAAAAGAAAGCATTGCATTTGCAGTGGCAGCCGTTGACAATATTGAAATCGATAAAATCAACATACTGCAGGCATCCTTTGCAGCCATGCATCGTAGTATAGAACAATTGCACATTGAGCCGGAACTGTTACTGGTTGACGGAAACAGGTTCAAAGCCTATAAAACCATTCCGCACCAATGTATTGTAAAAGGCGATGGCAAGTATGCCGCCATTGCCGCAGCCAGCGTACTGGCAAAAACTTACCGTGACGAGTACATGCGCCGGCTGCATGATGAATTCCCTCATTATTGCTGGAGCAGTAACAAAGGCTACGGCACCAATGCACACAGGCTGGCAATTGAGTCTTTCGGGTTGTGCAAATACCACCGCATGAGCTTTAGCATCCATCCCGGGTTATTTGAAGAACTGTAATAAAATATTAATATAAAATAAACGTTGATTAAACTTTGTTAACGTTCATTCGTCTGATACATACAGCTGGCAACAACAATCATTTTTAAACCAACTTCAATTTTATTATTATGAAAACAAAACTTTTATTTTCAGCAATTATGTTAGCATTGGCGGTTAGCAGTGTAAATGCACAAACGGTGATTCGCCAAAAAAGACAACACCAGCGCATTAAGCAGGGTGTGAGAACTGGTGAAATAACCCGTGCCGAAGCAGTTAACCTGCGCAATGGCCAAAAGGAGATCCGTGAAGAGAAAAGAGAAGCCAGGGCCGATGGTGTTGTAACACCAGCAGAAAAACAGGAGATCCGCCAGGATCAAAGAAAAGAAAGCAGGAAGATCTTTCGCAAAAAACACAATAACAGGGATAGGAATTAATTCCTGCCTGCTTCATATAAAAAGCCCGGACTACAATCAGTCCGGGCTTTGCATTTTGTGGCCTCTTAATTCCCTTAACGGTTTAAAAACAAATAACTAAATAAACAATTAATTTTTTTCGGGAATTCAACGTTTAAAACGATCCATCCACATTTCGTTAAATGTTTTTTTACTAAAATCAAGCTCACTCCTGTTTGCTTTCCAGCCTTTAAAAATGCTGTTCACTATTTTGTTTTTGATATTACCATTGCCAAGGTTCATGATGCTTCTTTTAAGACTGGATAGCTTCCATATTTTCCAGGCCATATTTTCTGCAAATGCATGCTGGCCTTCCTGCACGGAAGCCTTCCTGTTATCCAGCAGCAGTTCATGCAGGTTTATTTTTACAGAACAAACCTGCGTACAGGCACCGCAAAGAGAGGAGGTATAACTTAAATGTTTGAAATCTTCCTGGCCTTTCAGGTTGGGCGTGATCACACTTCCAATGGGGCCGCTGTAGGTAGTGCCGTAGGTATGCCCGCCGATATTTTTATAAACCGGGCAAACATTCAGGCAGGCGCCGCAGCGAATGCAGTACAAGCTTTCCCGTTGCACAGGGTTTTGCAGGATGCTGGTGCGTCCATTATCAAGCAGGATCACATACATTTCTTCAGGACCGTCTGTTTCATTTGGTTGCCGTGGGCCGGATATGATGCTGTTATACACCGTTATTTTTTGACCGGTACCATAGGTTGACAAAAGTGGCCAGAATAACCCGAGATCTTTAAGAGAGGGAATTACTTTTTCGATACCCACTACCACGATGTGGACCTTTGGAAAGGCACAACTCAATCTTGCATTGCCCTCATTCTCCGTTACAGCAACGGAACCCGTATCGCTGATGATAAAGTTGGCACCGGTAACACCCACTTCCGCAGCCGTATATTTCTTTCTGAGAATGTCCCTGGCAACAAGCGTGAGTTGTTGTGGTGAGAGGTTAGGGGCCGTTCCCAATTTAGCTGAAAATAATTTGGCCACATCTTCCTTGCTCTTGTGCATGGCAGGTGTTACAATGTGATAAGGCGGTTCACCATCCAGTTGCTGTATGTATTCGCCAAGGTCAGTTTCAATACTTTCTATGCCGTTCTTCTCCAGTTCCGCATTCAGGTGGATCTCTTCAGTTACCATGCTTTTGCTCTTCACCAGCGTCTTACAGTGAACGGTTTTGCATACCTGCAAAATTTCATCAATCGCCTGCGCTGCATTTTCTGCCCATATCACTTTGCCACCACGTTTGGTAAAGTTCATTTCAAAATCCAGCAGTTGCTGGTCAAGCGTTTCAATCGCACGCCACTTTATATTTTTTGCTCTTTCTCTTGCAAGTTCCAAACTAGCAAACTGTTCTTTCCCCTCCGGTACTTTCGAATTGTACTGGTTGATATTAAAATTGATCTTCCGGCGATGGTCAAGATCGGCAGCTTTAATGGTGCTTTTGGCAATGAATGCCTGTGATGTTTCTGACATGTGATTATTTTGATACCAACTGTTGTGCAAAAAGCGGCTGCATTGGCGACGCTCCGTTCAACAGCAGTAATTACTATCAGCTGTTCAACACAAAAATACTACTTGAAACGGGCACAGCATGTAAATACTTATTTCAAAACTGCCGGCTTTATCGGTCATTCAATTATCGCCAATACCGATATTTTTTTTGAGAACGCCTGGTATACTGCTTCGAGAATATTTGTCCGCACATTCATCTTCAGCAGTTTGTTATTTGTACCATCAGGCGTTAGCCTGTTGCTCAAAAAGATATATACGAGGTTGCTGGCAGGATCAGCCCATACGAAAGTGCCTGTAAAACCAGTATGACCAAAGCTTGCAGGAGAAGCTGATCTTGCCGGGTAGGGTTCCGCTCTTCTATAGTTGTCCTTTTCCGGTTTGTCAAAACCTAAGCCGCGGCGGCTGCCATTGCTGTGGTAGGCGGTAAATAACTGGATGGTTTCTTTTTGTAAATATCTTTTACCGTTGAATGTTCCTCCATTCAGCAACAGTTGCATGATAACGGCCATATCGTATGCATCACTGAACAAACCGGCATGGCCCGCCACACCACCAAACATGGCTGCGCCGGGATCATGCACATCGCCCCGTATCAGTTGTTTTCTAAAAACAGGTTCCTGCTCAGATGGGGCAATACGGCCCAGGGGCAGGCGCTGTCTTGGTTTAAAGCAGGCAGTGGTTAAACCCAGCGGCCGGTAAAAATATTTGTTTACATATTGATCCAGCGTTGTTCCGGTAATAGATTCCACCAGCTTCGCCAAAAAAATAAAATCATTGTCGCTGTAAACATATTTGCCGGTAATTCCCAACGGACTTTGCAGGATCCTTTGATACATCGTATCATTCCAATCCTTTCTTAAAAATAAATTTTCTGCCACATGGATATTGAAAGAATCTTTTTTTACGGAAGCATACAAGCTGGGGTATGGGATACCGGTAGTGTCAATCGTTTCTTTATAAAAAGGGATAAAAGGAACAAGTCCTGCCTGGTGCAGCAGTATGTCCTCTATGTTCAATCCTGCCTTGTCACTTCCCTTTACGGATGGCAGGTAGTCGCCCAGCTTTTTCAGCAGGCTTATCTTTCCCTGCTCATAAAGTTTCATGATGGCAAGCGTAGTAGCGCAGATCTTGGTGACAGATGCCATGTCGTATACAGCTTCTGTATTAACGACTTCAGCAGAGTCATAGTTAAACTTACCAAACGCTTTGTGATAAGCAATGTTGCCATTTTTTGCTACCAGTATCACACAGCCCGGCGTTGCTTTCTGTGCGATGGCATTTTCTGCTATTGAGTCAACTGCATAGAAGGGATTATTTTGCCGGGCAAAAAAAAACCAGTGCTGATGCCGCTGCCATACTTATACTGTTCGCAGATGGTAACCGGCAATAAACCTTTAGCCGCAAACTTATCTTGTAAAAGGTCTGCGGCAGCCTGCTGGATGATGGCGTCATCTTCATAACAGGCAATGATATTTTTTGCACTGCAGAAATTTTTAATGGCGTACGGATTACCAAAGACAAAACTGGTGCTGCTGGTTTGAGCTTGTAATTGTTTTACCAGTTCGATGGCTGCACTGCTGATGCCGAAATTATTGGCCGGGGTACGGCTATAGGCATGTACACCGATGATCACTTTTTTAAACCGGGTCTTAATTCGGTTGACCAGGGCTGCTACCCCATCCCTGTTTTGCTGGTAGTCAAAATAAAAAGCGGTAGCATTATAGTCTGCTTTTATTCTTTTCGCAAAATCATTTTCCTGCGCAATACCAATACCTACAAATGCAATGTCGCTGTCGCCAGAATTTGTTAAAGGGAAAAAAGAACTGTCTTTCTTATTCAATATTGTCAGCGCATTCTCCGCAACCAGCCGCTTCGTTGCTGCGATACCCTGGTTTAATTCTGCCGTGATATTTTCCTGCTTTACCGGCGTAGCTTTTTCGCCGATGTATTGGTATTTGGCCATCAGCACTCTTTTGCAATGATAATTGATGTCGTCTTCGCTCAGTTTTCCACCTGCAATGGCTGCTTTTATTCTTTGAATGCTTTGTTCTACATCTCCCGGGAGGCAAAGCATGTCATTGCCCGCTATCAGCGATTGTACAGATGCCTCTCCATCGGGAAAGAATTTTTTTACACCCTGCATTTCCAGTGCATCCGTGAACGTTAGTCCATTGTACCCTAGTTCCGTTCTCATTAAACCGGTAACATTTTTTTTAGAAATGGAAGTGGCCCGGTTCTTACTGCTGTCGATAGACGGGATGTACAAATGCGCTACCATCACACTGCCGATGCCTGCTTTGAATATCGCACGGAATGGATACAATTCCAGCGAATCCAGTTGTGCGATGGATTTGTTGATCACGGGAAGATCGAGATGGGAATCCACTGCTACATCGCCATGACCGGGAAAATGCTTGGCGCAGGCCATTACCCCATTGTCCTGCATGCCCCGCATGTACTCGATGCCGTAAGCAGCCACTTTGTATTTGTCTTCGCCAAAACTGCGGTCGTTGATCACCGGGTTATTGGGATTGTTGTTTACATCCACCACCGGTGCATAGTTCACATGAATGCCGAGTCGTTTGCATTGCTGGGCTACTAATTTTCCATACTTGTAAATGATCGATTTATCCTGCACAGCTCCCAGCATCATCTGCTTGGGTAATAATTGTACGCTGTCAAATAATCGCATACCCAATCCCCATTCAGCATCAATACAAACCATCATGGGTGTTTGCGCCTTGCTTTGCAGGTCGTTCAGGATGCCCGCCAGTTTTACCGGGTTTCCCTGGAAAAGACATACAGCGCCCACATTGTATTTTTTTACCTGCGCTGCTACCAGTGAATCATAATATACCGGCGTTTTAGTTTTAAAATCATAAGCAGATAGACGCACCACCATCAATTGTGCAATGCGTTGTTCCGGTGTAAGGCTGTTCAAAACACTGTCTGCCCAATATTCAGCCCGGGATATATTGTTTTGACCAATGCTGTTTGAAACAGTACCGATCATGAGTGCAAAAAGGAAAATAATTCTCATTATTGAATGGTTGATTCTACAAATTAAGGCTATTTGGATTTAAAACATTTCGTACCAGTTGAGGCCGGTATATTTTAACGATTTAAAGGAGCTGGATGGAAAAACTAACAATGAAATGAGGTTATACCAAAACCATTGAAGTGATTTGGGCTGTTCGGTCTGTAACAAATAGGAAGCAACCAGGTCTGTAAACATTTTTCAAATCAAATGCGACAGATCTGGTTGCTGTTGATATCGGCTCGTTGCAGAAGTGTTTTTATTGTATGATCAGTTGGAACAGATCCCGGTACGATCCGGTGTTCACTACCTCCATTTGATAGGCGCCTTTGGACAGGGTTTTGTCAAAAGAGATGGTTTCCGCGGCGTTACCACCGGCATGCTGTACCTGTTTAGAAAACAGCAGTTGGCCTGCTGCGTTGTAAAGATGCAGATTGTATGAACCAGCCGGCATGTTACTGAAACTGATAGTCACCAGGTGATCAGTTACCGGGTTTGGATAAAAACTGATGGCAGGTTTTTGTTCCCTGAGCGTTACTTTAACAATGCGGCTGTAGTTGAAATGCCCATTGTTATCCTTACTTTTTATCCTGTAAAAATTGTCTCCCAATATAGCATGTTCATCCAGCCAGTTGTAGGTAGTATTGCCGCCTCTTGCATTGCAGGTGCCTTCAACACTAAAGTGAATACCATCTGGAGATCTTTCGATAATATAACTGTTTATATTCAATTCATTTTGAACTGTCCATTCTACCATGATATCCTGCTTGATGGCGAAAGCTTTCACATTCGTAAAGGTAACCGGCACCACGGCAGATGGTTCTACTACTATCCTGAATCTGCCGGCTGCAGCGCTGGCATTGTCTGTGCTAACAGTAAAGGATACCCTGGTAGTATCGTTGGCGTCAAGTACTGTTTTTTGATGGAGGTAGGTATCTTCTAAAAATGCCATACTGCCTTCCGGAAGAGAAAGATCAGTTGCTGCAATTTCCAGTTCGTAATCTTTTCTTTTCATGTTCCACATCGAATAGAAAATGGTATCATTCAACTGCAACAGGTTCCTCCGTTCTATAGAGATCTTATTTCCTTCTCTCAACACAGCAAAATTCTCCTGGAAGTTATTCACCTTCACTGCGTCTTCATTTTCAAAAGCGGTATTGGAACGTTCGCTAAATGTAATAAGATTTCCATCTGCAATGCCTTTGGTGCCATCTGCATCAATTTCATATAAGCTTGCTCTTACTGATGCAACATTACCTGCCGGCCTGAATACATAGGGTTGTGTAAAGACCACGGTGTCCTTGTCTTTTTCTGCCATCGTAATAGTGCCCCCGGGTGAAAGATTCACCATAAACGCAGCGCTGGATGGAATTACACCGGTATTGGTAATATTGGATGAGCCGGTACCAGTTACAATACTCTTATCATAAGTACCGGATAAATTATAACTGAATGTTACAAATGCGCCAACGCCACTGCTGCCTCCCAGGTTGGGATCCCACAGGTAATACGCATTGCCGCCTACACCACCGATCACACCGGTTTTATTGATCGTTTTAAAATTCACCGGGCTTGGGTAGGGATTACCTACTACGGTAAATCCGCCACCTGCATTCGCAACCGTTGGCTGCGTGCCGTACCTGATAGAGCCTGTTGGTCTTAACGTGGTTATATCGGCCACTGTGCCTGTATTTGATAAAGGCAGGTTGATGGCTCTCGAACCTCTTACAAAAAGCATCCATCCCTCCCTGTTAGTTACCATTTCGCCGGTAGTGGCTGGCAGGTAATTCCATGCAGTGCCGCTATACCCGTAAATGGAAGGATTGTTTGGACCCTGGTCAAATCCCTGTGCGGTTGTTCGGGAAGCTCCGCCGGTTATATGTGTGCCGTAGCCAGGTTTGGGATCATTAAACCAGGAGCCACCGGCTCCTTCCTGCCAAGCCTGGTTAATGGTTTGTGCGCCCGTTGTAACCGGTGCAGTCATTAAACGCCACGCCCTTCTTGCGGGGATATATCGCTGTACTACAAATTTGCCCAGGAATGTATTGCCGCTGTTTACCCCATTGTTGGTAATATCTGCGACCCTTGCGGTACCGGCTGCATTGGAAACAAGGATCACATTATCTCCAGAATTGAACAATTTACCATTCACATTTCCAAATGACAATGCACCCGTTATTTTCATGGAATCATTCACCGTATTGGAAACATTTACACCGTTGCTGGCCACCAGGTTTTGAATGCTCCTGTTGGTGAAACTACTGCCCGAAATGGTTTGTGTTGTACTACCAGCCAGCTCTATTGTTCCTGCTGTTGCGTTAATGGTATTGTTGGCTGTGATGGTTCCTGCGATCTGCATGGTCGCATTTGTAATGGTGAGTGATGCACCGGCATTCACTGCTAAATTATTTACTGACCCTGTACCTGCATTCAATATCGGCATATTAGGGGCGCCCAGCGAAATAGAAGCATCCGTAGCAATGGTGGGCACAGCGCCGCACCAGTTGGCAATATTAGACCAGTTGCTGTTGGAAGCACCGATCCATTGCCCGGGCGCACCGATCACATAACCGGTAGCCGTGCGGCAGGTTGGGTTATTGGAACAGGCGGCGTAAAAAGTATAGGAACCGGTAGCAGTATTGCTGGCAATACCTGAACCCGGCACGCCTACAGGGTTAAATGGCGATGCAGATGAAATGGAACTTCCACCGGAAGCAACAGTATACCACTGCAACGTTCCACCGGTAACCGTTGTGATGGCTCCACCCACCGGGCCCGTGATATTCCAGGTGAAATTATCGGTAACCGTTCCGCTGTTGGGAGAATAGGTAGTGGTAATCAACGTGTAAGTGATGCCGGCTGTAAGCGTGGCAGACATTAACGGTTCAAATAAAGTTGGGCCGGAATCGTCATCACCAACGATCCAGGTGCCCCCTCCCGGGCAAACGCCCGGAATGAACGGTCCTGTAACAATATAGCCCATACCGTCATAAGCCGTAGTGTTGGGCATAACGAAAGTGTAGGTACCGGTTACGGTTACCTGGAAATTTTGTGTCACATAATTCCTGATAACAGCAGGATCAAAATTACAGGTAGGGGAGTTGGCAATATATATGATCGGCCTTGGAGCCGTAGCATCCGTAGTGGCATTCCAGGAGCCTGTTACGGTAAGCGTAGGATTGCCATAAGAAGCACAGGCCGTAGATGCAGAGATGGTCGCATTGTTGCCGCTGCAAACGGCAGCACCAACAGTTAAAGGCGGAGCGGCATTTACAGTGATGAGCGCAGTGGCCTTGTTTACACAATTGGCAGCAGAAGTGGCCGTAAGCGTATAGTTGGTTGTAGCTGTTGGATTTAATGCTACAGTGGAACCTGCAGGTGTTCCGCTTGCTGTAACACCGGTTGCCGGCGACCAGCTATAGGTTGCAAAATTTGATACCGGCGTTGTTACATTTATCGTAGTGCTGCTGCCGCTGCAAATAGTGGCTGCATTGGTACTAAGCGTTAAAGCCGGCGGCGGGGTAACGGTGGCGGCTACCAGCGTACGGGGTCCTTCACACAAATTGGAAACCACCAGGCTGAACAGGTACAAACTGCTGGTGCTTGTATTGTTGTACCAGTAACCTGATGTAACAGAGAAGGCGCCTCCCAATCCTGTATAAGGAAAGGTGGGACTGGAAATGTATCCCAGGTCATAAATAGTGCCCGTAATAGCAGTGATCAGTAACCGGTATGTACCGGGTGTAGTTACTGCAATATTAAGTGGTATGGTAACAGGCACTGAACCGCCACCTGTGAATTCAGGGGTTACAACGGTTGATACTGCCACACCCGCGGTCGTTTGCAGTTGAATCGTAAATGTGCCTTTCCCGGTAAAGGGTATTTTAGCAGAGAGTATCACAATATTCGGACTGGTGGTGTTGATAACGATACCGTGCGACCCTACAAAATCATCATTTGTATTGGAGCCGGAATAGGCTGGCCCGATGGTAGCCGACGTACTGCCGTCATTGGCACCTACATAATAATTGGTAGTACTGCTGATCTCAGGCGTTACAAAACTTCCACCGGTTCCGATACTGGTTCCACCGGTAGCGGCAGTATACCAACTGATGGAAGATCCTGCAGTGGCTGTTGCCTGCAATGTTACCGTTCCGATGCCACAACGGGTGGCAGGTGTGGTAGTGCTGATGGCATATGACCCTACTGAGAAAGAAACAATATTGGAATAACTGTATCCTGCAGACGTGCAGAATACCCTCAGCCGGTAATATGTTTTTGAGCTGACTGTTCCGGTATTGGCAGATGCCGGGTTGGTGCCGGAAGGAAGATCAACAATATTGCTTCCAAAATTATCATTTGAATACTGCCATTGATAGGCAAGGCCTGCCCCGGATACAGAATAATCCGTTGCACTCAGTGTTGTAGAGCCTGAAGCAGCGCATACAGACGATGCAGCAATGGAAGCTGTACCTGCATAATTGCAGGGAGGTGTTGCCTTTACCACAATATCATCCATGTACGAATCATACCCGGCGTTGGCCGTGAATAAAAATCCAACATATAAAACTGGCTGATTGCCTGCACCTGCCGGTAAAGTGAGTGTTTGCTTTTGCCAGCCGTCTGTTGCACCATACCTCCTGATCAGGCTTCCCACATTCGTCCAGGTACTGCCATTGGTTGACCACATCACCTGCACGCCCTCTGTGGTATAAGAGGTGCTGCTTCCCAATGAAGAAAAATACCATTGAAATTGAACATCTACACTGCTGGTGCCGGTTGTTACGATGGGTGGACTGTAAAAGCGGGTCACATTGCCACTGCCGCTGTAAGAAGGAAACAGCAAACGGTTGGAGCCAGCGGATGCTGCAGGGTTAGGACTGGTACCCGGTGCGGAAACTGCAGAGCCATAACTGAATGCTTTGGTGCCGGAAACAAATTGCTGCGTCCAGCAGGCAGGGATCGTTGTACCTGATTCAAAGCCTTGTGTAACAGGTAATGTTAATGAAGTACATGGTGTTGTAAAAGCGTTGCTGGTAGTTCGGGTGGTGCCGCAGGCAGCATTAGGGCCTTCCAGCCTGATATCATAGGTAGTACCACCAGCAAGTCCGTTCAATGTATATGGACTGGCGGCGGGAGCAGGTGATGCAATGATCCATGCATTGGCACCTGCTACACTGTATTGAAGTATGTAATTGGCAGCGCCGCTTACTGCAGAAAAATTAATAGTAGCAGAAGTGGTGCTGACAGCCGTGCCTGTTAGTGTTGCCGGGGCTGCGGTACAGGTAAGCGTATTGGCAGTAAGTGGTGATGTATTCAGTATATACGGGGCTCCGGCACAGGAGCCGTTAAAGGAAAAAACATAATAGTAATACTGCGTACCAGGCGTTAGACTGCTTTCTGTAAAACTGGTGGCGGTACCATTGGATGCCACGGTGTAGTTATTGCCGGATATAAGGTAAGTTGATCCAATCGTATAGGGGGTCCCGTTGGTTAAGGCGGGCGCCACATTGCTGGTACTCCTCATTACAATATAACCTGATGGTGCCGGGCTGGCAGCGGTAAAGGAACCACTTAAGGATGTTGATGTTACTGCTGTAAGACTTAAGGCCGCTGGTTGATCGGTAGGAGTAGTGCAGGGAACTGCAGCCTGTACAATAAATTTATCCAGGTAACAATTGTATCCAAAGGCCGAATGAAACCTTAGTGCCACATACAGTGTTGCCTGATTCCCGGCACCAGCAGGTAAATAAGCAATCTTGGTACTCCATGCCCCTGAAGTAGAAACAGTTGATACAAATCTTGGAAAAGAGGTGCTGGTATTCCACGTAGTGCCATTCAGCGACCATTCAACTGTGACCCCTTCGGTTGTATTGGTATAAGTAGTATTACCTGATTCAAACCAATCAAATCGCACTTCAACATTGGCTGTGCCGCTGGTGCTTAATGGCGGAGAGATCAGCCTTTCTTCAGAACCACCGCTTCCATTGGTACTGCTGAAAGAATTGTACATCACAAAATCAGCGCCTTCAGATGGAGCGGCCGTTTGATTTGAGGCAGAAGGAACAAAACTGATTTTAGTGCCTGTTTGTACTGCCACGATGGACGTACTCCAGCAAGATGGCATGGTGACAGCATTGAATCCCTGCGTATATGGTATACCGGTAGTTACGCATGAAGTTGTAAAACTTCCACTTCCCACCCATGCGCTTTTTCCGGCGCCGCAATTTCCTCTCACCCAAAAATAGTAGGTCATTCCCGGCGTTAAGCTTGCTAGATTTGCAGTAAGAATTCCTGCACCTGTACTTCCTGTCGCCAGGGTTGTGCTGATTGGGGCCGTATTGCTTAAGCTAACATAATATTCATATCCATTAGCAGGAGCTGGGCTCGCTGCTCCCCACGAAATTGTTGCGGTGGTTGTAAATACTGAGGACGATGTTAATCCGGTAGGCAAGCTGGTCATACAGACTGGGGGCGTCCATTGATACATTTGGCCGGAAACGGGCTTCACTGCAGCACTTAAAGTGCAGTTTGCAGAATTTGCTCCGCCAGTTGTGGTTGTAGCCCAGTTAGCAGCTGTTGACCTGTTGTTGAAATCTGCATTGGTAGCACCTTTCAGGCCTACTTGTGCCAAATCATTCGTGCCGGCAGCGGCTGCTGTAGTTACTGTTACGGTATTATAGTAAACTTCAATAACATTTGTTGTTTCGTATAATTTTACTTGAAAATCTACATCATCAGCAACATTGTAACGTTTTACTCCACTCCATTGGGAAGTGAAAATTCTGTTAGGAGAAGAGCCTGTTGTTGTAGTTACAATACCGGTTGAAATAGTGAATGTAGCACCAGAGCCAGTAGAACTTGCAGTTGCGCTCATCGTAACACTACCTCCAGCAATATTTACTGCTGTTATATAACTGCCGGCAGGTATTCCTGTTCCCGTAATTCCCATACCTGGTCGTAATTTGGTTGCAGTAAAATTTGCTCCCGTGCAGCCGGTTAAATTTGCACTCCCGCTTGTTCTATTGCCTGTTACGGTGAATGTTGTAATCACATTCAGATCAAAATTCAACGCTGCAACCGTATTAAAAGTACCTGCTGTTGAAGAAGATATTATCTGACCGTTGCTGTTTGAAGCGGATACATAAGCAGCACCAGCCCCATTTACAACTGAAGTACCCATTTGTAAAAAGCCATTGGATGAAATAGCAACGGATGTGTAGCTGGTTCCATTGTAATTGAAGGTAAAAGGGATAGCGACCGAAACTCCTGCTTCGTCAAACTCTGCCGTTGTCTGCCTGGTGCCTCCTGAGCCAATGGCTGAATAAGTACTTGGAGATTGAGCAAACGTATATGCAGATACTTGCGCAGCAAGTTCATTGCTGCAAAATAAAAGAGCGAATAAAGATACCGGCCACCTCAATAAAAGGTAAAATTTCTTCATAGTCGTAAAAATAAAATACCTGCACAAGTCCTTCCGGTCCTGGCAAAAATGTTAATCGAGCCTGAATTCAAATGAGGGTGGTTACTTCAAGAGTATGAAATTGGTTGTTTTTTGAGGGGGGGAACTTTGGAAAGTTAAACAAATATTGTGAAAAGAAAGCATGTTTTGAGTGGAATTTTGGAGCGGTACCAGTTTTCGCCGGCCGCAATTCCTTGCTCAAATCATTTACCTTTGACTTTCAATGAAAAATGAAAAATACCAGGTGGTGATCGGGCTGGAAGTGCATGCCCAGCTACTTACCAGGAGCAAATTATTTTGTGGCGACAGTGCCTCTTTTGGTGCAGAACCCAATACTCATATCAGCCCGGTAACACTGGCACATCCGGGTGCTCTGCCAAAAATGAACCGGCAGGCGGTGGAGTATGCCGTTCGTCTCGGCCTGGCATTGGGTTGCGATATAGAGCAACACAACTATTTTGCCCGTAAAAATTATTTCTATCCAGATCTTCCCAAAGGTTACCAGATCAGTCAGCATACCACACCCATTTGTAAAAATGGATACGTGCCGGTAAAAGTGGAAGATGCAGAAAGAAATATTCGCCTTAACAGGATACACATTGAAGAGGATGCCGGCAAAAGTTTGCATGACGTGGATGAGCATTTTACCGCCATCGACCTCAACCGGGCCGGTGTTCCATTGCTGGAGATCGTAAGCGAACCGGATATTCACAGCAGCGATGAAGCGGCCGCCTATTTAACAGTACTGCGGAAACTGGTGCGCTGGCTCGATATCTGCGATGGCAATATGGAAGAGGGGAGTATGCGCTGTGATGCCAACATCTCTGTTCGCTTAAAAGGCGCCACCACACTCGGCACAAGGGTAGAAGTGAAGAACCTTAACAGTATCCGGAATGTAAAACGTGCCATTGAAGTGGAAGTTGCCAGGCTTATTGAGATCACGGAAGCCGGCGGCGTTATTCGCCAGGAAACGAGAAGTTATGATGCGGATAACAATACCACGTTCTCTTTGCGCAGCAAAGAAGAGGCAGATGATTACCGGTATTTTCCTGATCCCGATCTCACGCCTTTTCATCTCTCTGATGAATACCTTGCTGCAATAAAAAACGCTTTGCCTGCGCTTCCGGAGCAACTGGCAAAAAAATACCAGGATGTATTTCACCTTACTTCCTACGATGCTCATTTTATCTGCAGCGATAAATCGTTCGTAAATTATTTTGAAGCTGCGACCGGGCATACAGCCAATGCAAAAGCGGTGGCCAACTGGTTGATGGGGCCGGTAAAGTCGCACCTCAACGATCATGGTATTGAGCTGGAAGCATTCGGACTGCAGCCGGAAAAGATCGCCGAATTGATACACTTGGTAGATGAAG
>APMI01006596.1_pt1 | contig 22113 bp, 22 predicted proteins | sample 667938 | NCBI WGS metagenome assembly APMI01 (sample SAMN01084076, study PRJNA167559) | wastewater metagenome | biome: Wastewater | place: Denmark: Ejby Moelle, Odense | collected 2011-11-28
GATATACTCTGAGTTGTCGGAGACTTAGAGATATACTCTGAGTTGTCGGAGACTTAGAGATAACATTATATTCTGGTGAGAATATAATCAAGAGAGATAACTCCTAGGAGATAATTACTTAGAGTCTCAGAGATAATTACTTAGAGTCTCAGAGATAATTACTTAGAGGCTTCGAGAGGCGATACATTCATTATCGACTGATAATGAATTAAGATTCGGTATGGAGATTGTAGGTTTCTTCATTGGAAGAGATGGAGTTGGTCCAGACTAACTTTCGATCTGAGCTGACAGATCCCTCAGGAGTGATCTTTTCGGGTTTGAAACCTTCTGGGAGTTCCCAAACGACTCGGAAATCGTATTCCGGGGGATCGATGATGGTGAGGACTCTGAAGGAGACGTCTAATTTTCTAACTACATCTCCCTCGAGATCGGCGTCGTAATCGCTCTTCTCAATCTTGTCTACGGTAACTTTAGTTGGAGTTCCCAAATCAATCATGAGTTCGACATCGTACATAGAAGATTCAATCTGTGTGGTTGAAAGATATCGCGGGAGTTCGGTGTCGCCGACTTTCAGGAGAGTGTAGATTTTACATTCCCCTCCAGCGATAAATTGATCGGGGATCACAGAGAGTTTAACTCTTAGTGTGTTGAGATTCACATTGTACTCGTAGACTTTCAGGCACTCCGAGAGAACGGCAGGGGTACTTATCTGGAACTTAAATCCTGGACTCAGGGAGATAAAATCTAAGTTGTGCATAGAAGAAGTTTGGAAATCTCCTCGGAAGCAATCGACGTTCTGAGTCCCAGTAGAACTTTGTGAACAACCGTACATCAGACAAATAGTCTTGACTCTCAATGGATCGCAATCGAATAAGATCTCAGCCATACTCGTGAAATTCACGATGTCAGTCATGGTTGAATCCAAAACTAAAGAATGGTGATATTTAGCCGAGATTTTGTCGGTTGTGGCACTCAGAACCAGATAACCATCTTCTAACACACCGACTTGGATCTCCCCACGGTTGAAGAGATGATGGATCGGTTTCCCGATTTCTTTGTTTGGAGAAAACCAGAGATCGTAAGATGTGTGAGGAAACGGGATTTGTAATGTTAAGACATCCTTCTTGGCTACCTTAATCTCTGTAACTAATTGAGAATGTGAAGGATAGATGGTAATTCTATCCCATTCAGTTATGACCCGTGGTTCCATTTCAAAACGTGAGACCAAAAATGAGCGATCATTTTTGTACCCGAAGTCGAAAACAAACATGCTGTCCAGTACTGATATCTTGGAAGAGATTGAGAATGAGAACATTGTGATCACTCCGTTCACCCGGAATCACCTCAACAACTGTAGTTATGACTTAACTCTCGGAAAATATTACGCGGTGAATATCAAGAATCGTTTCAGAACTAGAGCATTTGATCCATTTGACGAGAAAGAAGTTCCCATGTGGACGATCCAAGAAATGCAAAATGATGAGCTAATTCTTGAAGCAGGACAAACTATCCTTGGTCATTCTCAAGAATTTGTCGGATCTTGGGGTAAGATCACTACAAAACTTCAAGCTCGCTCGAGTATCGGTAGATACAACATCAGTGTTTGTTTATGTGCCGGGATGGGCGATATAGGATACTTTAATCGTTGGACACTCGAGATTAAGAATCATGGTAACCAAGATATTATTATCAAGAAGGGCATGCGGATCGCTCAGATCTTGTTCGAAGAATGTCGTTCTCCACCGGTTGAAGAATACAAGGGTGTCTACACCATTAATCATACCCATAAGAAATTGAGTTATCAAGAGCTCAAAGATATGTGGCGGCCTGATATGATGACTCCCCAGAAACTCAAAGTCAACAAAATAGAGGGAGAATAATTTTACAATCTAAAATCATGGAGTCTTTCTATAGTGACGACATCACTTTCAATATCTTGGAACAGTTAGCTGCTTCCGGTGATTATGTAGAGTTTACCAAATTTTTGAACTTGGTAAAGAAGCCTAGTAAAGATCTCTTGAAGAGAGTAAGTAATTTAGAGCACCCACTTACTTTTATCGTGAGGATAGGTACCAATAAACTTACTGGTACTCGCTATGATAAATTTATGATACCTTTCGAACAAGCTACCAGAGCAGACATCAAAATAGACTGGGGAGATTCATATGTGACTCACTACAAGTTCGACAAAAATCTTAAAACTCCTCTTTCATCTGAACATTTTCATGTATCTCACACTTATGATGATGTATCCAGAGATAAATTTGTTAATTATAAAGTCAGAGTCTACGGTTTATTGAATCATCTCGGAACAAGTGAATATAGTAGGTATATTAGTTGGTGTAATAATATTGTTGAGTTTGTCTCTCTCGGGAAAATCGGGATAATATCGTTGAATCATCTATTTCATAAATCAACATTCAATAGACCTATCTCTCATCTAGATGTGTCTGAGATCATCAATGCAAGATCCATGTTTGAGTCAAATACAAGTATAAATCAGGATGTGTTCAGCATGAATTTCTCTAGCCTAATAAGCATGGATCAGATGTTTAACGGAACTATGAGACTCAAGAAAGGTGGAGATAAATTTATTGAGGATCGTGATCTTTTGCTTAATGCTCCTCTAACTAAACCGGGTAAGAATCAAGAGGAGATTATCAAAAATCGCCAAAGAATAGCAAAGCTCAATAAAATATGGAATCAGCAATTCGGTTCAGCCGTCAGAATTTGACACCCAAATCTTTGGCTAGGAAGACTACCACGGATAAGTGTTTGATCCTAGATCTAGACGAGACACTGATCCACACTTTCGAGGAAACTGCTATACTCAAAAAGTTGAAACCGCATAAGATACCCGCTTTGAGGCCCCGGATCTATCACAAGTTAATAGATGAACCAGATGATAGTTTTGAGATGTGGGGAGTTACCAGACCCCACTTGGAAGACTTCTTGGATTTCTGTTTTTCATATTTTAAGATAGTTGCTGTTTGGTCGGCCGGGACAACTCGGTATGTAGAAGAGATCGTAGATCTTATATTCCCAGTTAACTCTCCGCCTCATATTATATTCACTCGGAGTGATTGCGAGATGATAGATGACGTGACTAAGAAATCACTATTCAAGATGATTGAGACCGAACCATTGCTCAAGGATGTGATGACAATAGAAAACACTCTAATTATAGATGATAGGTGTGATGTTTGGGATGTTTGTCCTCTAAACGTGATACAACTACCGGCTTACGTTCCACAACCAACAATCGAGTTGATGCTCAAAGATGATATTGCTCTAGAACAAATAAGATGGTGGCTCATCCAACCAGAAGTCATTAAAACTAAAGATACTAGGATGATCTCACGATCAGACATTTTTACCACTTCAATCAGTGAGTACAAACAATCACTCTCAACGTCTTAACGATTTATTTTCCCGGGAAAATAAATCAATCAGTGAACCTAACTTTGCGTTCTCCAGAAATATCTACTCTGAACCTGAATATCATTGTAAATTCTTCTAATAGATCTACTTCACATTTACGGCGGAAGTAAGATAATACCTTCTGTATCACATATTTATTATATTTATTAGGTATCTCGACTGCTATTTCTATCGTCTCACTCGACTTAACATCACTGCTTCCAAGTTTAGAATTTACGTATTTAATTAAATTCGTGATAGACAATTGATGAGAAGATTTAGTTTTATCAAGGATCCTCTGGATTACTTCATCTGTCTCTATTTCTAATTTTTTGTCAACACCGTCAATTGGTTCAATAACTAACTTAGGGATTAGTAATAAATTATATATTTTCATGTCATGTTGTTTCAAGAATGAAAGCAATAAGGTAACTGGTATAATAATACTAAATTTAATCGTGTCTTTATCCACAATCGTGTAGTAAACACAAGGATGTTTTTCTAATTCTTTACCATTGGCGATGGAAGAAAATCCGGTGAGTAAACTAAGATTCCAGATTAAATCTACTTCTTTACAATACAATTTAAATGGTAGCAAATTAATTATATACGAAAGATGTTGTCTTCGAGACTTAATGTATTCATGTTTATCCAATTCTTGATCCTTTGAATATCCATGGGAAATATAGCTGGACTCCATTGTTTTTAGCTGTACTTAAGACTCGATAAATGTCGAGAGAGCAAAAATGATTGGAATGCTAAGTGAACTATCTAAAAATGGGTAAGCGTAAGACACCACCGTTGATCAATGTTATCATTGCTAAGTTATTCTCTCTTCAGAGACTTAGAGACCAAGGATATGATTTGTACGAGCCCGAGGTAGAACTCTTGGAACGTCACATCAATCTTCATTCGGGACTTCAATATGCTAAAGAGTTGGACCGTAGGAACATCAAGAAAAATCTGAAATCACTTCACACTTCGAAAGTGTCCCAAAAAGAGGAAATCGTGAACAAGGTGATTAAGGATCTCAAATCTTCCAGCACCGAATTGTATCAAAATTTCCAGCAATTGTATACTGATGTCATTAACCAGTTTCATGATTTATATCCCGAGCTCGATAAAATTAAGGCTAAAGCTGAAGAATCCGGGATCATGAACGGCTATATTATGGAGTTGGCTAAAACTGTTAGCTATAGACTTGCTATTGATCCAGAGTCTGGCGAGAAGATTCTTTACGACGAATGTTATTCTAAGCCTGATGGAACTAAACTTAGAGTTTACTTCTTGGGCGATTCTTTCAATCGTAGTGAGTACAAACAAATCCTCGATGAGATAACAGAAGAACAATCTTTCCGGTGTGATGTTGTTGCTGAGGACATCACACCAGATGTTAACTCTGAGATCAAGACTAGTGGTGATTATAAATTCAGACATTTCAAGTATCGTGAGCTATTGTACAATCCAACTAAGCATATGTTAACACCCGAATATGAACTATTATCTCCAGAAGACAAGGAGGAATTGTTCGAGTCTATCACTATTCCCGCCTTGAGTATCTTCAAGGAACTCAGAACTGATACGGTGACTTTGGCTAATGGTGATGTCAAGTCAGAGAATGAGACGAGTTTAGAAGATGTTACTCTACTGTCACTATATCCTCAAATGGGACCTCACATCCTTCATCGTATGGAGTACTCTGATCCTATCTCAAAATGGTATGATTACAATGTCGGAGATGTGGTAGAAGAACGACATATTATTTTCCAGACAGATTATCCTTTGAAGACAGACATTAGCTGGAGAATAATCATTCATGACATTCCTGATTCTAAGAAACCCCGAGATGTTGATGATACTGCAGCCGGCGGAGATCCTGACACTATTACTAGTGATGAGATGCTCATGTCCGACTTTGGTCTTACGGATCCAAGCACTATCATAGATAATCTCGCCGACTAATGTACAAAAATGATAATTTATTTCGAATCTCCGAAGATTCGAAATCGCTACAATATGGAAACCCGCTTCGCTTTAGATCACATTGATGGTGTCGTCGGGACTCTCAATCTTAAAGTCTTAGATCACGGTTACGTTGAACTTATTGACGTGATGCCTTATGTTCTGGATTCTAACAATACAGTCGAACATGCTGTTGCTTCAGCGGCCCGAGTTTCTCACGGCAAAGATTCTCTAGTTAAATCTTTCGAGGAGAATGCGAGACTCATTAAGTATCTTCTCACCAACGAGCACACATCTCCTCTTGAGCAAGTAGAATTTAAGTTCAAGATCAAGTGTCCGTTGTTTGTCGCCCGTCAGATCCTCCGTCATAGAACAGCCAATGTTAATGAGATCTCCCAGAGATATACAGAGGTAGAAGATGTGTTCTATCATCCCTCCGTTGATTCTCTGGGCGTTAGACTCCAATCTAAGTCGAATCGCCAAGCATCCATCCCGTTCCCCGAAGACGACCCGAGACACAACGATGCCCTTAGGAAGTTGAAGGAAGCAGAAGCTCATCTCGACAAGACGTATGAATTGTATCACGAATTGATTAAAGTTGGCGTGGCCAAAGAAGTAGCTCGTGGATTCTTACCCATGGCTCAGTACACCGAATTCTATTTCAAACTTGATCTCAATAACTTGATTAGATTCATCCGTCTCCGTAGGGCTTCTGATGCTCAATGGGAAACACAACAAATCGCTCTGGCTATTGAGACTTTGATCGCTCCAGTTGTCCCTACTGTGATGCAATGGTTGGAAGAATCTCAGGGTAAGTGTTCCTTCACTCCCAAGGAACGAGAAGCCATTAAGATTGCATTAGATTCTGGAAGTAAGGTCAAGAGTATCTACACTCTCGGAGGCCCCACCGACACAGCATTCAGAGCTAAATGTTCTGATCTGGGACTTCGGTGTGAATCTCTTTAATTCACTGTTCGTATTCTATATTAATAATATAGAATCTCTTTTAATCCATGAGACCTCCCTTTCTGATTTTCCGAACAAACTTGAAAGCTTGACCAACATTTATCTCTATGATCGATCTATTATTATTATCAACATTAAATTTATTGTTTATCAATCCATATTCAAGGAGAGCCAATATCATAACTAATTCATCGAAATTAATCTTATCAGAGTACTTCTTCAACATCTTGAAATAGTTTTCTACAACATTCATATTACGACGAGAAAGGACATTGTGTTCCACTAGAGGAGTAATACATTTATTAAAGAGTTGTGCAGCTATTTGGGGTCTCTTTTCTAACAATAGATCGACAAGTTTATTGTCATCGCCAATTTCTTCTTCTAAGATGAAATCGGTAAATAGAATAAATTCAATAAGATCATTGTCACTCATCTCAAAATCTAGTATTGCTAGAACATCATCCTCGGAATAACCATCATACTCTCTTAAATATTCTTCGATAGTTTCTTTGTATCCATCGCTCATCATGTATAATATATTAGTTACAAATGTATGAGGACCCTCCCCGTTGATGAAAAGATACAATTCGTTTTGGTCTTTGAATGTTGTTCTCATTAATTGATATATTTTGTTATAATGTTTCGATTCGAGCATACCAGCAAAAAACCGTTCGATAATTTTTGACCATTCTTCAATATATCTTAGGAGGTTAATAAATTCAACACTTTCATATTCATAATGATACGGATCCTCAAACACTCTTGGAGGTAAAAGCTCTAGGAAAGATTCGTCATCTCCATCCTTGCCAAACTCATAAAACATTTTCATTTTATCTTGTATAGAGAGTCTATCAAGTCTCTTCTTATCTTTCGGAAACATGTATGTAGTCCCAGTAGCCTTTACGAAAGTCTTCAATTTGGATGTCTCTACGTATTGAGCAACATTAGCCAGTACATCTTTAGGCAAGAACAATGCAGGTGAAATAAAGATTTCATCCAAAGATTCATACAAATGGAGAGGCATAGCTGGGATCTTCTTATGTTCAGTGATGATCCATCTAATAATTAAATCTTTCTTATCCAAATCACCTGAATATGTTTTACCGTCATACGTCTCGAATGAAAATTTACCTTCGATCGGGATGCGGGGAACTCTTACCACCTTCGCCATTTTAATGAGATTTAATATGTATATCAACATATCCGAACACATCAACGAGTTTTGCCTTGAAGGCACCGCGATCATAAGACCTCTTAGTCACCAAATCTCCGCTGGCCAATCCATACTCAACGAGACCAATCGACATCTCAATTTCACTTAAGTTTACATATTCAGTATATTTTTCAAGTAATCTATAATATCTTTGGTACCTTGTGTCCTGATTTGCTCTTTGACTCCTATCTTCAATAACGTACTCATGAAGAACCTTCGAGAAAATATCTTGAGCTAGATCAGGTCGTTTAGTGATTAGTAAGTCGATGATCTCATCCGTGAAATTAGTATGGCGTGTATAATCTCCTTGTAACATACACTGAATCATGTCATCTTTACTCAACTTAAAATCTAATAAAGCTTCCCATTCCTTTATAGGAAGAGGACCATCATCATTAAAAGAATAATAATCTTCAAAATATAGATGATCAAATATTAGTAAGATTAATTGAAAAGCGTCAAAATGAGGATTCGTTTCCTCATAAACGTTTATATTTCCAACCAGTCTATTCCAATCCATTTTGTGTCTTTTCAACAATAAGTATACTTCTTCATAATGTTTTCTTTCAAGCATACCTCTTATAAATTTCTCAACATATTGATCTAATTCTAAACTTCCGATGTATAGTTTAAAAACTTCTTCAAATGAATCAATGTCTCCATCTTTACCAAATTCGTAGAACATCTCAAACTTATCTTCTATAGAGAATACATCAAGTCTCCTCTTATCTTTTGGATCCGTATACGTCTTGTTTTTGTTAATTAAGCGCCCAAATTCGCGAAGTCTAGGAGTTTCAACATATCTAGAGACGTTCGACATTAATTCATCTGGAAGAAATAGTGCAACTGATATAAAGATTTCATCTAAAGATTCGTACACATGAATAGGATAAGCACTTGCTTGTTTATGAGTCTTTACGATCCATTTGATGATCAAATCTTTCTTTTCAAGAGGACCCGCATATTTGGCACCATTGTACATCTCTACAGAGAATTTACCCTCGACGGGGACCTCGTCAACCGCCAAGAGTTTTGCCATTTTAACTTAATTAAAATGATACCGCATTCATTCATCAAGTTCTTGAATGGTCAGATCAAGAGATTACCTCGAGGTATCAGTGTATTTAAACACAAAAGGGGTGATCTCGAAACATGGGAATATATTATTGAGATCAACAATATTAAATACCAGTTTGATCCAGTTTTGACATCAATCAAAGATATTACCCAATTCAAGAAACGATTACCTAAGGATTTATTAAATTCATTCGTTCTATATTTCTACAATCGAGATGGTCTGGTTTTGACCGACGATTCTATTTACGAATTACCTCAAGATATTCTTGATCTGGTCGCTGCAAATTTAGATGAACAAACACTATTAATACTTAGCCAAACTAACAAAGAAATCAATGACATAGTAAAGCGACATTTTACGAACATCAAGAATGCACGATACATCAAGAAGTTACAAAATATCAGGATGAACGGAAATCGTGATTCGTCATATGGCGATTTTAGATACATACCTAAATACCCATATGATCAACCCTTGATCATCGATGGACAAATTGATCAAGATGTCTTTAAGTCTTTGTGTGGATGGGAAAATATCTTTTATTATATTTCAGAAGTTGTTGTTCCGCAATCTATGACTACAGAACAGTGGGAGATTATCGCACCTCAGATTATATCGTGGTATAGTGGCAGTGACCCTATAAGTCATTTATTTGATGATAGAATGGCCCCGTTATTGAGACATTGTATCAAATATCAAGCTTATGTAAATAATAGAGAAATAAACTATTATAGTCTCGAATATTTCATTCTAGAGTACGCTTCTGATTTGATAGAATCTATTTACATGGACTTAGGATTGTATGAGGAATTTTTAGTCCTCACTCCACAATTCAGGAATAAATTGTTATCTAAAGGTAATTATCCAATTGAACATCTCAAATTAATCTATCATAATCTCGATATGAGAAAAAATAAACAATTATCTCAAGATTACTGGCCCTATGCTCATTTGAACACCAAACACTATCCCGATTTTATCGATATAGGTGTTATTAGTTTAGACGCGATAAAACATATTATAAAGAACAAAATAGAATACAATAAGAATATATATAATTACCACTTTGAACTTAATAGATCTTATAGTAGTGAAGTACTAGAGGAATTAAAGAAATATACTCCACAGTCACCCCCAGTAATAGGTATGAGTTTAATAAATTTAATGATACAATTCTTAAATGAAGAAGACCAAGTTAAGATACATGAATATTTACGATCTCTGAAAAATCCACTTTACGACGATATCGATATCAATTATAGAGAATATGTAGAAGATGTTCAAATTAATGAATTAATAGAATATGCAAAAATCAGAACCGTTAAATATTACTATAAACAAGGTTATTACACTTATCACGTTTTGGTTATTTATTATAAGGACGACACCGGAGTAATGAAAAATAACTTAACTATAATTAAAGGATATCTATTAAACGAGGATTATTCTCCAGTTAAGGATAATGAAATAATAGGAGATCATATCATAACGGATTTTGCGAACGCCGGACCTAAATATACCAAACATGATGACTTCGAACGTGTGTATCATGATAATTATTCTGCTCTGGCGTTGAATTTGTCGGAAAAGCATACATTTATTATGAAATGGGTGAACAAGAGAAGTGCTGTGAGCAAAAATGATTGATGATTTCATTACTATGTAATGAAATGGCTAAAACTATTAGATGTCCGATTCACGGTTGTATTGAATTGAATGATATAGAATGGAGGATAGTATGTACTCCATTCTTCCGAAGACTAGATCATGTTCGTCAATTGTCAACAGCTAGTGTTATTTATCCAGGAGCTACTCATACAAGATTCAGTCATAGTCTCGGTGCTATGCATCTGGCTGGTAAATATGCTACACAATTGATCCAAAAGAGTCAAAACATTCCGTTTCCATCAAACTTTGTTCAATTGTCTAGGATCTGCGCTCTATTACACGATATAGGTCACGGTCCATTTTCACATTCATTTGACAGGAGCGTGTACTCAAAAATATATAAGGTAGAAGACGGAGGTCACGATCTTCACAGGTACAAGATTGTTGAACATCCAACTATTTCAACTATCCTAGCCGATACGGGAATCCTTCCTCGACAAATCCAAGACGTCTGGTCGGCCAAAAGCGAGGGCTTATGGTTCAATAAAATTATTAGATTAATTACACAAGGTCCTCTGGGCGCTGATAGACTTGATTTTACACTTAGAGATAGTTATTATACCGGAGTGCATCATTTTGGTTCAGTACCTTTAGACCGGATCATCAACAAATCTAAAATCGAAAAACGAGACGGGGAGTATTATCTATGTTACAACACACGATCTCTCGACGACATTATCAGGGTTCTTGAAGGAAGAAAATCTATGTACATTAATGTCTACCTTCATCCTAAAGTTATAGCGGCTGGTATCTTGATCGAGAAATTATTAGAAGAATCTATTGATCACCTCAATCTCATCGAAAGAACCCAAGATCTAGATAAATTTATTCATGTTAATGACCACATCCTGGGAGAATGTATGAACTGTCCAGAAACCTACTCCAAGGCTAAGGATGTTCTTGAAGCCAACCTTCCTAAATTAATTTATGAATCTATTTCTACAGACGGGGTAAATCTGGAAACTGCAGAAAACGAAACACTCGTCGTAACTCGAGAGATCGGAGGATTCAATCTCAAAGAGCTGACAAATATTAGACTCTATAACAGGACCGACAAAGGTGTGGAAGTTAAGACTGTGGAAGAATCATTGAGACCTGATCAAACTCCTACAGTTCCGGTTTATATCGCCCGAGTCTATAGAAACATTTAAGATTTTCATATAAGAGTATATGAAAATGGAGCTTCCTAGTGATATTGCGATTGAAATATCTAAGTATACACAGCCTACTCTTAGGAATAAGCTAGGGATCACCGCCAAGAACATCATCAAATCGTCCCCTGAAGATAGAGTTCATTCTTATAATCTTTCTACTTTGTCCGGTATGGATCTTCTTACTTACATCTGGGATAATTCATTGGACGATGAGTTTAATAATAGAGATTGGTCCACTATGTTGAATGAATTACCACTTTTTGATGAACCCCAGCCAAATTCCGTCACTTTGACGTTTCTCAATGGAGATCATATTTATATTACGGATGGTCAAAAGAATATAATCGAAAATCTTATCTCGAACTACTATGATCTATTATACAATTTTTATGAAATTAATCAGTTATATCTAATAATTGGATTGTATGATTTATTACCGGAAGATCAGATATTTTTAGATGATGATTACGATCATTATTTAATAGGTAAACTCATTTATGATGATACAAATCGTGACATCAATTTAAATATTGGTACATATAATATCATTCATTATGGTCTTTATAATTATGGAATCGCTAACGGCAATATCTTTACAAATAAAGATATCCAAAATATTATTAGAAATATGTACTACACGCCAGAAAAGGAAGAATTATTGAGAAAACTGTTAGATATCCTTAAAGGGGATGAAAATGTAGACATCATGCTATCTCACTGGAATATAACACATCCTGTGCATAATCAGAAGATGAAAATTGTATGCGACGCACTCCTAGAAACTCACTACGACGATGTGATCGAAAATTACATAGATTTGTATATAGATAATTTTTTAGAAGAAGGTAGAACGTCATCAAATAAAGCATATAAATTTATTTGTAGGATCAAAGATATTGATATGTATAAGAAAATTAAGCGTTTCTTCATCAACATTGAGTTGACTGAATATCTTGGGTACATCACTTCTCCAAATGTTTATCAATACATATTAGACACTTATAAACCAAGTCTTGAACAAGTGATAACATACTTCAATCCTAGATTTAGTGTTCTTATCAAAGATTATATAATTAAGAATGAGAGTGTAATAGAAAGATCAATCATTGAAAAATTTGATCCAAATTATTACATAATGAGAGATTTATACAAACACTATCAAATCCAAGAATATTATGATTTTAATACTGATCTACCAAAAGCTTTGCAAGAATATAACGGGAAAGATGAAGAACTCTTAAATATATTATTTACTTATAATAGATATCCCTTAGAATCTTATCTCAGTAATAAATATTTTAACAAATATGGTTATAATGTTTATAACAAAACATCTATACGTGTGGATTTATCAGTTAAATATTTTGAGAAAGCTCTGGAATTATGTTCAGATCATACTGCATTGTTTAAAAGGTATTCTGATGCTATATTATCTAAAATTCGGTATCACGATTACGAATACGAATACGATTACACATTATCGTATAATTTCTTGAAAGCATTCATTCAATTGTATCCCGGTGAATTTACAGCAGAAATAACAAAGATAATACTGAATAATAAATTACAAGGATTATTAGAATTAATGAATTTCGACGAGAAAATGTTATCGGATCACATAGACAAACTTATGTCCGAAGACGATATCGCATTCTTGGAATCGGAATACGTACAGTATTTGAATCAATTGATTCCAGTCGCAGAAACTGATTAGAATTGATACATTATGATTTTCATAATGTATGAAAATGGAGCTACCCCAGGATGTGATTGGTGAGATTTCTAAGTATGCCCAACCGTCTCTCAGGCAAAGAACCAAACTTGTATCCAAAAACGAATTAAGAACAAGCATAGAAGATAAAGTACATTCGTACAATCTGAAAACTTCTACGGGAATTGATTTGTTTAATTATATATGGATGAATTCTTTGGATGATGAATTTATGGAGATAGATTGGGATGCTATATTTAATGAACATAGTTGGATTCATATATCAAATGAACAAGTGTACCTCACAAATGGACAGAAGAATATTGTTAAAGAATTAGTCACGAGATATAAATATTCCGGACAAAGAATATTTATATTACCGGGACATATTTACTCTTTAGCAGCTCTTTATCAGATCATGGAATTTGAAGATGTACACGATGAAGTTAAACGTAATTATATTCAGGGATTGCTTATCTTAGATGATCCTCAATACTTTGACACCATCGATAAATTTTACGACGATCATAATAAAGGTGGAGAGGGAGTGTATCAGATTGATGTTAAACATGAGGCAATTTCTTGGGGGGCTTATAATTATTGTATCCATAAGAAATATAACTTGGATGAAAGAGAATATAGACAACTTCTTCTTTCTTTCTATTATACACCTGATAGAAAGAAAGAACTGCTAGAATTGCTAAAATATGTAACTGCTCGTGAATACACAGCACAATTGGTAACTGTAAGATATGAACAACAACAACATACATATCATGATCAAAAATTAAAGATTATATTAGATAAGTTTTACGAGGATAAAGTCGTTCAAAAATATATTATTGAATCGTATTTAGATTTGTACATTGATAAACTATTAGCAGATGGTGTAACTTACGAGATTGAGTATCCCAACCATACGAATTTGTGGTGTTTCCGGAGGGTTAATGATATAGAAACTTACAAAAAGTATATGAAATTCTTTGTAAATATTAGACCATCCGAGTATATATATCAAATCAGATCGCCAGTTGTATATCAACACATACTGGACACCGAAGAATTGATAATTAAACACCATCAATATGTAAATGGTTATCTACTTGTTCTGTTGAGAGATCACATATTTAAGCATTCTAAACAATTCCAAATATCCGATTTCAAGATATTCGACGATGTTTATGAATATTATTTTATGGAAGATATAGCTACTCATTATGACAAGACAATTAGGTATAATTATAATACTAATCTTCCTCGTGCATTGAAAGATTATAACGGAACCGATCAATCACTTCTCAATATATTGGTTAATTATGAGGTGTATATTGACGAAGGCGATGATTATGTGCACGCCAAAATCGGTAGGAATTATTTCGCTCAAGCTCTTAAATTGGTCCAAGATCCAAAGAAATTAATACAGGATTATTACCATGGTCTAATAATTCAAAAACGGCCTTTCTCGGTGTGTCATAACTTCATCAAAGAGTTCATCCTGATGTATCCTGATGTTGAAACTGATCTGATAACAAAATTGATATTTGATAATAAGATGGTGGGTCTTCTCGAACTCATGAAAATAGACCCGGACTTAGTGCAGCTAGAAATAGAAAAATTGGCTAACTATCTAGATTTCACAGAAACCATGTACGCCGAGTATCTATCCGATCTCATAAATTAAAATGAGTTGCTACGCTTTAATCGTTGGACACTACGGAACGAAAAATGATTTGTCTCCCTTGGATGGGACATAGGATTAGTTCTATGATAAAATTTCCATATAGTATTATATGGAAATCATTCCGAAACAAGTTTCCGAAACAAGTTAGAAACGGATGCTATCAATCTGGAAACCATTATCTACCATCAAGTTGAGCAGATACTTCTTGGCTTCTATCCCAATATGTTGATAAGCTAAATCAATTCCCCATAACGTGTATTCATCGTATGTTTCTTCGGGTTTGGCAAATAATTTACTATATTTATTGATTATCTCTATTTGTCGAATGATGGAATCCTCGTTTTCTAACTCGATCATCATTTCTTCTCGCTCTTCATCCAATGTTTGTATCATATCAACCTGGATATCTCGTGGGATGATGTCATATTTGATAAAAAATTTAATCAGTTGTCCTTTAAGTTCATCCGAGGAGGCATATAATCTTTCTCCGATGTCAGGCATTACATCGACCGCCTTGAGATATTCGTCGTGGAAAAAGTCGGGATTTTCTCGAATACCATTACGGAAATAGTACCACATAATCAAATGAGGACGATAGTAATCTTCGTGTCTACTCAAAGCAATGGCAAATTTTCTTGACATATGTCGGGCAAAAGCCCCATAAACATAAAATTTGGGAAGTTCTAAAGGGTCACATTTTTCAATATAATCTGCTAATTTATCAAATATCTTATCAATAGGAGGATATTCGAGAGGAATGCTGTTATAATTACCCATAAAATCAACTATTTCAGGATCTGATGATACCAATCCTTGATCCAGGATAGACGAAAGTATAATTGGAGAGAACTTATCACCATCAACATACTCTTCGATAAACTTATCGCTAAGTTGAAGATAAATAATTTTAAACTCTTCATATGCCAACTGATATCTTTCCAGAAGGGACATGAATTCATCTTGAGGATATAGCTTAACTATCATTGTTAAAAATAACTCATCACAATCTTTCAACAAATTATACTTAAAAAGTTCAGGAACATAAGGTTTAATCTGATTAAAGAGTATTTTACTATTTCTATAGTTTATCGGCGATCTCATAAGTTTTGCCAAAATAGACCATAAATCGTTAGATTCTATATTTTCTAGGATCTTATTATTATCATGATCTAGATCAGGTATCCCGTATGGTAGTTTGGGTTGCGGGAACATCCGCACCGAGATTTGATTCATTGTTAGCCAGCCATCTGCATCATAAACATCTCCTTCTACAAGATATTCATTAATTCTCAGAGAACTACGATTTCTATTAATTTGATCTTGGAGTTTCATTCTTTGTCTCATTTTAAGCGTCTGTTGGGAAGTCCCTGATGATGTCATACCTAACCTCTCTGCAGTTGATAAATTAAGGTAAGACATGATTTCGTAGTTGAGGATATCCGGACTTATTTCGTTATCCATTTTATGATCTCCGATTTTCTTCTCTTGGAAGAAAATCACTTTGTCTATAGATATGTCTTAAATACTTAGAATGTGACCAGATCATTCACCACCGAAGAGTCGTTAGTGAATTTTTGAGGGACTCCGCGAGGGTGCTGCTTTAACAAGTCACGACCGCTCTTCTTTTTGGTGTTTCGTTTGATCTTCTTGGGATGTGAAAAGCTTAGTACGAGAAGCAACAAAATCACAACTACTATCAACCCGGCGATCCAGTGAATAGTATCCATTCCCTTTTAAAAAAGAAGATGCAATCAATCAAAGTCGTCGTGGTTGGCGACGGAGCGGTTGGTAAAACTTGTTTATTGTTATCTTATACTACTAATTGTTTCCCAGGAGATTATATACCGACAGTTTTTGATAATTATAGTTGTAATGTTATGGTGGATGGTAAACCTTACAACTTAGGATTGTGGGATACCGCGGGTCAAGAAGATTATGATAGATTGAGACCTTTATCTTACCCACAGACCGATGTATTTCTTGTATGCTTTTCTGTTATTTCTCAAACATCTTATAGAAACGTTAGAGCTAGATGGTACCCGGAGTTAACTTACCACAATCCCAACACCCCAACGATTTTGTGCGGCACCAAGATAGATTTGAGAGATCAGAAAGAATTTAATTGCATACCCTACGATGATGGCTACAAGTTATCTAAGGAGATCGGGAGTCTCAAATATATTGAGTGCTCAGCTCTCACCCAAGTTGGTATGAAACAATTATTTGAAGAATGTATCAGAGCGGCAACTCAAGAACGAGTTAAAGAAGTTAAAACTAAAAGAACTTGTATCTTACTATGAACAACAATTTGTTTCGGATCGAAACAAATGACTATTATGAATTTGCAGAGGTTAACTTGTCGCCGAACGAGGATCAAGTTATTGTGAGATGGAAAGATGGATGTGTGACTGTAGATAATTACCTATTACAAATAAAGCTCAGAACTGAAATACTTCACGAATGGCAATCTTTAGTTTACGACACAGTACCCAGAGATTATAATCTCTCTGGTATCGGATTCGATTATCACTTGGGACACCCGAGTGAATCTCCGTCGCAAAAAGATACCAATGAGATCATTAATTGGTGTCGTCGTAGGAAACACACTTTTGAATCCGGGATGAGTATATATCTGTCCGGCTGGCAGCGCCTCCGAGCGATCTGGGCATTATACTGTGTTGATACTAAATATAAACTAACACAGGGGGTACACAAAAGAGTAGAATTAGAATGGGAAGATACTTGTCAATTCTTTAAGTGTGAGGATCGTAAGTGGTGGTTTCAATCCTAGTCGAGCTTACGAGCGAACATTGAGTCATCACCGAATAATCCTTTCAGCATGTCTTTGGTGATAACTTCGCTCTCATCACTAGAGGAGTTTAAACTTTCGGCAGCCTGAGCTTTCATGGTGCCTTTCGGTTTAGTGAACTTCATGAGGTACTCTTTCGACAGGGCATTGCTTTCGTACTTAGTTTTGAGTGAATCGACAAGCCAAGTAAAAATAAGATCTTTGTTTGTGTTGACCCAATCGAATAAATTAAAATTAGCCAGCTTTTGACCTTGGATGTTGGGATGCTCGGAGAAACTGTCACGGAATCTGAGTGTAGCATAGTGGAGTTCATCTACCGAGATGTAAATGAGTTTCTGAGAGTGATTTTTAACATAAGCTTCTAAGAACTCTTGACTCACATTGGAATCGTCATCTATGATGAACACTCGAGGAAGCAGGAAATTTAAGTTAGTCTCTGTAGTCCTGATTGCTAGACCGTTGAACAGTGATAAAACGATAGAAGCCAGAGTCGACTTGCCACTGTTATGACTACCACTCCAGATCTGGACCTTTGGTTCTCCTCGAAACAACAAACTAGCTAATAGATCTCTGAGCAAGTTCAAGTCGTCATGATTATTGACATAAGCAGAGAAGAATGTACTAACATCGAATGTATTGGCATCTGACAAATAAGAAGCATCAACATATTCGGTGAAATAATCATCTCTAGTCCTATCTCTAATTGTGAAGTCTGGTGTCATCACAAGACCGCGTTTCAGAGGAATAAGTTGTTGTTGATTCATACCCACCAGAGTCATGATTTGAGTCTTGAAGGCTACTGGATCAACATCTGGGAAATTTCTGAAATAAGACTCAGATAACTTCACAAAATGGTACAACTTTGTTTCGTCGTTCCATCTGAAGTACTGTCCGCTAACGTTAACGAAATCTACAGGATCCATTTCATTCACCAACTCGGCATTAGGGAGTCATTTTTTATCGTTTTGAGCTTCACCCTTTAAACAAGGATTCCAATGAAGGAAGATAAATTCCGGGAACGAACGTTCTCGAGTTAAATTAAAATCATAATACGTGTATATTATCAAAAATGATCTTATAATTTTGTGTCCGGCTACCAAAACCGCGCCCAGAAAACTAACACCTTGAAGCATGTATCGCACTCATGAGCAAACTTTTAACGCGTTGTCTGGTTATCCCGATATCGAAACTATCGATATGTCTAAGGTTACCCACGGAGCAGATGGATGGAAGAACGGTCAGCGCGAGCTGAAAATGACTCTTCCTCCTATGACCTGTTGGGTTCATAATCCTGAGGACAAGGGATATGTTGTTATCAGCTTGGCTGTTGACGAGGAACTCCATTCCACTGCCGTCGGGAAGCTTAACGCTCTCTTGGCTAAGGTACTGGAGACCAAATCTTATGCTGCTGACAGTTTGTTGATCCGTCCTGCTCCCAAGGAAGGTCAGCGACCCAATATCGTCATGTACGTCAACCGTAACAAGTTCGAGGCCATGTGCGCTTCGAGCAGAGTTCGGTCTCGTGATGTTATTGGTTGTGCTTCTATCGTCTCGGTCAAGACTGCCATTGGTCGTGCCGCCAAGCTTGAGAGTCCCCGTTTCGAGTTGTTCCCTCATGAGATTAATTTCTTGAAGACCTACAAATCTAAGAAAGACACTCGTGATGCTGACTCAATCCTGGGTGTTCTTGACAGTGTCGAGGATGACGAGATCGAGGTTAAGGCTACCAGGATCCCTGCAAAGAAAGCCGGAGTACCGAAGAAGCCCGCCCCGCAGAAGAAGCCCGCCCCGATGGAGAAGTAAATGCTCTCCAAAATGATCTATATTTCATATTACAACAATATGAAATGCAAGCCTTAATAGAAGACGTCTTACTCTCCGAATTCGATTATTCTCCAGTCGCTGGAGGAAAGTATCGTTCCAATAAAGATCCTAACTCGTATTTATTAGTAACTCAATCCGGTGGGTGGAGTATAAGTCATATCTACAAGGGTAGTAATAGTTCTGGTGGGCCCATCACTGAGTCCCGAGACTATATTACATCTTTAGTCAGAGAAATTCTTCAATGTAAATGTCATGATGAGAAGATCTGTAAGCATTGTAAAAAATGATCCCGGGATGTTCTATTTGGTGTTAAAAATGAAATCACTCAGTACTCCTCCAGCTCAACCGTTTGTGTTCAAACTCTGCTATACGAGGAGACCTCAACTACACCCTCCTGTTAGGATTCGAACAATCCCTTATCTGACAACTTGACCCGAAGCTAAGTTATAATTTCATACTCCAGGTATGAAATCAACGTTTACGTAGGCACTACGTCGGCACAGCATTGGTGTAAACTGTCTTCCTGCTTTCTTTATTGGTAGCTGGATATTGGAGTAAGATCTCTTCATTTAATTTAGTCACAAGGTACTCACATCTCTCAAGCGATTTCTCGAAAGTATTCCTGACAACCGGCCTAGAGTTAGATTCTATCATATAAGCTCTATATGATTCATACAGATCATCTACCGGAACTAACTTAAGCTCGGATTTATAACATTTTTGTAATAGGAAATAGTCTTGTGTTTTAAGCATGACCTTCGGTATTTCGGTTGGTGTTCTGGGTGACCTTGGAACAATAATTAATTCCGTACCGATGAGTTTTTGGATCTGAGACATTAAATCCCGTTTCAGATCTATAATAACTATATCTGGGATCAAACAAGTTAAAGCGTCGATCGCCTGAGAACGGTCCACTCGAGACTCCATTTTTAAACTGTAAAAACTAATATACTCAGCCCGACCTTTTTCAAATAATTGAAAACGTAATTTCGAATCTCAATTTTGATAAAAGAATGACAGAATATAAACTAGTTATTGTGGGAGCCGGCGGAGTCGGAAAATCCGCGACAACCATCCAATTTGTACAGTCTCACTTCGTCGATGAGTACGATCCTACAATTGAAGATTCTTACCGGAAGCAAGTCACGATAGACGACGAGACATGTCTCCTCGATCTTTTGGACACGGCCGGACAAGAAGAGTATTCAGCTATGCGTGATCAGTACATGCGAACGGGTCAAGGATTTCTTATGTTGTATGCTATCACCTCTAGATCTTCTTTCGATGAGATCTCTGTATTCCATGATCAAATACTCAGAGTTAAAGATTCAGACAAAGTACCCATGATTATGTGTGGCAATAAGTGTGATATGGAAACCGAAAGACAAGTTACGACTCAAGAAGGCTTTGATTTAGCACAAAAGTATGGTGTCCCATTTTTGGAAATCTCGGCCAAATGTCGGATCAATGTAGATGATGCGTTCTTTGAGATCGTTCGTCAGATCAGGGCCGACAATAAATCTTATACTTTCAAAAAGCAATCAAAGGGTAGTAGGAAATTGTCCAAGTGCGAGATTATTTAGCCAAAATGATGTATTAATAATTTTTCTGGAGACTAAAAGTCAAATGTCTCGTCGTCCTACCATCGTTCGTGCTAACGCTAAACCGGCCGTCACTCCCGAACAAGTCGCCAAGTTCAAGGAGAGTGCTGAGTCACTCATCAAAGACATGATGGCTATGTTTATTAACCCTATCACTGATATGATAGAGAATACTGAGTCCTTCATGGCTCCCATGGAGTACACTATTTACGACGAACAGACTGGTGAGTACGTACAGAAGGATGGAACTATGGAAGATAGCATGTACCATTACGCCAGAGTTTATCAGGAATCTGACCCAGAGGGCTCCTATTTGAATCTTCCCGCTCGTCTCGACCAGATCATCTCCGAGTTCAAAGTTGTTAAGTCCGAGCTTGCTAAATCTTCGCCCGGTATCGATTACGAGTATGTCCGCAGAGCTCGAGGTTCCGTTTCTCCCCGGCCTTCTTCCGAACGCGTGAGATCTCGTTCTCCATCTCCTTCCAGAGCCCCTGTAGCTTCAGTCCGCTCTCGTTCTCCGTCCCCCTCTAGAGCCCCTGTGGCGTCGGTTCGCTCTCGTTCTCCATCTCCTTCCAGGGCTTCGAGTTCCAGAGCTCCCCGCCCATCCTCTCCCGGTCGCTCCCGGATCCCTCAAGACGCCCAGGAAATTGACATCCCAGAGGATTTCGACCTTGAAGTCACACCTCTCAATTAAATCTCTCCGGCTTCCGGTGTAATTATATTCTAATGAGAATATAATGTTATCTCTTATCTCTCCGAGACTCCGAGTTTCTAAGTAATTATATTCTCATTAGAATATAATGTTATCTCTCCGGGGTAATTCTTCTAACTCTTTGCGTCTCTGGGTTTCTAAGTAATTCTCCCAGGGGTTATCTCTCTGGAGTAATTCTCATTAGAATATAATGTTATCTCCTGGAAGTTTCTAGGTTATGTCTTAATTATATCCTCACCAGAACCAGAATATAATCTCTTAACTCTCCGAGACTCTGAGTAAATCTCTTAACTCTCCGAGACTCTGAGTAAATC
>APMI01007188.1_pt1 | contig 22084 bp, 20 predicted proteins | sample 667938 | NCBI WGS metagenome assembly APMI01 (sample SAMN01084076, study PRJNA167559) | wastewater metagenome | biome: Wastewater | place: Denmark: Ejby Moelle, Odense | collected 2011-11-28
AATTATAATTAGTAACATACAATCATTAATCTCAAGACGATAGAAAAATGAGTATATATAATCATTTATGAAGATGCTCACTTGAGATACTTATGCAGCTTCTTGGGCTTCTCCACTCCGATGGACTTCAAAATATTACGTTTGTCTATTTAGTTGAGTCTCTGCTTAGGTACCTTTCTCAATATTTTAGTACTGTGAGAAGTAGTCACAGCATTACCACTATCCTTTCTGATGACCTATTTATTCTTCAATGACTCATACTTCTTAGGCTTTCTGTTAACATTTTGCATCACATCCACAGAGTTGTTCTTGCTTACCGATCGGAAATAAGGACTACTAGTATACTTGTTCGGAATTTTCTTTAAGAAAGAATACGATTGCATATTTTGACTGTTGTGCGAACTCATCGATGTTTTTTTAACAAGAGAGTCTGATAATTATTTTTTCACTGAATGTGGCCGCTTTTTCTGACTCACGCTTCTTTACTTCTCCTTTTACTTTTTAGGGCTTGATAATGATCTAAGCTCATTAATTCTATCCTTAAATGTGATGGGGCAGTATCTTTTGTCAATGTCTTCATAAATTTTCTTTCGATACGCTTTGGTGTTCAATCTTACGTTATCATCGATTGAGGGCACAATAGGCTCACCCATCACAATTAGAGGTTCATTTTGAAACTGTTCAAATATTTCCAGTTTGAGTGCTTCCTATGCTGTTATTCTTTTCGATGGGTTGAATTATAGTGAACGTTCAATTAATTAATAGAAGTCAGGGTCTACATTGCCAAAATACTATCTAAAAGATTTCTTCTTTGTTTTTATTTGTGACATAAGCTGGTCTGCTACTGGAGAATCAAGAGAGGCAATATCTTTCTTGGAAATTTAGCCAGTAAATTCTACGATTTTCTAAAATTGATTAAGTGTGGAATTTCCTGCGAACATAGGCTTGCCCATTAAAATTTCAGCGACAATACAGCCGAAACTCCACATGTCAACAGGTTTGCCATAACTTCTTGAGCCAAGAAGCAGCTCAGGTGCTCTATACCACTTGGTAGCGACTTCTTAAGATAATACTACTTCCTCATTTTCTTCACAGTTCAGACTACGAATTAGCCCGAAATCACAAATTTTGGCTCTGCACTCGGTGTTGATCAGCACGTTGGACGGCTTTAGATCCCGGTGAATAAGTTAAGCTGAGTGAATATAATAGATTCCTTTCAGCACTTGATAGAATACGTATATCTGGTGCATTTTTTAAAGTATACTAGTGCCCACCACTGAGTGCAGGTCGGCTTCCATGTACTAGAAGACAAGATAAAGGTCCTTGTTGTTCTTAGACTTCATCACGCGATACAGCTTTATGATATTTTCATGACTGAGGCGATGCAAGACTTCGACTTCTCGATATGTTCGTTGGGCATCAATTGAATTTCTAAAGGCGTCGAACACTTTTTTCAATGCAAAAATTTGCCCTGTTTTTTTATCCCTGACTTCCCAGACATGCCCGTAGGCTCCACTTCCCATTTATTTTTTAATTTCATACTCCTTGAGGACGTGCGATTATACACTTTTCTACATGTTTATAAAATATCGTATAACTAGCGACGATGACAATGTTAGTCCAAGTATTGATATAAATTAATATGAGTATAAAAAATGACGAAAATATTGATACACTCACACATCACGCACTGGCAAGCATTAACACTAACACTAGTAATAAAGTCATCACAAATGAGGCTACATTTTCGAAGGTGGTGAGCACAGTAAAATTAGCTATATCGCTGACTACTACAGGTCGTAGAGGGTACTCATTAGCCAACACATAGTATATTATGTAGAGAGAGTTGCTGGAAATATTAGTGAACGCGATGTTTCTCTTGACTCCTGTCATGAACATCACCCGGGTGCATTGTAAAGGTGTACTACCATATCCGTCGTAGCAGTTTAAAATTTGTTAACTGGTGGGTGTGATAGCCGGTCTTATGTTTATGTCTGTGTGGCCGGTAATTTTGTTATAAGTAATCTTACGGCTGAATGTCAGTACGAAGTATACAGCTCCTGCTTTGTCTAGCATCAAATTCGATAATACTATTGAGTTCGTAGTGTTATCGTATGCAGGCTTGTCGTAAGTGAAACTAGGAGTGTAAGTTGACGACCCTGAGATAATATCAGGTGGAGAAAAACTAGAAACTAACCATGAAGATTTAATGTAATTCACTGCGAATGAAGACAAAGCTAGACTTAAGCTTGCAGCTGTGATTCCACTCGAATTGTAAATATTAGAAAACTTAGTCATTGATGGGTCGGTTGTCAGGTTCATGTTCGTGATCATGTAGATTGTTGTTTGCGAAAGCTCATTCGTTTGTGTTGTGCCTGTGTATAGATAGTTATAGTTTTGTGCTGAGTTGCTCAGTGAACATGATCGACCCTATAAGTCTACAACTTGACTGATCTTAGACTCTGAAGCCTTAACGAAGAAGCACAGTGCTTTGTTCAATTGATTCTCATATACTGTTTGAGTGAATGTAATAATCGCTTTAATCATTGTGCCCCATGCCATAGTTGAAAAAGTAGTGCATATTTGACTTGAGTCAACTCGATGCTGATTTTCAAAATACAAGCACAGTGTGTATGACTGACCAGGTAATAAGTCACTAAATTACAAAGGGTTTGCTCCATTTGTAACAGATTTCATACCAACTCTTCGGTATCTTTCGGATCCATAAATATATGATAGATAATCGCTCTGTGACTGAAGCAAGAGACTATATTCTTTAACGGAAGCCTTCAAACTAATCAAATCAAGGAAGGCATTGCTGTTAGTGAGCATAATTTCGTAATAGATTTATCCAGGTATGTTAACATTTACCTAGAATCCTGCATATGTTTTTTGTAAATTCTTGGTAGCAAGTGTGCAAGTAGGATTTACTGATGTGGTGGCGTTACTAACAATATTTACATTGATGAATGTGTTACTCAGCTGGTATGCCTTATAGTTAGTACCACCTAGGAAAGCAGTCACCGTCAACCCAGTGAGGCCAATTCCAGGATCAGCACAGAAAGACAGCCATCTTTTAGTGACAGTCTTATCAAAATCAAGCTAATTGTAAGAAGTCTGCTCATTGACCCAGAACAAGTGTAGATTATACAATCTAGTATCATACTGGAAGGCAATATTAACATCTGAATATGGCGAATTCGATAGAGTAATCAGATATGGTACTGAACATCCACCTAAAGGCACATTGAAAGTGGCTGGCATTGTGATCACAATTGGAGTATTTGATACCAAAACTGTGTATTTTGTAAGGGAAGCATAGAAGGCAGATATTGATGCCTCGGTTTTTATGATATCGAAGGCGTACATTGTGGGAATTAGAGTCTGATCGGCTCCTACTGAGAAAGTGCCTGATGTGTCACCCAAATACATATAAGCAGGTGATCCTCCAAAAGCCAAAGCATCAGACACAAAGCTAATCTTCATGTTAGAGACAAACACTCCAAAATCTGAGGGTTGTATAAGAATTGGCAGTGAGTATGTGCCAGCTGTGACTAGAATAGTAGTGTAATTGTTGATCACAATATGCAAGGCACTGGGGATAAACGTAATACTATTCACCAAATTATGCAACTGTAACGATGCTGCTGTGGTACCCAATCTGTCCACAGTGGCTGCCATAATGCGAAGTTTATTCATGTCTACTGAACCAGCTACTGATGGAGTTGGTAATGAAGATATTTTAATTGAGAACAGTGTATTAGCAGTAAGAGACATAGTGCTCATATTGAAACCTATTCTCCTGTTTACGACCTATGCAGTGTAAGTCATATCATTGGCACCTTGTACTACTTCGACTGTGAGTGGAAGATCATGGAAGTTATTGAATTATTGAGGGAATGTCAGATAGATCCATTGGCCAACTGTGATTGGTACAGTACATGTTGCGTTTATTGTGAAGAACGTAGATTGTAATACTTACATGTTCGAAGAGTCAATACCTTTGACTGTGATAGCTCCAAATCCAGCTTGAGTTTCTGTATCGATGATTGTGTCAGTAAGGAACAACTAGCTGTACTAAGTGAAAGAAGATGCTGTGCTATTGTCAGCAATACCCAAAAATATGCTTTAAGTAACATATGCGGCATTACCGTTCAAATAGGCAGCTCTGGGACACTGAAGCCCATAAACTTTAAGCACATAGGTATCTCCTATTTAGACTATTCTGGGACTGTTCGATATTACAACTTGATACGGCGTATTGACATCTCTGCCGCATTGAATAGGCACATCGTTAATGGTGCAGTATATGAGATAGTCTTAATTCCACAGATGCTATGAGTAATAACGAGGGAAGTTCAGATACCAGACAGTGTTCACATTCACCTGACCCCACTGATTCTGCACATTGAAACTAAATTGTTGTTCCAAACCCTCAGTGTTGAAGTAAGGCAACATTGTGATCAAGGAGTTTATTTTGTCAGCCAACTGTGGGAACTGGGTTGTCGATTGAGCATTATTATACACCGTGTATGAACTATCGTATGTGCGCAAGTAAATTATTGAGATTAGGTCTTGCTCTATTGTTGAAGGGGTCTTTAGTCCATGAATCTGAATGCTGTAACTAGCCGTAGTAAGGACATTATTCATACCTTAGAATAAAATCTGATAGTTCCGTAGATTGAGACTCCAAACAGCGGGGATTACATTACCCATGGAATCCAATAGTATAACATTAAGTTTAGAAGAAATAGTGTTGAGATTACTAAGATCTTTGCTCATGACAACAGCGAACACTTAATCACTGTTGAGCTGTCTAGGCAACTGAAAACTGATGTAGAAGGAACTGTACACAATTGGGTTATTCTTTGAGTATTTAACTTAGCTAATGTATATTGGGTTGAAGGAGTCTACTGAAGTTAGAAGGATGCGCACACCTGTTTATATCACGTAACTGTTAGTAGGATCCATGAGTGACACTTTAATATTCTGAATAATAGTGTTACTGATAATAGATATGCCGTAGACAATAACACTATAGCTGGCTAGAGCAGGCAATCGCTGAGTGTTCATCATGGTGAGACTCAACAAATTCTTATCAGTATTCGATGCACAAGTTGAAGGTATCGTAGTCGAGGGCAACTGTGTCATGGTGCATGTGCTAGTCGATACCTGCATGCCTGTGAAAGCCACAACAAACACAGAACTAATTTAGATATCGTTGTTGGGGGTAAAATTAATAGTGCAGTAAGTATTAGTCACTCCTAAGGATATCACATTGCAGCTGAAAGAAAGACTAGCCAAGTAACTATAATAAAATACTGATTTATCCTGGTTTATGAACTAGTTGTAGCAGTTTATTGTGCCTGTGTCGTCGATCAAGTATATGCTGTAGTACGGGAGATCATCAGTGTAAGGGATCTTTACCCTGTCCATGTATATCAGGAACTGAGTTGTTATTGATGATGTTGTCTTTAGAGGAATATATGTTAGATACTTCTGATTACGAGGCATGTATATAGATTTAGGAGTTTGTTCCACATTTTGAAACTGCGGATTAGTAGATAATAAACTAAGATTCGAAAAACTGGAGGTACTATCGAACCATTTCCAGTCAGAAACGACCATGAGTGCAGCAGAATAGCCATTTCCGCTATAGGTCCCTCCTCCAGGTGTGATGGTAATATTAACATTACTTTTATACGATCCCGCATAGCCTGCCAGTTGGATCTTATTTGTTAGTACTTTGGGCTTGGCTGATAATGAGACTGAGCTTGGCGTTATGTATGTGGGATTGGGCGATACTGGCTGCGGCTATATGTTCAAATATTGGATCTGTCGGGTTATTGTGTTATACACTCCTACTAAAATCTAGTAGTGATAGTCCGGTGTGCTCGTGATGAATGTAGTTGGCAGCACTATACTAAATGGAGTACTTGTTTAATTACCATCCAGTATGATGTCCACACGATCCCAATCAATCGGGTAATTTATGTCTATTGAACTGCTTGTGCCTTTTTTGTATGTATATGTAAAGCCTGCGATATTACCAGAAGCAGGATAAGCATCACCATTATTGAGAAGGAACAAATTTGTCCATCCCTCGTATGCAAACACAGATATAATTCTGCGTTACCAAGCCTGAATGACGTTCTGCCATTGACTGGGGTTAGTGTTGACTAATCGTACCACATTGGGGAAATTCATGCCTGAGTTGTTAAGATTGTTGCTGAAATAACTTGAGAAAGCAGTAAGTAGGTTACGTTATGGAATCACGCAAGGCACCATCAGCAAGGATTTCTCCAGAGCGGCCACTGCCTGCGAGACGATCAGTGAGAAATAAAAGTGGTAGATGTACGTACTGTGTGATGATGCGAACTTAAATGATAAATTATTAATCACTACTGTAGTCGCAGCAGCCTGCGGAAACAAATTATACGAACTATTCGAAGCAATCAATATAGTTGTGTAAGTCGTATTCGTAGTAACTGAACAAGGTTGCGCTACTCCTGCAACCAAGCATGATGTCGCACCCACAAATGAAGGAGTCGCAATTAAGTTACTTGAGGTAATTATTTTGAGAAGAGATCCAGCGTTGGTCTGGAACGAGGGAGTGACTGTGAACGATATCAAACTGTCAGAGTTTTTCATCCAAGATATTTTATTAGCTTCACCCTGGGTGCCAGTCAAAGCCGAAATAAATGTCTATGGAATGGCTGCAGAGTTGGAAGTCACTGAACCCAATATAATAGGATTTGCTAGGTTGGGGCTAGTATCTACTTTGACAGTGATCGTGAAGATGGGGTTAGTCGGTATTTCCACTCGCATGGTCACAGTGATAAGGGAGCTGTCTGGAATTGTAGGGAACCCTGTGATTTTCACTCCGCTTGAGGCGTAGTAATTGTAGTTTATATTAGCGCTGTTTACAGTGTTTGTTTGAATAAATACTGAACCCTCATGGATGATCAATGTATCAGCTGAGATCTGTATGGTGAATGTGGAATCAACATCGCGAGGAATTACAATCTGGAGCTGGATGTACTGGGTGCTGCTGGTATAAAATTGTATGGGTTTTAATGGAGCAGTACCATCCACGGTGAGCAGAGTAAGAGTGGGAGTGAAGGGCACTGTCTGCAAAGGAATGTTCTGCTATGAAATTTATAGAGGTGACATCGAGTTGAAAGGTAAATGATAAATTGAAATATAGCCTGATGCGATCGAAAGTGGTGATCGATAATCAGCAATAGTTAAAGTGAACTTACGACCCACTACGAAGGCCTCTGCGAATGTTGTAATGATGACATTAGGCGAAACAATTACACTGGAGACAATTGTTGGAGCAGGTCCAACAAGACTCTGAGTGCTCACAATAGAAGAATCTGTAAAAATGAAACCACCACTGATGACAAATTTGAGTCTTGCATTAGGTGTAGGAGTAGCCACTCCGATTGTGATCTAAAAGAGAAGGTTGGTGAAACTTTTGCCAGGCAAATTACTAACCATGGAATTCCTATTTAGTACATTGATATCAATATTCTGTTTAGGTTATAAAAAAACTTGCCCAAAGTTCCAATTCTCTTAGATCATAACTCCCGTATTGGTGATAGTGTAGAATTCGAAACTTTTAGTGATACTGCCGATATTAGGCAACACATTACTGGTAATAACTTGAATCTTGTACTCGACGCCTGCACTGAGCGCACTGCTGAACTGCATGACCACAGTCTTGGCCGCATTTATATTGACATTAACACTATTGACTGCTGACTGTGTGATAGTGATCGCATTGCCTCCTGTGTTCAGGTTCACACAGGTGCTGATTGTCAGGTTCAAGTTGTCCAGCACCAGACAGCTTATTGGTATTGCGGCAGTGTTAGTAAATGTGGAAAATGTTATCATCAGATATCCGTTCGCTGGCAGTGTGCTTTACAGTGCGAACGCGAACATGAAATTTGATGGTGAAGATTAAGTGTTTGGATTTACAACAATAGGCTGCGTTGGATGAATTGACCAACAAGGCAGTACTAATATTGACACCATGATTGCAATTTTGAGCAGCATTAACTGGCGACTAGGTGGGATTAACTGCATGGGTGTTATATAATATGTAATCTAATAATTTAATTAGGAGAGATCCATTCTATTATCTTTGTTGTATCGAATAAATCAATAGTAAATTTTATTGTGCTGATCCGATATTGATATACATATGTGTGTGTCCTGAATGACTAGATTCTGAATATTAAATTACAATAGATTAGATAGTTAAAGAGTATGTAAGAGCGAGAAAGTATAATCGTGAGTTCTGCAAACACCAAGAGCAATAAGTTCGTAAACCTGCTGTTCATCAACACAGAACTACGCTAAACTACATTTAAGAAGACCATAATCTTCTACATCGTAATGGCTGTACTATTTATTGCGCTCTCCATTACTTTGTTCGTGGTAATGAACCAAGTTTAAGAAGCCAGCGTACTCTACTATACGCCTATGAACAAAACTATGTGCAACTTCGGACAGAACTGTACCGCTTCTATCACCTTGAAAAAAAGCATGACAGCTCCCATTTACTTCATGTACGAGGTAGGCAATTTTTACCAAAATCACCGACGATATATACAGTCAAAGAGCAATTACCAGCTAGCCGGCAATGTGATCTCTACAAGATCATAATAACAGGTCTGTTTTCCCTTTATCACCAACTACGATATGGATGTTAATGTGAGTTGGGGAGGGACTGCTCTCAACCCTAACGCTACAGCTAGTCCCTGTGGCGCAATTGGTAATTTTTAGACTTATGCAGCAAAAACATTTTTCAATGACACATTCCAACTTTACTTGAATAACAACAGAGTGACCATAAATTAAACAGGAATTTCATGGCCTGGTGATCAAGGGTACAAATACAAGCGATAAGCCAACAGTCAAAATACTCAATGGGTTGATCCCGAAAATGAGCATTTTATTGTATGGATGAGAACTTCAGGATTGCCTGATTTTAAGAAACTTTGGGGTCGTATTGAACAAGATTTAGAGGCTGGCACTTATACAGTCCAGATTGTAAATAACTACAACTCAACATCGTGGGAAGGTAATCGCTTCGTTCACCTGACTACCAAGACTATCTTTGGAGGTAAAAATCTTCTGCTACCCTGCGCATTCATGGTGTTAGGCGTAGGGTGCCTGATTGCCAGCTTATTCTTCTTTAAGAAATGGCAGCTTAACAAAAATCACGTTTAGTGAACTCTGATACTTGCTATACTTTGTTTTACATTTTTTCAATATATGGATATGCTCATCATTTAATATTTCAAGCTGTTGGTTGTTGAGCTGGTGTCTCTTCCTTCTTAGCTTCAGTAGGGGCTCCTTCAGTTCTGAGTGGTCTTTTTCCACCTCGGCCTCCTCGACCTCCTGCGGGTCTGTCGCTGGCACCAGGGGCGTTATCACGGTCACGTCTGACTCTTCTAACTCTGCCCTTATCATCTTGGAATTCGTACTGTCTCTTCTAATCTTTTCTGAAATAAAATCAGGATTACTTCCAGGTGAGGGGAACAACTTCCTCAGTGAGGCCCAAGAATTCAGCGAGGAACTTCTTGCCGTTATCGTTGAGGAAATAGTAATAGTACTGCCAGTTGAAGATGAGCTCGACGAATCCTCTATCCTTGAGAGATCTAAGAAGCATCCAGACTTGCAAGTTGGGAACGCCTGTAGCCTTGTGAGGATCTAAGCTGAAGTCTTTTTGGATGACGATGACACCCTCTTTGAGAAGATAGGTGTACACTCTTTTTCTGTCCTGTTTTTGGATCTGCACCATCTGTGGCTTATTTTAATTAAAATATTTATAATTTATTAAAATCCTTTTGTTTATTACGATAACACAAATTTTTCAATAGTTCCGAAAATTAATTATAAATAAGTTGAGATAAAATCATTAAAGATTGAGGCCTTGTGATCTTAAGAAATCAGTTAACTTAGAAATATCCTTGTTTATTATCATGTCGACTTTGACAGTGTTCTGCACTGGTTTACCACCCTTGTATACGATAAAGCAGGGACATTTCTCGTCAGGGAAATCTTCGATGCACTTTGTCGAGATCATTTTGATGAATTTTATCTGCATAAGTCAACAATATACGTGAGGCTGTTGAGCTGCTATTTTTACAAGCTCTTGATTAATGAGAGTACAGAATTAGTTGCTGTTCTGGTACAGATGAATGACTACGAAGTCATCGGGATTAGCTTGTGTCACTTCCCTTACATACTCATCTCTGGCAATCTCTATGAGAGAACCATACTTGTGCTTCGTAGCTTTTTCGACAATTTCTGCCCGACGCTTAGCCATATAGTCTCTCATGAAGTCGTCATCAAAGTCAAGGTCATCGTCCAATTCCTTGAGTTGCTCCATGTTTTTATTATCGAGAATGTTCTCGAGCTTAAGTGCTTCCTCTAACTTCTATTTAGTTTCGCTCTGCTGTTAGTAGAGAGTTTTTTCCTTCTCCTTAGGCAGATAGTTTCCAAACTGGACTTGCAAATCGAACCATTCGGTGTTCACTCCATGAGCCATTGCTAATATAATTATACCATGACTTAACAGGTCTCTATTTATAATTGTTCAGACTTATAATAACCGACTTGAACAAACAAAAATACAGTCGTTAAGTTACTGCATTTATAGAAAATATTCACTATTCTAATTTTTGATCTTTTGATTTTAATACTTAATAAAAATAAAACATTCTTAGATTTATTTGATGATTGATGAATAGTATTCAATTATAAAGAAAATTTAAATATGATGGACGATTTGACTGGAGAGAAAGTCTGCGCTTCGCATAAAAAACCTTACCTTTATATATGTTTAGATGAAGACTGCAAATAGAAATTTTTGCTTTGCCAGACCTGCCGTGATTCTAATTCTCATAAACACTCCAAGACTGCCATTGAAGATATCGAAGGTGTAAGAAACAAGCTTTCCCTGCACTGGGAGCTCAAAGACAACAAGACTGAGCCCTACTTTAGAAAAGTAAGCCTTTTTTATGACAAAATGCGTAAAGATGTGAACGACCTGCTTAACTAAGACCAAAAGATCGTAGAATCACTACTGGAGAAAATCAGTTATAATCATTTACCAATCGAAGCCAATTCTCTGTGTTATCTCTAGTTCAAAAAGGGACAATATTAACGAATTGATAAAGCAAGCATGATGAAGCTTATAAACGAAGCTGATAGCGGAGAACTTAATCGCAATCTTGAGCAACAAAAGTAAATATTTAATCTGCTGGATCTCTAGCTGAATCAAGGAAGCTCAAAATTGCTTACTTTGAAGTACGTTTTACTCTCCAAAAAAATGCAAGCTGAGCTTCTTACTCCTAAATTACAAGAAACAAGTAAAATTTGTGAAAATAACGACATGTGCAAAGTATATGGGCTTTTCAATTCTAAAAATATGCTAATTAGGCATTGTAAACTGATTTACAGAGCTTCAGATTCACACAATAACCCTAAATCTTATTACAATGCATGCAATAATTTACCCAACTGTCTTGCTCTGGTAAAGCTAGAAAACAATAAGAAAGTAGGTGGATTCTCTTCCATACCTCTAGTGCACCCGCATTAATAGTAAATTGTGAAGTCCAATTAGTTAGTATACTAGGAAGATAAAACCAAAAGAAGTTTCTTGTTCAACTTGACTTCACTTGAGTCATTTGAGTTAAAGGACAGTTCGAAGGCGATTTCTTTTTCTAAGAATGCAACAGGTCCAATGTTCGGCTTAGATTTAAATCTTTCTAGTGATAAGGCTGAATCGAATCTTGGAAATTCATACAAGCCAGCTCAAGGAATGGCTGTAGATTCCATGGAAGCTAAATTTTATTTGCTAGGAGAAATTCAAGTAGGAATAAAATAAATGGAAATATGGCAGCTATGCTTTTGATCATCATAATTGTTACTGATTTCTCATATTCATCACTTATAATCGATTAAAGATGACCGACTACAAATAAAAAGTCTTAATATAATCACAAGAGAGCATTTAGTAAAATTCTGCAAAAAAACGTAAAAACATTTAAACTTAATCATCGCAATATGATCACCTTTCCAAAGTTGAGCTGATCAAGCAATTAAAAAATAGAGATAAAACTATTAATGAAATTAAATAACTTCAGGCTACTCAGAGCAAGTCTGATAGTGATAAAATTCAGATGTACAGAGAAAAGCTAGAAGATTAAATCGCACATAATTAGAAAGCAGTTAAAGCTTTCTAGAGTATTACGGAAACTGTAGTCGAAATTATAAAGAAATATCAAGATATTGATCAAGAGACACGTAAAACTATTATCGGCACAGTGAATGCTGCCCGTGAGTCCAAAGGCCCTGAAAATAAAGAAGATCATCTCAGCGATGAAAATTAAGAATCATCATAATTTAATTGCGTTGATGAAATTGTCACCGAAACTACAAAATTGTTGGACTATTTGTCAAAGCTTACTGATGAAAACGTATCCATGGTTTTGAGGATGAAATCCTAATTAGCTCGAGCGACCGCTTAAGTTAAGAGACTAAACTCGGAAATGTAAAATATAAAACCAGATCAGTCATTGACTTATCTACAGGAGTAAATTAACCAAAAATTACAGTAAAATAAAAATCTTCAAAAATTATTGACCCAAAATTAGCAATAAAAGAACAAGCTTTTGGCCAGCATCCACGAATCTATTACATAATAGACTTTAAAAGAAATAATGACAGAGGAGAAGCCTCGGCTTATTTAAAGGATACAATTATTGTCGTTTAGGACCAAACAGTTGTAAGGAGAAAAAAAAACAATTTCTGGACAGCTAAAATTGTAGCAAGAAAACAACGAGAAGAAGTTCACCCACTTGTTGAAAGAAGTAAAGGGTATCAAGATGGAGCAAAAGAACTCAGTGTCTCATATATCACGAAGCACCTGATTTGTTCTTGACAGTATCTTTCCGATTATTTATATTTTTGGTATTATCTTACAGCAAAATTAATGTAAATTATCATTCCCATCTATGCGTCTTCTCATTATACCGCACGTGCTAGTTCGGAGCGACCTGGTGCTTGGGAGCGTGCAATTCATCACATGGGCAGTGTTCCTACATTATGAAATTTATACCTTTTTGATTACACCTGGGACATAGTCACCTGTGTACGTACTGTTGGAATCAAAACGGCCTTCGGGCATAATTTGATTGCGAGGAAGTGGTACTCTTTATGCTCTTACTGGAGTTCCTTTATTTAAATAGTCATTAGTGTAACTTGTTGAACCCTAGAACTTGCTATCACTGACTTTTAGTTAACCCATAGGTCGAATTTGAGGATTTCTATCGGCTTTTGATCCAAGGTAATCAGAAGTATATGCTGAGTTACCTTAAAACTTTCCTTCAGGCATTACCTGATTTTTAGGAGCCGAAGCTCTTTAGCTTCTAATTCCCATTCCTTTATTTTAGTAATCTGCAGCATAGCTTGAGCCACCTTAGAAATTACCACCTATTTTAAGCTAGCCTTCAGGTTTAAATTGTGGCTGACGATCAGATTTGTTGGGTAAGTAATTAAGAGCATACATAGTGTCTCCGTCAAATCTTCCTTAAGGCATAACTTGGTTTCTAGGTAGGGGAACTCTTTCAGCTTTGATTGCAGCACCTTTGTTGGCATAGTCTGCCAAATAACTAGAACTACCATTGAAATCTCCACCAATTTTGAGTTCACCATCGTGCTTGATCATTCTTTGCTTCTCTACCTTGCTAGGAACGTAGTTATCAGTATAGTTAGAATTTCCTTGGAACTTGCCATCTGGCATTACTTGATTTTGAGGTAACGGGTATCTCTATGCTCGCTGGCCAACTCCTTTTGCATTGTAATCAGCACCATAACTACTGTTACCTTAGAAATTGCCACCTACTTTTAGTTGCCCCACTGGCTTGAATTGTTATAGTCTCTATGGTTTGTTTTGAACATAGTTGCTTGTGTAGTTAGTGTTGCCTTAAAATCTTCCTTCTGGCATAACTTGATTTCTAGGCAAAGGAACTCTTTACGCTTTGACTCCCATCCCTTTATTTTAGTAATCAGCCAAGTAACTGGATCCACCTTCGAAGTTGCCTCCAACTCGCAGTTATCCGACGGGTCGAAACTGATCCTGCCTCTCTGCTTTGCTACCAATATAGTTATCGGCGTAGTTGCTTCCACCGTCAAATTTACCTTCCGGCATAACGTAATTTTTAGGCAGTTGCACTTTTTAAGCTCTCTGACCTTGACCCCTATTCAAATAATCTTGAATGTAGCTGGAATTCGCAGCAAACGGGTCTTTACTAAGTTGAATCTCGCCTTTGGGGACAAATTTCTCAGCTGGTCTCGAAGCTCCTTTTTTATTATAGTCATCAGTGTATGCACTTTGACCTGAGAACTTATCATCAGGCAAAATAAAATTCTTCTGTATCATTTTGTACTTGCCTTCAGGCTTAAAATCATCGTATTTAGGATAATCGGCGTTATAAGAACTGTGATAGTCTCCCTTCTTGATAGGGTCTGGGCACTTATGTCTTCCTGAAATAAAATACTTAGTTACCACAACTACATGCCTCGCACATGCATTTTCCATGAATTTTATGTTCAGTTGCATTTGATCCTGATTAGTATTGTATTGCTGTCATTGTTAATTATTTTTTGCTCCTTTATATTTATATTATTAATCAGTCGAACTTATAAACGAAATAAAATAGTAAGTAAAGCATAATTATATTTCATATCGCTACTTAGTAAATTGCGCTAACTTTGGATTATATAATTATTAACTTATGACTCTTTAGCTTCCAAGAACAATTAAAAATATCATTAGGCATCATTAAAATCAATGTATCAGTAAGTAAAAATACTTACCATCGAATATATTTCAAAATTTTGATCATGGTAACTCAGCTTTTCGATAATCTTAAACTTGCTACAACATCGTTGGTGATCTTGAATTCAAGATCAAATATTTTAGTCCCAAAAAATAACAATCGACAACTTAAACAACCGGTCGCAAGTAGCTGTAATAAACAGGGCTCAACACAACCCTCTGCAATATGACCTGCAGTGTATTCGATAGAGACATCTCATACAAATTGTCGAAGTAAAAACAATTGGAACTGACAAGACATCAACGCACTTTCGCTCAGTTCTAAATGAATAAGAATCGATAACAAAGTATTAAGAAACATCTTTAAAAGCGATTGTCATACTTTGGGACTAAGAAAATCAGCAATACTATGACTTTTGAATCTAAATAAATTTAAGTAGACCCAAATCCATAATTAATAGACCTCATCAATGACAATATCCCTGAGTTATGGAAAAATTCATTAAGGGACAATTAGAAGCGATTGAAAAGACATGTCAAAGGAAATACGTTCAAGAAATAAGTCGCTGAGTAAATGTTGCAGACTTTGAAAGGAAGAACTAAATTGATGGGTAGCATACCTCGAATTAAATAATAATATTTGACTCCAATATGTTCGCGATCTCACCAGTCTCATTAAAAGAAGAAAAGCTTCTCGTTAAAGGGCTGTAGCCCATTCAAGTACAATTTCGAGACCCTTTCCGACGTTAGAAATAAAACTTTCGCGAGCATACCTAAAATAAATTTTGACTAGGTGCATAAGATTCAGTATAATTCAGCGAACAAATGGAGGACAACATAATTTTTCTGATGATCTATGCATATGTTGCTTGATTAAATTATGTAAAGTTCAATAATAAAATAAGTACATATTTATATAAGCAATGAACGGCATGAAGTTGGGTACAAAATAACGGCCCAAAAATTCATTCGGATACGAAAATTAATTTAATGACTTGGACTCTGACAGTGAAGAAAATGAGAATGAAGATGAAAATAATTCAGGATCGTATGAATATGATAGTGAACTATCTTTATAATCAAACAAAAATATAAAGAAACCAATGGTAAATCCGCAAATTAAGCTGAACAATGAGAAAATTTTACATCAGTAAATTAACATAAAACAAAAATAACCAGTGCCCTTGAAACACGAATTAGAAAGACAAAAATCAATAAAATAAGTGAAACAATTATAAACAAAATTAAATGAGCAACCTAAAGATAATAAAATAGTTATTCAAAAGTAAAAATAAAAATAATCGTAAATTGTAAAGTAGACAAAACCATTAAATGAAGTGAAGGTGACAAATGAAATGAATTAAGTAAAATTAATAAAATAGATTAAATAACCCACAATACCAGCCAAAAAAACATAGATAGATAAGAAAATTAACAATTTGAACCAGGGTATGGAAAAACTTAATGTGAGCATTCTTTAGATGAGGGATGGGTATGAAAATTTGAAAATGGAAGAAAAACTTATGAGAAATAGAAATACGAAAAAGGAATAGGAAATTAAAGCTTATTTATAGAAAAAGCAACTTGAAAAACAAAATTTACTAGATAAAAAGAAACAACAAGAAGAGAAAGATAGACAGAAATTATAGGAATCGATAAGATTGTAAGAATTAGCAAAGGCTAATAAACAAAGATAGAAAATCTAAGAAAACCTGAGGAAATTAAGTCAACAGAAATAAAAGAGATAATTCGAAAAACTAAAAATGGCTTAACAAAAAAGAATTGCTTCCCATTTATATTAAAAAATTCAGGAAGAAGATGGTGATAATAAGAAGTTTCATCTTCGTAAATTAGAAGAGGATAAATTAAAAATGTAACAAGAGCTTGAGCGAAGAAAAAAAATTCTGGCTGAACGTAAGCAAATATACAAATCTATTGATTATTCTGATCTTGAAAATCATCAAAGAAGGCATTAAGAATTGTTCAATTAGCTAACAGAAGCCAAAAGGGCAAGAAGGTAGGAAAAAGAGCTTGAGATAATTGAAAAAAATAATAAAGCTGAACCATATCGAGGTATTTCTCACGATTATGTTATTGACTAAATCTAAGAAAGATAAAATAAGAAAAAGGCACCGAAATAAAGGAAAAGAAAAATTAAAGAATATGAAGAATTTGTTAGATAAAAATATCTTCCAAAAACTCATCAGCCGTCAAATCGTAAATCAGATGTTAAAATTAATAGATCAAGCTTAAGTCATCGCGAAGTAAAACGATATCGCTATTTGAACGGTGTGGCCTATGGATAGGTTGTTGAAAACCTGCCCAAAGGCAAATCGGATACTGAGCAAAAACAAATCGGAAATGAATATTTAGCATATCTTAGATCTCTTCCCAAAAAGAGAAACAGTGAAATGATGCCAACATAAAACACATTAAGTCCCGAAGATTTGTAAATTTTAAATAAAAAATTGAACAAAATAGTAAGAGTAAAGAAATAGAGAAATCCTCTGTATGAAGGCAGACATAGCATGGAAGTAAAAATATCTAGTAATCCCACCAGAGATGAAGTGTCCATGGTGATCAATCAACTAAAAACAAAGGATTAACAAGCAAGAATGAAATAGAAACTGTTGAGACATCAGAACGTAAATTCAGAAAATAGTTCGCTTAGTCAACGGTAAATTAATGACCAGATTGTTAAAAATATTTAGCAGAAGCTAAATTTATTGGCAAAGCTGTGATATTTTATTTTTTTGTTTTCTTTCTTGTATTTTTGGTATTTCTTGTATTGTAACTTTACTTTGTTTGATTATAAATTAAATATATAACTTAATCAAAAAATGTCAAAACCTAAAGGAAAAGATAAAGACGCTAAGAAATAATAGAAAGTGGAAGAGCCACCACCAATCCGTGAGAAAGTAAAGCTGACAGACAACTTACCTAAAGTCCCTATACGGCACCGCAAGTAGTAGATCCGTAGAATAATCGAAGCGAATTCGGCTATAATCTAGAAGTACATTCCGCCATAGAAAATGATGAAGTATGAGAAAAATTTCAAATTATTCGATCGCAATAATGACAGTCTCCTTTACTATTAATAAGCGAAATAGTTTTTAATCTCGATTGGGCAAATGATACCTTAGGAAGATTTAAAATAATTCTATGATTAAATGAAGACTAGAGTCGATATGCAGAATGAAGGACCAGTTTAAGGCATTATGTTTTAAAGTAACTATAATTTATATACTAGACATGAAATAAATTGTAATTGAGAAAATGAGATAATAAGACATCCAGGAGCAGCTGATGGAGGCATTTAATATTGTGCTTTAAGGTAGAACCTAGACCCAAAATATTGAAAGTGATGATTTCAAGGAATTCTTAATGACAATGGGATACAAATGGCCTGAAGATTTGGCTGATTAATTTATTAAATAATTTGAGCCAAAATCAGAGAAAAAAATTACTCCTAATGACGTGATTAAAAAGCTTATAAAGAGATGAATATCTTGGTTTGTGTAGAACTATTTTTTATAACTTAAAAGATCATTTACACTTGATAAACATTTAAGCTAGTATTTACTGAGAATAAGACAATTTACGCTCAGCAATATGATGTAAAAGAGCAAGAGTATAAAAACTTGAATATTTTAATCAAATATAAAATTTATTTAATAGTCCATCAATCTTATGTTCCAGAACTCATTCGGCCCTGACGGAAGCATTAACATCAACGTTGTTCCCTCATTCGGACGCATTGTTCAAGTCCCAGAAGGCTCCAAGGTCACTACAGTAACATGTCGATTAATCATAGCTTTCGGAAATTGAAGCCTGGAGAGCCCGCAAGGGAGCCCTCAGAACCAGACCAGCTGACTTCGACCCCAGCAGGTATGTCTCATTCAGCACCCGAGAGACAGTGGAGGAGCCAGTCGCCCAACAGCACATCCACGAGTATGTTGAGAGATCTAGATTGAGCCGAAGACTCGGATTTTGATTGTCAAATTAAGTCGGATCATAATTTAAACTTCAATCTTACCTTCTATTCAAATCTTAGTTAACTTCAATAATATAAATGATTAATTTAGCTCTAGTATCCTTTTGACAGTCAAACAAAATGCGATAGTTTTATGAATTATCATGTACAGTTAGGTATATCTAAAAGTGTTACGAACCAATATGTTAAAATAACAGCAATAGCTTCATATTATTTTGATATCAACAATATGATAATTTATGTTTTGATCAGGTATTATATATCATATAATATACAATAACAATGCGAAAACAAGAGTAATAATAAGTCAACGACGAACAGGATGTAGATGATCAATAAGCTGCACCTGAAAACGATTAATAGAATGAAGATGGCTAAGAGGGTGATAGTAAATGGAAGAAAATTGAGAAACCTTAGAAATGTATCAGTCTATTCATGATTGATTTCAATCAGTGTGACGGGAAAAAGTGCACGGGCAGGAAAATGGAAAGATTTCATATGTTGAAATCTATTAAAGATAAAGATAAAAAGAAAAAGTTCAAGGGTGTTGTTCTCAGCGCATTTGGAGATAAACCAGTAAGCATTTAGGATCTATAATTATGCATAAAACATGGAATCTGCGTTATTGACTGCTCTTGGAATAGAATTGAAGAAACAAATCAGTTCCGATTCAAAAACTAGCGAATATTGCCATATGTTGTAGCTGGAAACCCCGTAAACTATGGTAAACCATTTCAACTATCATGCGTGTAAGCATTAGCAACAGCTTTGTGTGCAATTGATTACGTACCTCAAGCATAATACATTATGTCAAAGTTTGGTTGGGCAGATGGTTTCTGGAGCATTAATTCAAGAATTATTTAATATGGAAAGTGCAAATCGTATCAAGAACTGGAAAAGCTTAGTCAAGAAGTTGAGTAGTCAGAGAGCACAATGAAGCAAAATTATGTCTCAGACTCGAGTGATAGTGACAGTGATGATGATAGCAGTTCATCAGGTCAGGAGAACAATGCATAATAGTAAAAATAGTTCCTTAAATAATAAATTAGTAAAACAGCAGAGACTGAGGTAAAAAATGAGCATAAATAACCGAAAATTAATGATGTTACTGCATAATGATTTATATAAAATTTTGAAATTTAAACTTTATAACAATTACAAATCCAATCATGTAAGTGAAGTGCTCTCACATTCTGCAAAAGCACAAGGGCTCACGCAACCCTGTCGATTCTTATCGAAATAAGCCAGTGACTCGAAGCCTAGATTAAGCGAGATAAAATATAAAGAAATTCAGAGAGCAGATCAATGGCAACCCTAAAATATTTGGAGAGCTTGCAGCCCAGTACTCTTAATGCAGAAGCGCAGGCAAGAATGGTGATCTTGGCTTCTTCTAGAAAGGTCAAATGCAAAAGCCATTCGAGGATGCATCGTTTGCTCTCAAGGTAGGAGAAATCAGTCAACCTGTAGAAACTGATAGCGGAGTTCACATTATCCTCAGGACTGCATGATAAGTATATAAACTACGTTTATAAGATACATTATTTTAACAATCAAATAAAGTACGGTCGATAACTGAGCATCTAGTTGTCTATGTTGCTATGTTCTAGTACTTCTGAAGAGAAACGTGCGAATTTCTTAGCGTACTGCATGATAGCAGGAATCTTAATAGACCCGCTCCAGTTTGCATAGTTGAAGCATTGCGCATACATGAGCTATTCCAGTATTCCTTATTCCATCACTTCGCTTGCGCTGACCACGTTAAAATGGATGGGCACTGTTGACCCAATTGTTGGCTTCTGTGACACTAAGTAGAAATCGTAAGCTGTTGAGACTATGGAATCTCGAACTAGTAAACCTGCATTTGGATTGCTCACACTTCCATCTGAATATCTGGTGAAAAATCTCTCAGAAGACAAATCTTTTGCTTGAATTATTGTCAATTTTGTTGCTTCTCCTAAGTGAGTTTTCAATTGTGGAATGAAGTAATCGAAATACATCTTTATTTCGTTCCTGGGACAGCTGTTTGTCATCATGATTAAGTGTTTTGGCATTCGCTTGTTTCGCTCAGTGTACCGTGTGACTAAATTGATGGCAATTTTTGCCATACAATTAAACTTGTCAATACTTTCTTTCAGGGTGCATCCTTAAGATACTAGCCGAGTCATATTTTCATCAAAAGTGGCGACTCCAACAACTTTACGAACTCCTCCGGATTTACTCACATCGAACGACATTAGCATAGTGTTGCCTAAGAGCTCTCTTGGTTGAGAAGGCACCCATAATGTATTTCCTACTTTAGCAGCCATTTGAAGCAGTACTTTTGTCTGAATGCTCATTGTGTTCTTTTTCCGAAGAGTGCTTTCTAGAATAACTTGAGAAACAATTTTTGAGTTCTCTAAGCACTGCTTTTTTATTCCTTTGTATGCATTTTTCATTTGACTCTAGAGAATGATTAAAGCGCAGTTACATTTGTATTTTTAAATTGCATAATCGACAGACTATAACACATTTGCTTCAATGCTTTTTGATTTTCTAAGTTCAATAACATTAACAACTGTCTTTAAACCTAGTTTTTGCCCTGTCTGTTTGATAGTCGTATCACAATCACCAATTGAGTCTTTTCTGAAACAAAGTATGACTACTCTCAGCTCGTGCCTCGAATCATAAATTGGATCATTGAAAAGCGAGAAAAATGCTTATTTTCCTTTCGGTACCTTTGCTCCTTTGCCCAAATTGATCGAAGGGTAATTGAATACTTTTCCATCGATTTCATGCGGTTTACTTTCAATTTTAATACCAAGGTCTGTGAGTTATTTTTGTTGAACGCATTCCTTAATTTCCTTAACAAAATCATTAATTTCTTTGTATTTTTACCCTGGGCTCTTAATTGTAGCTTCAGACACTTTTCTTCTTCTCCCTTCATCAATATCATTCGGCAGCCCTGTCATCAGACAAAGTTGAGGAAGTATATAAACTGGATTAGGATCTTTCTTGTTTTTGTTCTAGACTCTCAATAGTGGCTTATGTGTAAGTGAAGACTTGATTTAAATGTCATATTTGGTTTGATAATACTGGATGATATTCATTTTTTAGTCCCCTGGGATCATCACTTATGTTAGAATTGGAAATTCCACATCTTCGACTCTAACATAGCGAGTCTTGCCGTAGTTTGTCATAATAATCTTTCCAATTAGTGATTCTTTAACTCTTTGTCGCTTTTAATCAGTGCT
>APMI01007352.1_pt1 | contig 22065 bp, 16 predicted proteins | sample 667938 | NCBI WGS metagenome assembly APMI01 (sample SAMN01084076, study PRJNA167559) | wastewater metagenome | biome: Wastewater | place: Denmark: Ejby Moelle, Odense | collected 2011-11-28
TACAAACAGAAAATACAATCCCTCACCATAACTATTCAACAAGACACCACTAGATATAATGCAGAAATCGAAAGATTGAATAAGGAATTGAACAGACTTAGGAGAGAAATTGAAGATCAGCCAGTCCATGGTGGAAATGATAATGAACTCAGAGAATTAAGAGATGCATTAGATCGACTAAGAGGCGAGAACAATACTCTCAAGAGAAAAATCTAGGAATACGAAACCAAACAATTTGATGTTCAATGGGAAATTGATAATCTTCAAAGAGAAAATTCTAGACTTAAAACTTAAAATGCAAGACTTAACGGAGAAGTCAATTAACTTGAAGGTGAAGTCAGCAGATTGAATCTTGAACTCGGAAAACTTAGAAGCAAAATTTCTTCTCTTGAAAACAACTCTAGCTTGGACTTAGAATGGAAAATCAAATACGAGGAATCTCTTACTATAATTCGTAAACTAAAAATTGAAATCGAACAGTACACATACGGTGGTAATGAATGGAAACTAAAGTACTAGAATCTAGACATTAAATACAAGAACCTCCTTGATGAACTCAACAACTATAAGGCTGAATTAAAAAAACTCGGCGATAAAGCCTCATCCTTTGATGCTGATAAAGCAAGAAGAGAAATCGAAGACAAACTGAGAGCTGATTACGAATCTCAATTCAATTACAAGTTGAGTCTTCTTGAAGAACGTCTTAGAAGATAAATTAGAGAAGAACTTGTTGTCTCCATCGAGCTAGAAATCACTACTAGACTCAAACAAGAGTGGACCATTCGAGTTGAAGAATTTGAGCTCAAGCTCAATGAAAGCTTCGAGAATCTTCGTCAAGCTGAAGAATACATCGGACATTTACTTGCTAAAATTAAAGAGCTAGAAGGTGAAATTGATAACTTAAAGTCTCAATCAAAGCCTGCTGTTGATGTGACCCCTTACGAGACCAAAATCAAGCAATTGGAAGAACAAATAAGAGGTTATGAAGCCAAAATCAAAGGTTTGTAAGATCAAATTAGAGGATTCGATAGCAAATATAGACAACTTGAAGAACAAATCAAAGGTTATCAACAAGAAATTTAAAATAAAAGAAGAGAACTTGAAGAAGCTGAATCGTACATTCTAGAATTACAAGAAAGACTGAAATCCTTGTCCGAACCAGTTGTCGATAATGATGCCCTAGAAAGACTTAATCGAACAATTGATGACTTGACAGCCCAAATCACCGAATATTTGGCTCGAATCAACGATCTTACTGCCTAGAATGAACAATTGGTTGCAAGATACACTCAAATTCAGATTACTTTTAACTCATCTCGAGAACAATATGAACTCACAATTCAGAGACTTAACGACGAAATCTCCTTGTTGAAGAAGCAACTTCAATAAGAAAGCAACGGTGTTAAAGAGTGGGAGAAGGAGAAACAAGACTTAATTGCTTCTTATGAAAAAGAACAAAAGGAAAGATGGGAGCAACTCAAGAAAGCTGAAGAGTACATCAACAGCTACACCAAGGAATCTCAAGAAATTATCGCTTATCTAGAAAATAGAGTGCAAGAGCTTGAAGCTGAGCTAGAAAAACTAGGATCATTGAAGGCTCAGGATGAATGGATGTACACACTAGACACTCGTTACGAATAAATCAAGAAAAGACTCGTTTTGTTGTCTACTTTATCAACACAATCAATCACAACCGAATCCGAATATTGGGAGTCATACAAACTTAAGCGCAAGCAAGACATCCAAGCAATTCAAGGTACAATCACTGAGTCTCTTTCTTTGTTGACCAACATAGAACAAACTATTGTTGTCAAAAGAGAAGAACTCCATAGGCTAGACTTCACCGAGCTTGAAGAAGTACTCAAGGACATCGACCGAGTTGGTAGAGGTAAAAAAGATTTAAGCTCTGCTGTGAAAAGTGAAATGGACACTAAATTTTATGGAGTATTGAAATCGGTATCAAGCTCATCAGTCTCGACATCGGTTAACCACCAGACTAGATGAAGTGATTTGTGTTCACAAATTGTATACATTATCTATAATTTATATTATTTAACTAATACAAAGTAACAAAAGAAATAAGGTATATCCAAAGTATATTTATAAGAAAAATAAAATATAATAAATAATTCAATTTGCGAGAAGCTACTATTTTAAATCTTAATTTTAGCTTTATTGGTGAGTCATTAAGCTACCTCCATTGTTATTGGATACAAAACTTACACTTTATTGACTAATTTTTAATTTTTCAGTTATATTCTGCAACATTGTCTCAAGAGTCTCTATTCGCTTGGCCATAGTGTAAATATCTAATTGATGCGAATTTATACGAGGTTTATTTTTCTTAAAGATTGCTTTAAACATTTCTTTGTAATATACAACAATATTGGGCTTAGAAAGATGACAGTTACCTTAGCTAATGGCTTATTATCTCTAGAATTTCCATTAATTATAGCCTCTATAGGCAAGATAGACAACAAAAGAAAGGGTGCTGGTGAACCCTAATATTTCCGCAAGCACAAAATCGACCTTATTATAGGCTCTAAAATACCGATAAGTAGTGGTGCCTCTCATGACAATATATGCACAATATTAATCATCAGGGTATCTCTAAATAACCTATATTTTATTGTCATCGTCATCAGAGTAAATTGACTGCTCATATTGTTGGCTGCTGTACAGGGCTGTCGGTAAGATTGAAGTATCTGTTGTCACTTGAATTTTGTTGAAATATATGCTGTGGATGTATGTCAATTATTGAGTTAAGAATGTATGAGCGTAGACTTATTTTGTCTGGTTGTCGAATTATATGTTTGAAGTATTTTAGCTGTATTTTATGGAGCTGTGCTTGAATACTATATTGGCCTGCAAGTCTACTTACAGCAATTTGCATTGTGGCGATTAACTCATGTAACATGGCTTTATTCTGATTATATATTTTGTTAATTTTTGCTGACTTGATGTACTCTTTTATTTAAATCTGTCATCCCTGCCTTACACTTATAGTTTCATATCTTTAGGGATGCAAAAATATTTCTCTGAATACTAATACTAACTAATATTACAAGGTACAAGCATTTCCTCATCAACAATATCTCTCCTTTAATTAATAACAGCAATGGTGACATTAATTCCATACATGAACTGTTGCTAAAACCCAACAAAATTGTCCCAGTCATAAGGATCACTGAAATCCCTTATTCTCACAAATATATTAGCACTTTCGATATTCAAAGGTGAAGATTATGTTATTTGATAGCTACTTATTTTTGATTATTTTTGGATCAAAAGTTAGTATAGTTTGTATGCAGATATTGTTAGCATTATCAATATTAGAGCTAAACTGCATATACCGCCGGTTTTACTTAAATAGGATTTCATGTTGTTATAACATATTGTAATTGGCACTTTATTTGTGTCTAAACTCTAAATACCCATTATTATTGCTTATAATATATTATAGGCTGTTGGATATTTTTATTTTCTATTTTCATGGTTTAGGCATGCTAGTTTGAAGACGTCTATATTTGTTCAAGTTAGTATCATTTTCATTTATCTGTATGTTTATATTGAGTATTTTAATCTATTATCTATGTTATATATATATTATCCGTTAATACTAGTATATTTAATAATAAAGTATCCGTTGAGATATTATAATAATAACTTAACGACACAAACACATAATGGATAGACTTTTCGGCAAGGAACTCTCCAATCTGTTAGACTCAAACTTGTATAACAATAACAAAGCAAAGCAACCGGGAAGGATACACTCGCAGTCAGGTCGGTTCTTGAACTAGGATCATCCTAAACAATTGACTAAGAGATTCAATCGATCATCGTTTGGGCATAATCAGAATCAGAACCAAAATCAGAATAAGAAGCAGGAGAAAGATAAAGTAGAGAAGATTGTGAAGGTTGTAGAGAAAGTTGAGAGAATTGAGAAAGTTGAGAAAGTATAAGTATTAGTACAGAAAATAAAAAAATAGTATCTATGTTAACAAACTTTAAGAGAATAAAAACATTAAGTTTTACTCACTTTAGCTGAAGATGCAAAAAGCTAAATCCATGATCCACAGCTAGTCCCTGAGTACTTTGATGATTGTTTCAAGTTTATGATGAAACAGGAAAGCAAAAACTATAAGCTAAAAAACTACATGGGAGATCAGACTGAGATCAATGAGAAAATGCGAGGGATACTTCTGGATTGGATTGTGGACTTACATCAAAGGTTTAAGATGTTTCCATCAACTTTGTACGCTACTATCATGATCATCGATATATACCTATCAAAATGTGTGGCAACCAAATAAAACTTACAGCTAATTGGCACATCAGCTATGTATATTGCTGCGAAGTATGAGGAGACTTATCGAGTACCTGATCTTGAAGATTTAGTTCATTTCTCAGCTCGAGCTTTCATTAAAGAACAAATTATAAAAATGTAGGCTGAAATTATTGATGTACTTGAGTTCAATCTTATCATGGAAACCTCTTTCAGATTCTTTGAGCCTCTCGCTAAAATATGCGATATGGAACCTAAAAATTTCTGTCTTGCTCAGTATACCTGAGAGTTGTCTTTGTTTGATGTCAACTTTTTAAATTACAAACCAAGTCTCGTGGCGAGTTCAGCTATTTACCTAATCAACAAAATCAGAAAGAGATCCGAATCATGGCCAGTTGATCTCGAAGCAGTTACTGGATATGCTGAATCCGATATAAAAGGGTGTGCTAAATAGCTTTGTCATCTCTTGGAAAGAGCTGATTAACTTCCAAACACAAAATCACTTCGCAAGAAATTCTCTCAACCACAATACCATTAAGTTACACGTATAAAGCTGTAACGAAAAAAACAATGATAATATATGCATTTATGTTTTCCTAATTTTTATCATAATAGTGCTTTTGAGAAAGAAAAAAAACAACAGATGGAAGTTTCGATCCCCCGCTCTCCTAACTAAGTCAGGTGTGTTACCACTCCACCAATCTGTCGTGCCTGTTTGTTTCAAAAATAGCTGCTTATTTAATTATGTTCAATAATAGGAATTAATATCAAATAAAATTGTTATATTTTTATTCTGGTCGTTATTTATGATCATCACAGTAGAAATTAGGATCAATATTATTTGACCTTAAAAATTTTCTTTAAATTAAGAATTTTTCACACTTTAGCACTTTTATTTTCCATCTGCTAGTAAGAATTGAACAATATTTCCCGCACCTTCTAGCTCGAAGGGTTCACAAATGCTTCGTTATATGTCACAGAAGCAGTCAGTTTGTTTTATTTTTATACCCTTCCGGCTCTGCCTGAATAGATTGCATATTTGATTTCTTCGCTGGCATGCTCCCATACTTTTCTACACTAAATTATAAAAATACCTTAAAGATAGTTTATATGTGCGTGCCTGTCGATAGATTTGTTGAAGAAAACAAAGTAAGTTCCCGTAGTACGGTTATGAAACTTAAAATTTCTATATTTAAGCTAATTTACTTTGCGTAAGTCATGAGCTGCTTTAAAATTACTCATTTTAATGTAAATGGCTAATAATTAGATGAAAGAGTCTCCATATTGTGGAGTAAAATGTATAGCACTTTCAAAACATTTAATAGCATTGTTAACTTATCCGAGACTAATATAAATTCTGCCTCCCTCACACCATAATTAGCCAGATTTAGGAATTTGCTATATTTTTTATCGCCAAAATTGTAATATATGAAGCGGATCACGAGTTAGTCGTAGAACATGGATTGCCTAAGCAATAATTCTGCCTTGATTATGTTATTAAAATGCTTTTATCAATATTTTAGTATCTTTTAGTAAAGCCAGATGAAGATAGTATTTCCAGTTTGTAAATTTATATGCAATCATTTGTTAACCGTTTATAAATTTATGTCTATTTGCTAAAAATTTTAAATGCTAGTCTGATTTATGCTATTGAAGAATTTTATAGCTTGGAGACAGATTGAGTGATGTGATTAATGTGAAATAAATTTAACGATATGCTCTTTATTTTCCTAATCCTTTACAAAATTTGCTTGCAGATTTATAAGCTTTTTCAACATACTCTGAGAATTTTTTATTTTTCATTTTCATTAATATTTAGGCTAGATATAGCCACACCCTGTATCTAGTCTCAACAGTTAAATTGTCAGCATGTTCATCTAAAAATAAGATATCTCTTTCTGAAATTGTGCCTGAGTTTAGTCTTAGTGTAATTTAAAGATAAATAGTAAAAGCTTAAAATTTTGGAATACCTTGTTATATAGATTTTTCAATTAATTTAAGAGCCGCCTCTTCAAATCCAATACTTTCGATATGCTTACTTAATTGAATTACGCTACTGCCTATATTAGATCGAAAATTTGATGACGAAATTAATTTATGAAGCAAAAGTACTCCTCGCCAAAGTTTCCTATACTTTATTTCATATTTTGCTGATTAAATAATTGCTTTTTCATATTTTTATAAGTTTTTAATCGAGCTTAGAAGCCCTCTCATTTCAAACATTGGTAACTCTGCTTTGTCTCCACATTGTAAATACTATTAAGCAAAACTAGGTGACTGGTTCAATAAAAATGCAGTTTTAGCTAGAATAGCTGCTCTCTTCCATAATCCTTGCTTTTTGGCAAATGTAATGTACTATTCCCAGACTTTTATGTTAAATGGTTCAACAAAGCAAGCTAGATGAAGAAAAAAGAGAGATTCGTACACAAGTTCATTAGCCTGAAAATGAAGAGATATCCCGATGAAGTAAGCTGCACCACGACCTAAATATTATTGGGGACTTTTGTCTTTTCGGATTTGCTGAAATTTTTCATTTGATATATTTGTGCTTTTTAATTACTGAATTTCATATTTATAATTTGTTCGGAATGATCGAAAAGGCGACTGAAGAGCAGATTTGAAGCATGGTGTTTCCTTGAAAGCTTACTTCTTATCATAATTAAATGAGTATTCCGGCTAGTACGTCTGTTATGAGTGAGAATATAAAAAATTGATGGGCTATTTTTGTTTTGTCAATATTTTTCTTAAATTTTCATCTCGAACTATAACAGTGTGTTCGGCATATTTTGGTGAACTTTAAGAAAATTTGAGTTCATTTTAATTCTATTCGTCACTGTAAGTGAGAAGTTTGCAAAAAACGGCTTGTGGCTGAATTCTATCAAATTCTTTGGTTGATGTTTTCTTAATTAAAGATGAAAAAGTGTCGAAGAATTAATCGGTAACCTCACAATCATCCTATAAGTCATCAGGCTGTGTTTGACAAGCAGATTGTTTCATAATTCGTTAATTTTAATAATAAATAACATAAATATTGAAAATCTTTGCTTATTTTAAAGTTTTTGCTTTGATTATTTCGTCTTTTTCTTAATTATTTAAAAATATTTGTTTCGAGTTGTTATTAGTGCCAGTACTGATTATAAAAGATCAAAAGTATGTATAAGTTTCAATATTAAGCAGAGTATCAAAAAATATTTTGTCCTCATTGGGTTAAACTTAGTGTATCTTACGCCATTATGTTAGCTTTCCGTTGGCTAGATTATAGATAGTCTAAAATTCACGATTCTTAATAATCTTCAACTTGCAAAAACTGAAAATGTATATAATATTGAACTATAATTAAGGCCAAGTAATACACTCAATGATCATAAACATTCAACGGCAAATTAGTCTGAATCTGTGCATTAATTGAAACTTATCTGAAAATTAAAATTATTTTACTTTACATATCTTTCCATGGTATTGATTTTCTCGAATTCCAAAGTTTTGAAGATTATTCTGGGCTGGGCAAAGACTTTATGGACTGAAAGCGAATTTTTTACTGAAGTAAATGTATAAAAACAGTCTAAATTGTTGGGGATGTAAAAAAATATTTATATGAAATTTATACTCTCTTATACTTTATCAAAAGTTAAATCCAAAAAGCCTTTTGACGATCGGCATCGATGTACATTATTTGGATTAAGATTAAAGCCTCACTGATCTGCCTTAATTTTAAAGTCGTTATTTAATAAAATCAACTTGACTCACAAGTGTCTCATATATATAATAGATAATTAATTTTGAAAAGCCTTTTTTAACAAATAATAAAAATATCAAACGCAAAGATGCCTACTTTAAAAATATTTCAATATTTGCCTCTTGCTGATGAAATACGCGGCTCATGCTCCTGCATACCCTTTGGTTTCTTCAACAATCTGCTCAATGGTAAATTTTACAATTGTTATATAGTTGTTTTTATGTTTTTCTGGGGCTATGCTACTGATTTTGACTATTATTTTTGTGTAGGTAACGACAATCTGTTTGTTTTCTATGTAACTTAAGCATCTTTTTTAGGTTTCAGTACATTTGTGACACTTTAATTTTAACTATTTTAGATTTGAACTTATATTTGGTTCAGCCAGCTGGTTAAATTGCAATTTTAAGGTAAATTGACCTTAATTTCGTAGCTTATTTTTGCTTTCTACATATAATATTAGAGTTTTTGAGTATAGGAATCAACTATTTGATTTAGTTATTTCATATCAAGGCGATCTATAATTTGTTCATAGTTTGAGTTTATATCTGATTAGCACTTTTATGCATAATTTTTAAGACTGGAAGCTTGGTAGAATTTAGTAATATTCTTCTATTTCAGTTCAAATATTTTCTAATCTAAAGATTCATAAATTTGTTTCTATTTCAAGTATAATTCTTTGTGCAGACAAGTAAAGAATCCTGAGATCTTCTTGCGCAAGCTATCGGATACGTTTTCGATTTTTATTGATTAATTCTTGGTTTGATTCAAACCTTAATAATCTTATCCAGGCTCAGCTAGAGATTTTGCATGCCTTATAATCTCACGTAGATAATTTATTTGTGTCTTTTTAAGTAGTTATACTCCTGACTGATTTTTCTTTTACTCTTGATAGCCTTGTCCAATTTTATTGAGAATCTAATCAAGATCAATGCCAGCTTTATTACGTGCAGAATTCTTGACACTGCTCTATCTGATTAACGGCTGCATTTTTTCAGGTCTAAAATCTTCCTTAAACTTTTCTCTTTATTTTTCCTTAGCTTTATCCGCACATAAACTACCATTGGCATTAATAATTTTCTTTTCTGTGCCTTATTAAAAAGTAACAAACTAACAACTTTATTCAGGTTTGAGAGTACTCTTGATAGTATTAGTACGGGTAGCATGCTGATGGATCTGTTTTATGGGAGTCATTGTTTTATTATGAGCATGTGCATTTGTATGTGTATGAGAGGAGAGTATCGGGTTTGCATTTGATTTTAGAGATTGATGCTGCGATGGAGTTGTCGGCGATATTGATATTATACGGTGGGTCTTTGTTTTTAACATTATTGAATAGAGTGGGGTCAGGTCCTGAGTTACAGGTTTAAATTTAATTTTTCAACGATTATATATTCAGCGATAACAATACTAAGTCATGAAATATTAAAGTGTCAATATTTATAGAGAAGTAAGTATCAGTTCTAAATAACTGAGATCGATAGCTAATAAGTCTATAAATGTATGCTATACTTTAGTATCAGCCTAATTTAACACAAAAATTATAAAAGTAGGGTATAATAATTAAGGACAATCCATGAATAGGCTGTTTGGAGCACAAAAGAAAGAAGAACCAAAACCGGAACCCAAAAAGTAATAGCCTAAGCAGGAGCCGCCAGCCCCACCTGCACCAAAACCTAGCCTTGGTGACCAGCAAGCAAAGGTAACGCTATAACTTAATACAGATGGAGAATAAAGTGAGAGAATTGTCTGAGACTGTCACAAGACTAGACAATGAAGCCAAAGATTTACTGTAAAAGTCGAAGAAGGCAAAGGGATCAGCCAAATAAATGTATAAGCAGCGTTGCATTATGGTGCTGAAGAAGCGTAAAATGTATGACAACCAACTGAAGAACTATATGAGCCAGCAGATGACACTGGATCAAGTGGCATTCACATCCGAGTCAATACAGAACACTATTGACATGGTAAATTATCAACTTAATTTAGGGCACTATGATGAAGGATGTAGTCTAAAACCAGAAAAATATTATGGGAGGACTTGATATCGATAAGCTAGATGACCTACGTGATTAAATGGACGATCTTAAATACGAGAGTGACTACATGAATGAAATGCTTAACAGAGACTATGATATTGACATCGATGAAGCCGATTTAGATGATGAAATTGGAGAACTGTAGCGAGAAATTAAAGCAGAAAAGCAACAGAACAAGAAAAAGGAAATTAACAACCCTCAAATGCAAGTATGATTACCAAATATCTATATTTTATGTGTCTTACAATATGCTATATAATTGTATCACTGTCACTTAATAAATATCTTCATAATTGCGGCTCTATTATTTAATATCATGAATACTAAATTGCCATCTCGAGTGGGAGAAATCCTCAACGATCCCACACAACTCGGTAAGCTAAAGTTGCTGATAGTTGGGGTTGGTGGCATTGGCTGTGAACTGCTCAAAGTTCTATGTAAGATGCCAATCGGGGAAATAAATATTATCGACATGGACACAATTGAAGTAAAGATGATTTGTTACCGCAGATATCCAACTTGAATCGTCAGTTTCTGTTCAAAGCTTAGCATAAGGGTCAATCTAAGGCGTTAGTGGCTAAAGAGTCAATAAAAAGAATAAACCCTTTTCTCAATATCGAAGCCCATCACAAGAACATTCGCGAGTTACCTATCACTTTCTTCAAATCTTTCAGTTACCTGATCATGGCTCTTGACAATATTTAGACCAGGTACTTATTGAGATATTAAGAAACTATGTAAATAAAATAGGCGTGAGGCTAAACATTCCAACAATCGACGCAGGAACTCTAGGTTTCAAAGGCAACGTGCACATAATAATCCCTCATAAAACAAGATGTTACTCATGCTAGCCAAAAGTATCGTCCCAGAAATCGTTCCCCGTCTGCACAATAAGAATGCGACCCTAAAAACCCATCCATTGCACAGTATGGGCCAAGATGCTGTTTTAAGTGCTGTTCAGTGGGCAGGAAGTTAATAATGATATGAAGGATCTTGCGAATCTGGCGGAATCTGGGGATGAGAGCAGTCTGTTGAAATAGCTGCTTCATACTGAAATATTGAATATCAAGTCTGCTAAAACTGACTCTGATAGCTTGTTAGCTCAGGACTATATTCAGAAGATTAAGCCACTGCCTCTTGAACTTATCGTAGAGAAAGGAGTGATAAATATTGATGAGTTTGATGCTTTTGACTCAAATAAGACAGAGTTAGGTATATTAGTGAGTTTGGCCAAGTCTTCATTTTTAAAACTTAAACAACAAAAACAAAATGAAGGTTCTGTCATCTTTTAGAAAGGTACATTTATCCATAACTGTAGACGATGACAATATTATACATTTTGTTTCTTCGCTTGCAAACTTAAGAATGTATTGCTTCTCAATTTAGCAACAATCATTCAACTAAATCAAGAACATGGCCGGTAACATTGTTCCTGCAATAGCCAGCACAAACTCAATTGTCAGTGGACTGCAAGTCACTTAAATGATCAAACTTTTGTCGCAAGACGGAGATAAACTGCGCAGTTATTATATTCAAAATCAAAGCTATAAAGTTCGTGCATTGAGCGTATAAAAACCTATACCAACTTGCCTTGTCTGCTCTCCAAGCTCAACACCTGTTATCATGGAAGCCAACATGACTGAAGTAACATTTAAGCAAGTGGTCAATTAAATTACGAAAATATTCTCATAAATGGATGTATCCTGTGAGTATTCTATAAATCAGGGCGAGAAAGAGCTGTATAATTCGTAAGAACCTAATGAGAAGATACAATCCCGTAAATTAATAGATATTAGTGGTGGGTCATACTAGATGGATTTAAAGATCTCAGATTAAGACAATTCCTAATCAATATGCACATTCTGGATCTACCACAACGACAACACTAATACTCCTTCACTCTCAAACACTCATCAGATACAATCAAATTTACAGCATAACAAAAAACAGCGAAAACAGGCAGCCGAACAATAATAGAGATAAAATAATAAGGCATAATAGAAAGGGAATTCAGATTCAGACTGTGGAGTGCTATAAGTCAATAATAACAATAACGATAGCGAGGAGATCGAGATTGTGGAAGTACGCAAGAAGAATGATCATGCAGGTATGATTGATGATAAAAGTTAGGTTAAGGATCATGTTGAGAAAAGAGTCAAGGAACATTGAAAAATTAATTATTGAATTATCAATTATTGTGTATTGTTGTTATATACTTAAAAATTTATAATGCCCGGTCAATTTAACATTATTTGTAAATTTTAATGTCATTTTTGATAAAAAAAAGAAACCAGAAGTATATAATTGTGGATTTTATCGATTACCAGAATTAAGAAAAGAACGAATAATAATAATTTTATGCCTTTTACATAATATTAATCGCAATAATATGCACAATAACAATCCGCAGTCTCAAAACTCGAGCCGGAACAAGCTGCCACCGATTGCCAAACACTACCTCGCTGCCAAGAAATCAACTAAAGGTAAAGTGCGAGGTCTAGAATTTTCATTGTAGTTGTTGCATCCTGAACCCAGACATAGAGTTTTCAGCAATGATGAAAGCGCAAGACTTCACAAAGTGCAAAATAAGAAGAAAACAAAGACTTCTAGAAATAGGACCGATAGCGCTAGTACTGAGATCAATTTGGAAGCATTTGAGTCCGAAAAGAAAAAATTAGAGCTAAGTAAACAGATAGAAGTGACATTGGAGAATTTTCACAAAAATGTTAAGATAAATAAAGAGTACATTCATAGACAGATCAAGAAGAGAAGGGAATAGCAAAACAATAATAATTAACTAAAATAAAATATGGTAATGAAATCTAACGAAAATAAGAGAATACTCAGTCCTCAATATAACGAAGCCAGACTCGAGCATAAACACAGGAGATCACGTCGCGTAGTTACTGAAGACAGTGCAATATTCAGCGATTTAAAGTAGATAATAAAGAGTAAAATGGCTAGAAAATAGCCAACATAGATCCAAAATAGAGAAAAATTACCTATGAATAATATTAGACACGCAATAAAACTAACGAAATTCACAAAAAATATACAAAATTTAAGTCCTGCTGATGACAGTCTCGTCAAACATAAAAGCAAACAAATTCATTCTTAAGATAATATAGGCTCTCCAGTAACTTTAAAAAATTAGTAGAATTATCACGAATGGAGGCGAGTCGAACTCAACTCTCGTGATGATAGTCCTCAATATAGAGCGAGTACATTTGAAATGGAAAATGAACGACTTGAGCAATTTGTACTAAGAAATTAAGTCAGTTTGTCAAAGTATTTTTAATACAGGAAATATTTATATTTTTACCAATCGCCCAAACTAAAAACTTCAACTTCATGATACAATTCATACTTTAATATTTTGCGAAATAACTATGAATCATTTTCATCTCTTTTTGACGAACTTTTCTTTGACTGAGCTGGGGATAGTGAGATCAACATCGAGTACTTTAGCAACTAACATGTCAATAACTTTGTCCTTGTTGGCTTTGAAATCTTTCTCAATTTGTGCAATTTCGGTGGCTGTCTCCTTCTCCAGGGCAAGTTCGAACTATTTATCTTCTTTCTATTTATAGATTGTAAAAATACTCGCTATTTCAAGGCGCTGAATTATTGCTCTTTCTGTTGTCTGTATTTGTTGACTTCCTGCTATGCGGAATCTTTAGCTTCTTTCAATTTGCGTTGTCTGCGTTACGAAGGGAGTACCTTTATTTTTGAGCGCTGCTTATGATCTCATTGGCGGCTTGTTCAGCCTTGAGGAGCTCGTCAATGTATGCAGTTTAGCTCATAATATCTCAATATCTTATTTATTTATTTTATATTCAACACGCTAAGTCAGAATTTAAGAACATATTATAAAACTGTATCATTTTCTCATGCCGAATGGGTCTGTCGGGTCGTAATGAAATGTTTCTGTCTCGGTTTTTTAGAAAAATGATTTATATGTGTGTTCCAGTGTAATATTCTTTTCGAACCTGTATCTGTCAATGTAGCACAGAATTTTAGCGATTTGCTTGGGGCTCATATACTTATGAGCTCCGTCAAAGACTTCCTCTATTTTTTTACCTTGCTCTATAAGTTGACATTTAACGTTGTAAAAGGTTTCAAGTAATTGTTTGAATTTGTTGGATTAAGTCGTCATTCTCTCTTGATTAAGTTTGCAAAACTCTCTAATTTTAATTGAATTTCCTTCCTATTCTATGTTTTATAATAATTTCTTTCGCCATCCTTCGAGCTCATTGACATGCATTCCGCTCTCAATGTAAGTTTTCTCAAAGAAATCCGAGCTCTATATCGCAACCTTAATTAAATATTTTTGTATTTCAGGCAATAACATTTCTACCATTTCCTTGAAATAATAATTTACAGTTTTAATTCTATCTTTCCCGTATGCTCCCTGCCTCATTCTAAGACTGATAATTTCCTCAATAAATTTATTATTGCTAGTTTGACTCTCCCTTTGATTTTAGTTCACGGACTGAGTATTTAAATTTTCCAATTTTTCAAACAATTGTTGCCTTCCTACGAAGTAACCATTAATCTAAGTTATATGCATTTTAGTACATGATGCTCAGATTCATTAAGTCTATGAATGTACTCTTTGTTTATTTTATTCAGTTTTCGTAGTTTTTAGTTTTAATTCTGAAGCTATGTCACACGGTTTTCAAGCATCTCAATGTAGAGTTTAGTTCTCTTTTTCTCACGTTGTTTCTATTGGCGATTGACAATATGCTTTGATTTTTTAATTTGCTTATTCTTTTGAGTGATAGTCTCGTGATCGCTCCAGCACCCGCGATACTCAAAATTTTAATCAGGTTTCAAATCTAATGGCTACTTGTTTGTTGGCTTTTCATCTTGAATTTCTTCGTTTTATTCGAATTGATTGAACAAAGACAGTAGCTAAGAGTCTTTTGATATTTCAGAAGCGTCATAGCTTGGAAATTTTTCAAGCAGGTTCATTATTTTATTATATATTTTTAGGAGAATGTTCGTAAATATGACGACAGATGTGATGTCATTAAAATATTCGAGCATAAGGAAATGCACTCAATGCCATTTCGCTAGCTCTTGATAAATATTTCATTGTTTTTAAAAAATCAAATAAAACTTACAGCAAATCAATTTTTCTACTTGGTACAGAAAAGGCTCACATGAACATCATAAAGTATTTAAAAATTCTATTTAAGAAAGGAATCTACAGTAATTTGATTAGACAATTTATAATATAAGCAGATTTTGATGACTGAGAAGCAAGTTATTTGATTTTATGTTGAATATTTTCCATATATCTCTAATGTTCCTCATCACATATCTAGAACAATTCGAAATTTAATAAGCTGAGGATAGGTCAATAAAGATTCATTTTGATTTATATTTAGTAAGATAAGTTTTATCATATCTCTTTTAGTAGGTTACTTGGATAAAATTAATTCACATAAGATAGATCAAAAAAATAGTTAAAATCATTATAATTTTTCGCAAATATCCCTTAAGCTAGGTGAATGGACCATGGAAGGATTCTTCTTGTCAATAGAGCTCACTTTGATCTTCATTTTTATTGGTGAGTTCAAAGACCAAGGCATTTTGACTACTTTGCATTGTTCGATAGCTCTCTTCTTTTTCTTAGATTTCTAGCTGCTAACTGATATAGATTTTTTGGTTTCTGCCATACTTCTTTCGATCTGCAAGATCAATTCATCAGCGATATTTAATTTAGACGGCTGATGAGTTTTGTTACCTTCTAATTTATCATTAACTTTTTCATTTAAAATACATTTTTCCAACGATTTACTCTATGATTCATTAGTTTGTGTTGTAAGAATTGATTTTTAGTTTGAAGTAGGGAGTTTCTATTTTTTACAGTTATCTTTTACACAAGACAGTTGCATTTTGTTCACCAACATTTAAGATAGCTTTGGAGCTATTGATGATTCTCGTGTATATTTTTAAGGTAACTTACAAGTTTTAGTGATATATTGATCATGGTTTTATTTAACTTTTAAAGGAAGCTTGTTCTTCAATGTCAATGGCTATGCCTGATGTATAGATATGGCAACATTCTCATCATGGCCTACCTCCCCAATGTATGGATTGCTTGCAATATTGGGTACTCTCCTCTCTCTGAAATGTCTAAGTTGGACGTTTTTTCTCAACATTTTTGTTTATTTTGCTGATTATATACTTAAAACATGACAATAAATTATAATAGGGGTTACATGAAACTAATTTATTCATTTACGATCGGAATGCTGAGGTCAAAATAACGAAAAATAAATATCAGTCAATGATTTCGAGCTCTGTTATTCATATTAAAATAACGATGATGAGCTATTCTCTGATCATTGTTAATGTTGTCAAGTTTGACATCGAGATCGTAATCACTAATTATTTTCTAATTGTTTGGAGCTTGTGTCAGATTTCGGTCGGTCTGAAGCTGTGATTTTTGTTATCGGGTCGTATTTGCTGCAGTCTCTTTGGCAGTTTATTACTTTTAATTTTGTTTGACTTTCATTGCATTTAAGTTAGTTGGCAAAAGTTATGTTATTGTCTGGACTTTGTAAGACTCACGATATTTCTGCATTGAGGTCTTTGGTTGAGGTAAGTTTTATATTTCTAACGTTTGATTATTTTTGTTATAAATGCCACCTCCGATGTTTTGACTATAAGAACATATTGATTTAATACGATCTTGACTGTGCTTTTGAGCGTTACAATATTTAGGCTTGGATATTTCGCAGTCCATCTTCGTTTCAAGAGAGTACCTTCTTTGCTTATACTTCTGTTATTTTTTAGCTTATTTAATTAATGAAGTTCGTAACTAGAAATTGGAGGCTTCTTTCTGAGAGTTTTTCAACCTCAGACCTAATAGGACCTCTTCAGTGTTACTGAGCTCATTATTTAAGTATATACTTTCATCTTTAAAGAATTTTAACCTTTACCTCAGTTGTACACATTATTTTTCTGCATCAATTTACTGATCAATATTAGCATATAGCATTTTAGCCTCTAGCAGCTAATTACTCATACGATCCATCATGTTAATAAAAGTTTTCAGGAACATTTTCTCTTGTTTTTAATAGTACTAGACATTTAGTCCATCAAGTTGTTGCATCTTCTTACCGATAGTTTCCTTCAAAATGCGTAAATTTTTAATCGGGTCATTTGCATAGAATTCCTGACTTAAATCTTACAATGGATCAGCCAATATTTCCGACAAACATTTATCCATTACAGGTTAACTTAGTATTTAACTATACTCGGACTGCGATTCAGAGGGTGCTTTTTTTGTTTTAGGATTAATGCAGCTATGACTGTTATGTTTCATTAATTCTATTGATTACTATGTTATTTATTTATGCTATAAAATCCTTATCAAATTAGCCATCAGATAATGAACATATTATTATGTATTTTACAAGAACTTACACCACTGATGATTACTTCTATCATCAAAGGAGAGGGTTCTATTGATCATTGTTTGTATTGTTTGTTATTCTGTTCGATTTCCCATGCTCTGTACTGCTAACTTTCTATTTTGCGAGTAAGGCGATTCTGATTTGATCTGATTATGTGCTTGATGCGCCACTTAGTATTGAAGAGCGAGATGATCTTCTGCGTTAAATTTATTATTATTCAGCTTTTTCTCTATTTTTCTACTCTCTCATGAAGTACAAAAGTATTAAACCTAATAGTTCCATCGCGAAACAGAATCCAAGTCCTCCTGCGGATTGTCCTTTGGTGTCTCCTTTAACAATCATACTCAAGAAAAGTCCAAGCAAAAACCCACCAAAGTTGCCTACTGCAAATAAAAGTCCGACAGCTGATCCTTCACCGACTGGGAAGACCAACTCACATCCAAGCTATAGCATAATGGGTACAAGTGGGATAAGGAAAAAGGAGTTGAACGCAGATATAAAACTAGCCACTACTAGACTATCAGTAAGTAACAAAGGGTAGAATATGGCAGTTGCGAATAATGAGCCTATGTAATATGATGAGTACCAGCCATGCATATGATAATCCATTTCTTAAATTTGCCTTATTTTCTCTGCATGGGTCCTAAGACAAGCACTCCAATAATGCCACTGATGATAGGACTACCGCCGACGGCAGCAACAGCTAATGGCAAAGAATCACCCGAAAAGAATGGTTATATCAAATATGATAGTATGATCGATATTGCGTTGAATATTCCAAAGTACAACATGAATGCGAATAGCAGAAGTAAGTAATTTATGTTTTTCATCATTCTGGGAATTGCTTACGAAAATGGTTGGCGTTGGATTGTGCCTGATGCTGATGGCGGAGTTGGAGGCTTTGTTTGTTGGAAGAAGATATTTGGTAAAAAACAGATAAAAGCCATAATAGTTTAGATCATCATTAATTTGAAAGTTATCGATTTGCCTTATTCAATACTGACTGGATCATGAACATCGGGCTTGTATCCAATGAAAACAAAGCCAGGTATTAGAATACCGAAGACCAAAGAGACATTCAAGACAAGAGTCAAAAGTTGAGTAATGCCTCCTCTGGTGGTTGAGGTAAACCAATTAGCTGATATTTTAGCCTGACAGTTGAGTATAAATGGTCTGCCAATACCAGCAATAACTTGTCCTACAATAACCCAGGCAAATCCTTGATTAACAAGCATTCTGAGCCCAACCCCAATAAGCGCAAGTATTGACCCTAAACAGATGCCAGCTTTGGTGCCATAGGTATCAATAACATAGGAAGCAGGGAATGTGAATATAGGGTGCATGAGTGCAAACAAAAGACTGCCTAAATTAACCACAAGAGGAGACTGATCATATATTATACACAGATACGCAGCTATTGGATTGAGAGTGTTCAGCAGGACTGAAATCATGAATTGTGCTAAGCCGAATATGAATACTATGAAGAATCGCACTGGGTATACCTTGAATTACTAGTCCATTTTGTTGTGTCGTACTTAGTTAGTAATTATTTGATTGTTTTTATATCTATTATGATTAATTCATGTAATATTCTTAGTTAATTTAAATAATATTATATAACCTATGCTCACCAAGAAAAATTATCATAAAATATAAAATTAATTGGTTTTAGTGTACTAAATGTGCATTCTTACACTAAGTCACCTGATTTGACCTTTCATTTATTCACAAACTTCAAGCACGAGTATTTATGTAACTATTTGTGAAATACGGTAATAGACCTCTGCAGTTTCTATTTGTAAGTTTTCCCAATTATGTTAGTCTTACTCAAGTTATATTTAAACAAGAGTGTCAAGTCGCTATTTCTGAATGTCTTGTATCATCTAAAATTATTGTGGAAATACTTTTTGAGACATACTGTGTTTCTTGTCTTCGAATAGCAAACCACAGTATATCACAGCTATTTGGGATAATTTACGATAGCCGAGACGGATAAGTGGTTTTATTTATTGCAAAGTTAGATGAGCAGTATGTTTCCTAAGATTAGTTTCCCAAGGGTAGGGTTTACCTTGCTGTCCGTAGACTCTGTACATTTTTAAACTTTAATTAAATCCATCAAATATTGCTTTAAAATACATCTAAATATATGCTTAATTACTTTGGTTATAGATTTTAAATATCGGACTCTTTCTTGTTACTTAGCGTTATCATTGGGATATTTAGCATCAAAATATATCTGCTATGATGCATAGTCCCAATGCTGATTGAACAAGTGTTGTGAAAGAACAGGGCTAACATGATTCAAAGCTTCATCTGAACTATTTCTAAATGTTTTTAGCAAAGATAGTGAAGCTGGACCTTTGGGCTGATTAAAACTTTCAACAAGAATTAAAGATTGCTATTCTATATAACTTAAACTGTACCAAAGACAAAAGCAACAAAATTCTCAAGATAATCTTTAATTGATTCAAGATTGGTGCAGATTCCCTCGGGTTTCTCATACAGCTTTTGCATCTTCAGTATAATTTGTTGATTCTAGGAGACTTCTAAAAGTAAATCAAACAGCAACTCCTATTCTATTTTATTTGCCAGTTAGTCTTTCTCAGATTATTTCAGTTTACTTTTTCTTGCTCTTCGTAGGCGGTTAGCTTCAAAATCTTAATATAGTCTGTTGCTGGAGTCTGAAAAATTTCGATGACGAAATGTTTATAAAGGTCCATCATTTTATTCAACTACTTCCTTATTGATTCGCTTTTTCTTATTTTAGTTTATTTAATTATTTAAAGTAAGAGGAATAAAGTACGCATTTTATTACTCTTCATCTTATTTTTGATGACCAATAGACTTTTTATGTCCAGTATTAGTTTATACTTGTTTCTTTGGTCCAGATTGTTATAAATTGGTATACAAGTAAGCATTATTGTTAAGCAATTCTGACTATTCTAAAAGTTTAGTATTAAAAAGTTCTATTTTGTTCAAAGCTTATAACTTTTTCTTTAGTTTCTCACTTTCCTACTTTTCATAAGCTTGATTAAATTATCTAATATGAACATTTTCAGGACTAAGCTGATATTGCGACGATTCAGTGTAACTTGCATTTTCTTCAGATAATTCATTATCGATTTTTCTGATTTAGTTTTCGAAATACTATAGTTTCTTTCTTCTCCTTTTGGTTGTTGCTCCTTCTTCATCAAACTACTCTTAATTATCTTATGAATACGATCCATTATGTAAATTACCTTGCTCTAAATCATCATCTTACTATTATTATTATTCATCACTTGCTTCCTCCTACTCTTCTACTTAATTGTCATATATTCTTTATGTGCGCTTAATTTGATCAAGAGGTAAACTAACTGGTTTTAATTTTTTCTCTTTTACTAGTAAATTTGGTGGCTCTTTAGAAAGCTAAACTTTTTCATGGGCTGAGTTTTCAGAGGAACTCAAAGAGACTTCACCAATTTAATATACATATTTATCTTTGTTGAAGTTTACATTTTATTCACTCAACTTATCAACTAATTCTAGCTTGTAATGCTCCTCATTTTGAGCGACAGAAATTTCAGAATTTTCTGAGCTTCCAATATCTTTTAAGTTATTCGATAGCTATTTTTCAAGTTATTACTTTCTACGGAATGATTTTTACAATACTTCTTCTACTTTTTTGCCTTGTTTGATATGTTTTATAAGTTCTTCCCATCGCTAAATTTATTCCATTTGAAACTTTACTATCGCTGATTTCGCACTTTTTTATTACTTCTTCAATGATTTTTTGCTTTTATTTTATTATTTTTTAACTTTAGCCGACTATGTATCAATTTAACTAAATTCTTCTTATTATTATTTTTATTATTTAGGATAGAGCTGACTGAGATTCCTCTTTACATCTCTTTTCATTTAATTTCCCATATGTCCGTAGCCACAACTTCTCACAGTTAGAACTTTACCTTAATCTGCGTTAAGTTTTGATTGTTGTCCTTTGACAAGCATACTAAGTTCGCTCTTCATTTTGTTTATGAATTTTAGCGATATGTTGTTACTGTAAGATTTTATCAATTTTCTAGTTGTGTAGTTACGCCATGCTCTTTGGATTTTCTTCACGCTTGCTAATACTAATATTTTGGATTTTAGGTATTAATAGTTGAGATGCTATTTTTTAACTTGAACTGTTTTCTATATTTCTCTGATATCATGAATCAACAGTCTTTATTATTATAACATAGGTGACTATGCTTTATACGTTATTTTGGCAGCTGCATTCTTAAACTAGCATTTATCCTAAAAAGTAACATCAAGTTTATAATCTAAAAATATAATAAATATTATACTTTGTTTTGGTGCATGAGTATCATAATTTCTCATACTATTATTAGTCCTTGATAAGCGATCTCTACCCAGTTAAGAGGACTAGTTAGTGTACCCGATAATATTATCATCGATCTATTGATGTTCGATATAGTGCTACAAATCGATCAATTATTTGCTATTAGTATGGAGGTTTATGGAATTATTTAGACCATGAGTATGGGTCAGCTGCTGGGATTTATTGTTGATATTGTTATGGTTTAGAATTTT
>APMI01029843.1_pt1 | contig 22064 bp, 24 predicted proteins | sample 667938 | NCBI WGS metagenome assembly APMI01 (sample SAMN01084076, study PRJNA167559) | wastewater metagenome | biome: Wastewater | place: Denmark: Ejby Moelle, Odense | collected 2011-11-28
TCATACGACCTGTACAAGCCAATCAAAAATACAAAATATGGAACAACACACAGTATATTCAGCTGATTCCTGAATAAGTGAACTACAGAGAGGGTACCATATTAAACGTTGAGTTTTGCTTGAATAAACATAAAGATACCTCTTTTTTCTTAAAGGCAGTCCAAAAGCATAGCGAAGAAACTGCTTCAAGATCTGACAAAGAGTCCAAAACAATTAAAGATTAAATTAAGAAAATAAATACTTCAGCTTACTTGCTTTACGTAGTTTTTGAGATTTATGCTTACGTTCATTTACATTATCAAAAACAAATAAGTTCAGGAGTTTTCTAGTTCATGAAAGTGAAAGATGAATATTATCTCTCCAATGTCAGGAACATAAAGATTAGCGAGTCAGACAGCATCCGCAATTAGTATGCAAGAGCCGATCTCTTTGAGGATTTTGTAACACTCAACTAAGGAAAAATTGAAGCCGATAATTAAATTGGAAATGGAGTCATTTCTGCACTTGAAGAATTGTTCGATCGGTAAAATGTGAAAATTTGTGACAAAGTCAAAGCAATAATACAAAAGAAAATCTCAGATGTTGAAGATAGACAAGATGCCAATGACTCCAATTAAATTTTTAAATCTATTAATGGTCAATGCGAGCAGAGCTTACACTCATTATTCTAGAATCAACATGAGTATGAAAAATTTTTGCTTAAAAAATAAATTGAAATTGATGGGGGCTCACCTCTTGTGTCTATATCGAACATTAAGAGGAAAAAATTAAATCGGGCTGATTTGAATTCCAATTTCAGTAAATCAAGACAAATATAGAGCAAATAAAAACTAAAATAGAACATTTTCTTTGAGAGGAATATATTTTTGCGATATTCAGCCACAAACAAGCGACCTGGTACTGCCAAGTGGTACAAAAAGACAATGAATGGGCGTAAATAATATTTGATGTAACCAAAACGTCAATGATATTGAGCTGTAGCGTAGTATTAATTGCACATTTAATATAAGTGGACACATTTAATATAAGTGGATTAAATGAATAGGAGTATTTTATTAAATATCTTAATTAATGCACAGCGAGAACAAGCACACCGTTACCGAATCAGAGAAGGAAGCCTTTACTAAACACGTCAATGATGTGCTGCGAGACGACAAGGACCTCAAAAACAGGTTACCAATCACCGCAGATAAAATTTTTGACTAAGTGCAAGACGGTATTATTTTCTGGTAAAAATTTGCTAATGTAGTAAACTAATAAACGCGGCAGTGCCAGGCAAAGTCCCTCCAATTTCCCCATAGGCGATCAATTTGCACCCAGCCACTGCTTATCATAAAATCGAAAACTTGAACTTGGGCATTTCTTCAGCAAAGTCCATCGGTTGTACAGTCATCAACGTTAGACCTGAGTTCATTATGGAAAAAAGAGAGCACATTGTGTTGGGTCTCATTTGGCAGATCATCAGAGTAAAAATATGATTAATCTAGATCCATTTGTCAAATCAGATCTCATTGAAGTACCATCCCGAAATTATTGTACTCAAAAAAGAAGGCGAAGATGATGAAATTTTCAAAAAGCTCGGCTATGAAGAAATTCTTATTAGATGGCTTAATTATCACATTAAAAAGAACGGTGGTACTCGAATCATTAGAAATTTGGGCAATGATATGGTAGACTCATAGGCTTACGGACACGTGCTGACCAATGTTGCTCACCTCGATAAATAATTTTGGAATAAAGACAAGAATGAAAAAGCAAACCAGGTTATCGAGACTTGCCATAAGTAGAAAATCGTTACAAAAGTTAAACCTGAGGATATTTTAAGTGGAAACGCTAGAATGAACACAATTCTTTGCGTGGACATCTTCAACGAGAGACACGGTTTGGAACAATAATAAATAAAAGTAGTTGAGTTGCCTCCTGAACCTGAAACAGACGAAACTCGAGAGATGCGTATTTTCAAAAATTGGATAAACTCGCAAGGTATTGAAGATGTTTATGTTAACTACCTTATGCATGATTTACGCGATGGTAGAATCTTACTGAAAGTTCTCGATAATTTCAAACCCGGTCTCGTGGACTGGAAAAAATACTCAAACAAGACAACAAGCAGAATCCACATTGTTCAGAACTGCAACTATGTGGTTGAGATTTGTAAAAATTTAGGAGTAAAGGTAATCGGAATAGACGGTGTCGACATTGTTGATGGAAAAGTGTCTCTTACGTTGGGTATCGTATGGCAAATCTGCAAGATGTACTGGGAACAACGAGTTGGCAAAATTAATGACTAACAACTGGTCGCCTGGGGCAATAATAAAGTTGCTAGTGAATTCCACATTAAAAGTTTAAAAGACCCTTCAATATCAAACTGTAAATTCTTATTACACCTAATTGAATCAATCAAGCCTAACACAGTCGATTTCTCAAAGCTGAGGGAAGGAAACCAAGAAGAGGATCAAATAGCAAACATCAACTATACTCTTGCTTCTGCCAGAAAGCTAGGAGCGGAAATTTTAGCTCTATGGGAGCACATCAAAGAGTCCAACTCTCGATACGTAGGAATTTTCATTGCGGAGTTACAGCACATTGAGAAAAAGTCTGGCAAATGATGAACAGCATTAATTAAATTTGATCAGTATTATTATAATAATAAATGGAAATTAAATATCCTATTTTCATCTTGGCATTGCTGCTCGTTCTGGGGAGCTGCGTTCAAGATGTCCCGATCCCAGCACGCGAGTATGGCTTCACTGTTGGCGATCCTTATGGTACTTTAGAAATATAGTTTTTCCTGGACTTCCAATGTAATCATTCATTTTTATTCTAGGTCCTGACTCTAAATTCTCTTACTAGGCTTGGTTAAACGTCAGAAGATCTCTTAGTTTACAACAGAACAAGGTAAAACTGACATTTAATTTCAACCCATTGCCTTTCCATTTTTACTCAACTTTTATTCATCAAGCCTTCTTCTTTGTCTTGAAAAACAACGGTGCTACAGATGCTGAAAATTTTATGACTTATGTGTTTGGCAAGCTTGATCAGTACACTGAAGAGGCTCATTTGAACCAAACTGCTGTACAATTCGGACAGGTGCTCGCAGAAGACATTGGTAAAACATTCGTAAATCATCATTAATTCAGAACGTCGATCCAGTCGCCCTAGCCAAATAGTTTGTGATTGGCTCAGACACATTTAAAACTCTGAAAGATCATTGGAGATACACAGCAATTACCAACGGAGTCCCTGGTGCTCCTATTTTCTATGCAAATGGAGTGCGAGTGGATGGAGCCTAAAATTTCACTCCTTTAGATTGGATCAACTTCATCAAGAAGTATAAGACTGTGACAAGAACAGCTTAAATGTGATGTTATTGAATTATGATTATTAAACCTATGTCTTAAAGTTAAAGCATATCTGTCTAGTAATCAATGAATGCATCAATTAGTAATTTGTACGAGATGCAGGCCAAAATATATCAGGGCCTTGAACAATTAGATACGCTAAATGATAAATATAAGAACAAACAAGAGAAGACTTTCATCAATACTTTCCTACGTGTGATGGACAGAATGAGCAACTAGCTTGAACAAGCACATTAAAATTATAAGAATATTGATAAATAAATATCAGCTGATAAAAAATGTACAGCTTTAGTCAAATAGTTGTAATTTTTCAAGACAGAGTGCATGTTTTTGAGGCAATAATTTTAAAACGTGCAAAATGAGCTAAAAGCATAAAAAAAGTACTAGTAGAAACTTATATGCCAAAATTAATAGTTAAGTTAACATTTAACTAAGAAGTGCATGAATATAGAAAAATATCGATCGATTTCATAAAGAGAGTCAATATATTTGAGAAGCAGTTATAAGTAAAAGCTTATGTAAACTATAGGAGTTACTGACAATAACCAACCAAAAACAAGATTGAGAGCTATTTAGTCTCCTTTTATTTTTGACACCAAATAGGCAAAACAAGATCAGAAATCAAAAGACAATTCAATATTTTTGTCTCAAATCCGTACAGACCGACATCGAAAGCTGATAAATACAAAATAAGTAACTCAGTAGATGAGTCAATTGTGCCATACCTCTGAAATAAAGTACAAGAGCAGTCCAAAAAAGAAGGGCAAGGGTCTCCAATTGTGGGAGTTAACAAAGCACACCATCCTGTGATTCTATAATTTTACATTCCTACCCGCCATTTAATACTAACATAGAATTACTTAACCACCGTCTGACTGATGATCGACTAGGATAAGAGTCAAAACCACTAAGTTCATTAGGCATTCAAACTGACATCATCCAAGCTGAGCATGAAGATAAAAACACTCACCCATGACTACTATATGATCGAGCTCCCTGAAAACAAGGACCATATATTTTATCAGCAATTTCCGTTCTATCTCCGAGAAAGAGACTATAAAGGAAAGCAGATTTCAGTAGCACCTGTTGCTCGTATCTATGGAACTAATTAATTTGGTCAAAAATGTTGCTGTCATATCCATGGTTATTTCTCACATTTTTACATCAAAGCAGGTTAATTTTCTTAAGCTTTTACACACAATCGATAGTTTGTCAAACAGTTTCTATCACTAGTTGAAGGTCTATTCCAAAGAGCATACTCGATTACTAAGCCAATCATCATGAACGCTGTTGCTGAATAAAAGATAGATTTCTATGGCTTCCACGAAAAGAAAGAAACTTTTCTGAAAATCGTTGTATATGATCCGTCATATGTGATGAGATTAAGGGAATTATTGGACTCACAAATAGTGGGAGGACGAATATTCCAATGCTACTAAGCTCACATAAACTACTTCATGCAACTGTTTTCAGACAACAATATTTATGGGATTAACGAGCTCAAAATATTGTAGTTCACTTTTCGTAGAAATATAGACGCTGCAAGTATGGGATTATTCGTGAAGATCGACACTCAAACTCACACATTATTCAAGGAAGGATTTGATTTGCTATAAATAGAGAACAAATACCCACAACTTTTTAACTGCATGGAGAAAGGCAGTAGTTGCTACATATAAATCGACCTTACTCTGGATAATATTGGAAATAGACTTGATCCGCATCAAGAAGCATAGCCTTTTAAGGAATAAATATCAATGGACAGCTAAATGTAGTCTTAACATCATACTAATCTTAAACTTCAATTCGAAGTTAAAATTACTAAGGCCTTGAAAGAAATATGGGAAGATTAAAGAAAAAGGAGAGAGACCTATGGAATTGAGTAGAGCCTAGAAGGTATAATAGACTATTCCAAAAATATAGAAGGTCAATTATCGTCAGGGAATTAACTCAAAGATCCACTCTGGGTCAATTTTGTAACTAAAGGCAGCAACTATAATTTACTCACTGAAATGGTGAAATCAGCTCAAAGAGGTTAACCTAAAAAGCAAACTGCATAAATTTCAATATGCAGAGAAGTTGCAGAAAATTATAGGGAGGTATTGTCAAATCAGAGAAATAAGCTTATTGAACAAGTGCTATGCAGATGGAAATATTATGGGACTCGAAAGAAAAATATGATCGACGAAATTATGAAAGGATAGCGAGAGTAACTGCCTTAGTGGGATGACGATAAATGTAGTGATTCTTAAAGCAGTCACTCTTCAAAATCATAATAAAACGCAGATTAAATAGAATAGGTTAAATAGATTAAGTCATAGGCACCAAAAATTAAAAAATTAAGCAACACTGCACTTTATCGAAATAACTATAAACACCTCAGAGCTACATTTAAGAAAGACTCATTTTTTTATATTTGTCCAGTCTGTAAAAATAGTAACAGAACTTGTAAGTGTAAAAACTCAACTTAAAAAAGTATGTCTTTTTTAGCTTAAACTGACTCACAGAAATAATCTTAATAAAGTACTCAATAAAGCCAAACTAAAACTCAAGATTTCTTCACATAGTATATTTAATATAGCTCTAGTACCGAATACTAAACTAAGAAAATTCAATATACTTTACCACCTCCAACATGGTAATAAGCAAATGAAGGAATTGTGCTCAAGCATCAAAGACCATATTATTCAGACTATAAGGATCTTTTCGTATATTACAAAATAAATTCTCAATTTGAGTCTTGTCTGAAGAATGCTCAAATTTTGGACCGTGAGCTGGGACTAATCCAATAATACAATCGATAACCTACTTCAATTAAGAATTAGTTAAAAATGCCGTATTACTTTGTGCCAATCTGTGACTAAGACGAAGAGGATGACGATGGTTTACTGTATTCTGAAAAGAACTATATATTACGCTACGAAGAAGCAGTTCCCACATGCCAAGAAGTGCTATAGGAACTAAAAAAGGAAGAAAAAAATATGCCAGTGCATAGAAGATCAACATCCATCAAAATGTCCAGATAAGATACCTTCGTATCAGATTTGGTCGTTATGCATTATGAATTTTTAGTTGGGTTTGAGCCTGACTGCACAAGATACATCGCAGATCCAGAAAAAGATTAAATAATTTGTTTCTCACTTCATGTTCGTAACTTTTTATAATACCGCCGTACATTCAAATCACTCATCTTTGTAGAAAAATACGTGAAAAAGTAGTACCTTCATGTATGGGAATACGACGATATTTATTTTGTGAAAGATGAGTATGATTTACTTTCCATGATCGTCAGTATCATTTCACGAGTTGACCCAGATATTTTAGTCACATTTGACCAAGAGAAGAGAGGCATCAGGTATCTTGCCCAGAGAGGATTTGCTCATGGACTTAACTTTGCTGCTTTGATATCAAGAAGCTGTTAAATGGACGAGTTAATGGAGTTCATTAATTTTCGCGACTTTAAAGCAGTTAAGCAGATTGTGTTAACCAGAGACATTCTTCTGGCAGGTAATATTCTAGAAAACACCAATAAAGACAAGAAGAAAAGCTCTCAAATATCTCATTTAGAACAGAAATTGAAGAAAAGTCTGAAACGAAAACCAGTGTTACGCCAAAAATTTCGATTCGATATCGAAGTAAAAGGAAGAGTAAATATTAGTTTATACCGTATATGCTAACAGCATTTGAAACTAGTTTCATACACAATTTAGAATATTTGTAGGCACCTGTTCAACTAACAGATAGCTGAATTCACTGACAAAGATCTATTTTCATTCTATACTGCAGATGAAGTGTCTTGCCCTAGTGGCAACGATACCGTCAAACTTACAGTAGAGGAAGGAGTCAATTTTGTCGTAGGGTATCTCAATAAGAGGTTGTAAATACAAGCTTAAATAGTGACAAACTTGAACATCATTTCAGTACTTGTTGAGAAGTCTAAGATATTCGGCTCTGATATTGTCTCTATGGTAACTCAATTCTTATGTAGATGGAACGAGGAAGTCAGTTCAAAATTGAAGCTGTGATGTGCAGAGTCACAAAAAAATTAGGGTATTTGACTCTTTCAGCTTCTAAGAGACAAGTGGGGAATCAATCTGTCTTATAATGTATCCCCCTTGTGCTCGAGCCACCAAAATAGTTTTACCCAGAGTAATTGTGCACCTATTTAGTCCTGTTTTACTATTTGATTTCCAGTCGTTGTACCCTTCTATAATGATCGCTTACAACCTGTGTTACTCTACCTGCTTGGGATCACTCAACAACTTATTTGACAAAGATAAACTCAAGAAATTGGGAGTAACTGAGAAAATGAATATCAGCACCCAATTTCTCGAGAACATATTTCTTGAATATTAGGGTTAGTAGTTGAAGAAAAGACTTAGTGACTCAATATTCGTAACGCCCAACAAAGTAGTTTTTGTTAAGAAAAGTGTAAAAGAGGGCCTTTTACCTTTGATATTGCTCGAGTTCTTGATATCTAGGATCATGATCAAAAATTCAGAAGGGCTCTACAAGAAAACAAAAATTAAGAAAATATTAAAAGATAGGCAATATGCTTTAAAATTATTCATGAATGTCATGTTTGGATATACTGGAGCCTCATTTACGGGAAGGATGCCTTGTAGTTAAATTGCTGACTCAATTGTTGAGTTATCCAAATATTGTCTGAGACAGGCGATCGATTTTCTGAATAGTCATCCAAAGTATAAAGGCAAGGTGTTATATGGCGACACCGACAGTATATTCTTTAATCTTCCTGGTTACAAAGCGAGTGACACATTCAAGATAGGAAAGTAGCTAGCTTTGTAAATGACTGCCATGTTTCCATACCCTATCGAAATGAAATTCGAAAAAGTGTACGATGGACTGTTTTTGGTTGCCAAAAAGAGGTATTATGGAAAAATGTATGAGTCAGAAAATAGTAAACCAAAGTATGAAGGCAAGGGTCTAGAGTGTGTACGAAGGGACGGTATTGAACTTACTCGAAATCTAATGAGATAGATGCTTGACACGCTAATAGATACAAAAGATTTATCAAAATTGAAGGAAGTGTTCAAGAAATAAAGCTCTGAAATATTGAACAATCACAAACTTGAGAATTAGTTTGAAATGGCAAAATAAGTCAAGCTACTCAAATATGGTGAAAAAACCTGTCCCGCTCATGGAGAAGCAGCTAAGCGATTATAAAAAATAGATCCAATGTTGGTGCCTAAGTATGGCTAGAGAATGAAATATTTTGTTACCAATGGAGGACTTAAAGCTGTCAAGCATAGGGCAATAGCAGTGTTTGAGTATCAACTCAACAAAAATATGTCATTAGATTTACGATATTACTTTAACAAATTGATAATGCCACCAATTCAAAGAGTCTTATCTTCATTAGCAGACCTAAATTAATGGAATGCTTCAGGAGAGTATCGACACAATTTTGAATTCTCACAGCCACACCAACTTCAGATAAACAAAAAATGTCTAAGATGTTCAGGTGATACTCATTTCGTTTTATGCTAAAGTTGCTTCGAATTTGTAGGTGAATAATAGCAAAAAGTAGAGGATGCAGTTAAATAAAGTATAAGCAATTGTATGAACTGCACAGGAAGCCAGAAAGTAGCCTAGTATAATAAGTGTGTTGAGTGGAACTGCAGATAGTTATGGAGACGTCGAGCTACAAATAAAAACAAAAGAAATGTATTACCTGAGCTCGTTAAATTAGAATAAGCAATGAAATAATTAAATTTTTGACTAAATATATGTTACTATTATCACTCATTTATCAATTATTCACTATTACTTATTTTGTAGGAACTTAGAAAGCTCAATAAAGAAAATTGTTTAATTTCTTTCCTTAATCGTCTCGTATATGATTGTTATTGTTGCCTTTAAATTTAGTACTTCAAATGCTCCTCGAATAGCTCCTTTAATTATAGATTGATATTGCAAGTTTGCAGTTTTCATTTCATTTGGGACTTACACAAATTTGAGTAACGGGTTATCTATAATACGCATCTTGAACTCACACCCTGAATCTCTATGCTTGAATTACTCACACTTGCAGTCTCCAGGGTTCAGAAATCTTTTAATTCCAACCTTTATAATTCATGACATACTGTGCAAAATCGATCAGTAAGTTATTTCAATTTGGTACAAGTTTGTTGTCCTGAGTCTCTCATAAACTCATCCACAATTTTACTACCGATTCGGAACCCTCTAAATAAGCATGGTGATACATTCTGTCAAGGCGATCATTGGCTTCAGATAAATGTTCGCTATTAGTGACGACTTCACCAACGATGCTGCCGTACAACAGGCCTAGAATTTACTCGCACTTTTATTAAAATTTGTATTACGATCATGCTGATGAGTTTGTCTATTATTATCTTTTATTATAATAATATTGTATAAATATGAAAATCAGATGTCGCTTACTTTTTTACGACAGTTTTTATCTGTCTGTTTAACAACTTGCGAGTTCTTTTTTGCTGGCTTAAGCTTTAAAGATGTCTGTTTTACTTATGCTTTTTTATTTGATATCTTTTGTATTTATTTTTTGTCCATAACACTTAGCCTTCGCTTCTATTAATGTGCTTATTATTTTGGTTTTTCTTCATGCTGACTTCTAAGCATTCTTCTAAGTTTTTAAATTTCTTGGGATTGTAGAAAAGATAGCTTTTTCAAGTATTCGACTTCCTCTCTATATGATTGCAGAAGGTATTAATTTTTTGCTGCTCTTTTTAGTTTGTCCTTGATGAATACGTTAGAAATTGAGCAGCAGTCAGATGAATGTTGATGCTTTTGGTCAATATCTCCCTCCTGAAGTGAAGTATTATTCTTCAAGTGCACAAGAATGGATTCATTGGGTTACGTAAATAAAATTGCTTTATTTAAAATGGGTGATTCAGTATTAAGCAATTGATTCTAGCTTCCATGATTTGGTTTATATGCCGAAATACTATGCTTCTCCTACTGCTTGGTCTCTTTATAAAAATGAATCTACTTTATTTTGATGCGGGCTGTTCACTGTTTTACGACTGTTTCACTAATCGATCATACAACGATGTCAATATGGATTCAGTCGTGTTAAGTTTTTCGGGTGATGAGTCTTCTTATGTCCGCATTTATTTGATTTATAATATTAAAATTCAATCAATTAGTTCGAATTTGTTTAATCTATTAATAAAACATCGAATTTTTTAGGTTTATCAGATTTAGTTTAAGTTTTATGAAAATTACTAATATTAGTATTAATCGGAGTATAATTATAATATTTATAATAGAGTATATGATTGGACCAAGTAAAAATTACTACGTCGAAAGTTAATCAGAAGATGAAAAGCCAGCTAATCAAGAAGGTGTAGTTGTCGAATAGTATCAATAATAACAAGTCGAGTATCAATTCTAAGGCTCTAACAGTTCATTCTATGATTTGGGCATCCCTGTATAAAGTTTTGCCACTCTCAAAGGCCACACTAGAACAGTCTCTTGTGTGGCAGTAGACCCCAAGGGTATCAGAATGGCGACAGGAGGGCTAGACTATCATGTGCGTCTCTGGGATTTTCATGGCATGAACAAAAATATGAACAGCTTTCGAATTATTGAACCATTTTCTGGCAATGCCATTCGATGCCTAAGCTTCAATCCTGCTGGCACTCATTTGATGGTCATTAACGGAGGAAAACAGATAACCTTTTTAGACAAAGATGGAGCCAAGTCGTTGCTTACTGTGAAGGGCTACATGTACGTGAAATAACTCCACAACACTAAAGGGCATACCAACACTATATATGATGGTAAATTTCACCCAATTAACTCAAATGAATTTGCAAGTGGGTCAGGAGACGGTAGCATTCGATTATGGGACATGGAGCAAAAACTGTAAGGCATAGAAAAGTAATTAGCTCACAAAAACCTTTTAAAGTGCAAGGATGCGAAGGGCTTAGCCACTGGAATAACTGCTGTAGCTTATACTGATGACGGTAAGCTTATTTTTGGAGGGTGTGTCGATGGTTCTCTTCAAGGATTTAGCACAAAACACAATTTCCATAGACCCGAAATGGTTGTTAGAATTGCACACAGAGCCAACTAATAATACTCGAGCATAGTATCTTTAGATGATGGCAGGAAAATTGCAACAAGAAATGGTGATGCAACTTTGAAGATCTGGGACTTAAGAAACTTAGTGAAACCTATTGCTCATTACAGTAACTTGCCGAATAATTTCCCTGGTTCAAAAATGTGTACAAGCCCTAATGGACAGTATTTACTTGTAGGAACTACTATTGACAGAGAATCTGCATAAAAAGAAGGGTACATCCACTTTTTCGATACTACAACATTCAAGAAACTAAAGACAATCAATGTAGGGCCAGCTTCAGTCACCGATATTGCTTGGAGCAAAGCGATAAATCAAATCGTAGTTGGGACATCAAATTCAGAAGCTAAAATTTACTTCGACCACAACTTAAGCGTGAAAGGCGCACTCCAAGCCATTAACAAAGAGCCAAGAGTTGATAAGGATCCTAAATTTGACTACTCGCATCCAGTTTATTTGCCTCATTCTCTGCCTATATACAAGGAGAGACCAACTAATAATAATAAGAAAGATCTGCAGGATTTGAGAAAGGACCCAATAAAAACAATGAAGCCATTTGTGCCAATGCAAGGGCCTAACAAAGACGGCAAGAAAAACGTGGCTTATACTCAAATCCAATATGTGATTCAAAGCTTAAATGCGAACCCGGAAGTGGTTGAAGATGCCAGAATGCCACTTTGGCAGATTGGTAAACATGTCGACCGATCCAAAGAATTCACCGCAGCTTACCGTGAAACACAACCAGAACAAATTTTTAATAATGTTCCAGCATAGCAGAAAGAGTTTTAATTTCTGTCCACAATTAAGAAGATCTGTCCACATTGCGGACTTAAATTATGCACGTGCGCAAAGAGACATATCTACGAGTACGAGTAAGATTTGGAAGAAGAGCTGGAAGCAGCAGCTAACAACAATAACAATAGAAAGTGATCTCGAATAGTTTTTAATTTAATATTTAAATCGTGTAGCAGATGCAGGACAAATAGAAAAATAATAATGACTTCCAATAGCTCTACAACGTGATTTCTTCAAAGACTCTAGCAAATACAGCAGAGTAGGCTAAGCTCATTGATAACTTTATTATGAAGCATCGAGGTCATGCTCTACCAAATGAATAAGCGAAACCACTTATTGAATTATTGCTGAAATGCAGTATGGAAGCACCACCTGCACTCAAATACTTACAGTTAATAAGAATGTTGACTAAACCAGTCGAACTTAGATCACTGCTGAAATAGTAATTTCTGGCCAGACTGAACGAGTCGATTGGCGAAATGAGTTCTCAACCAACAGTCCTGATCGAAATACTCGCTTTGCATCTCAGATACATAGAAATATCCCCTCGTCTGATAACTGACTAAATGTTTAGTTCAATCCTAGACCTGTTGGTTATGAACAACCCGGACATTAACAAAATAATCATCGAAATTACAAGGGAACTGACATCGCACGGCATTAATAAAGTGCTATAATAAGTATGGTACGTGGGCAGGTTACTCTTTGCACTTTAAAGAACGTAGACCATCACTAAACCCAAACTCGTTAATCTAATTAAAGATTTGTTATAAGTCAAGCACTTCAACGAGAATTTCAGAAGAATAAACGGTGTTCCCACTTTAATATCTGAGCTACGACGATGCCAATCAAATTCAGGTAATCAAACTTTGAATGTGATGTTAAAAATAGCACTACTAAATTGCATATATAAACTGTTGCTGACAACAAAAACATAAGCCATTTATGACTTTAAGCTGAACAACTTTACATCTATGATAAATTTGAAGATTCGTGAACCTATGAACTACAAGTAATTGATACTCACAGTCAAAATACTTACACACTTGATGCTGGACAACGATATCAGCACAAAATACATTGAGGAGGGCATTGAGGATGTTATAGTATTGCTCGTAAGATCACACCCCAGTAACTGCCACATGATCAAATTTGAAGATATTGAAGACAAAGATGAACCAGAGGCTTTCGAGTAATTTAAACTTCTGCTTATAAGATTACTACGATATGTATCTTCACTTGAGAGGAATAGAAAAATATTTAAGCAAATATTCCCAAATGAACTACTGATGCCCTTCATCGATGTTGGCCATTTTGTAAAACCCTTGAAAAATTATACAAAAACACTCTAAGTTTTTAACAAGATGGACAACGCAAAGGTTCTGGCTATTGAAGATTAATACGAGAGATTAGCCAAATTGTTTTCAAACAAAAACTACAAGCTACAAGTTGTCGGTAACTATAATCTGGTTGAATAACTTGGGCAAGGTGCCTTCGGAAGTGTGTTTCTAGCCAAAAAAGGATCTAACTAGTATGCGCTCAAGAGAATCAAAGTGGAAGATTTCTCAGATAAGAAACAATAAATGGAGGACTTATCTAGATAAGTAAAAATATATAGAGAGCTTAAACATCCTAATATTGTTAAATTTTACTAATCTTTTGTAGAAGATGGATATCTGTACATTGTCATGGAAGTCATCAAAGGTTGCAATCTTTCAGAACTAATTCGCAACCAAAATGAGAAAGCTGAGTTATTTGAGGAAGCAATCATATGGAAGATTTTAATTTGCATATTGTCAGTGTTGAGGTACTTGCATGTAGAGAAGAAAATCATACATCGAGACTTGAATCCATCCAACATTATGATTGACAACAAATTTAACATCAAGGTTACTGATTTTGGACTAGCTAAAAGTATCACATCGGCAAGTACCAACAAAATGGGACAGTCATTTGTCGGAACAGTAGCATATTCTGCACCTTAAATTGTACAAAGGCAGGACTATAACGAGAAAGCTGATATTTGGAGTCTAGGTTGTATTCTTCATTAATTAATGTGTCTAAAGGCCCCGTTTTCAGGTAATAATCCTTTGCTTTTGGCTAAAGTTATTGTTAATAAAGAGTTCAACTCAGAGCTTCCTCAGAAGTACTCTGCCGAATTAAGATAATTTGTAACCAAGTGCCTACACGCTGATGAGGCGCAAAGACCCGAAGTTAAGCAGTTGCTCAAAGATGTAGTATAAAGAATAGTAATGTACTCGGATGAGCTTAAGGAAAAATAAACAGCTCTATCTGATGAGATCTTGCAACTGAGTAAGAAAATTAACGCCGGTGGTCTGAATGCAACTCACACTCGACTGTTTGGCAACAGTTTGTATAACTCGCACAACATTCAACCGATTAAAGCTAGCAATAAACAGATCAACCCTTCACCACAAATGGCTCCTACTGAGGACCTGTTACGGCAAACCCAGCTGGTGAAAATTGATAGCGAAGTGCTAAACAAAATAGGTGAAGACCCCATGAGCAAGTTCATAGATGTGGTGAAGAAACTGTCCCTGATTTCGAGTACACAGGCCAGTCTTAAGAAAAACTTCAAAAAATATATTGTGGACACTTTTTACAACAGGGTAATGATCAGCGACGAATTTTCCATCCCTGAAGTTAAAAACGAACTACATAAACTTATAAATTTGTCCAAGTAAGAGGTGTCATTCCTAGGGGTTAAGTTTGAGCTGAAGCAGAATTATATTAAAAGCATCACATATGAGATGCTGTATTTTTATGTAGAGGAGCTGTATGAGCTCATTAAAAAGTGATTACTGAATATAGTTTTCAATATGCATATTGTAATCATAGAGGCTCATTCACGATATTCATTACTAATACTTTTTCAAAGAAGTTTAGCTTGTTATCAGCATCCTCATTATTCATTGTAATACCTTCAGTCAATAGCGTAAATGATGGCTCTTGCAGTAGTTTTGTGACGTCGCCTTGAGCCTGCTTGTGTTCGATTAATACAATATTTGGATCACTCTTTATCCCTTCGACTCTTTGAGTAGAGAATTCAATTTAATTTTACTTTTTGATAAAGACAATGTTTAGGATTTTAGATGTCCCGTCTTCAGACGAGCTTAAAATTCGACAAGATTTGCAATCACCCAGATCAGCTTACTTCCAATCTTTAAGACAATTAAGAACAAGCTACCTATGATTTTCCTGAGGTAAAATAAGCTGTTCTTTGATGAGCTCAAGCAATTCAAAGTAGTCGGCAATATCGACTTGCAATCTTGTTTTAGTGATCTCGCCTTTGATTTGATCCAGACTCACTTGATTGTTGTTTGGTACTGCTACTTAAACACTCATTAATTATTTTAATATTCTTTCTGAAAATATCTATTAAAACTATAAAAATACTTTTTATGCTTTATATAATATAAAGTAATCGTACCAATATGATTATATCGCGTTGATGAAATACAATATTATATATAGATTGGCGCCAGATGCTTGAAGTTCTGTGGGTGGACAAGTACCGTCCTCGTAACCTTGAAGATCTTTATCATCCATAAATATCAGGCACTCTCATGGATTTAGCTAAAACTAACGATTTTCCTGTACATCTTCATATATTCAGCACATGATATTCTATGGACCTGAAGGAGCGGGTAAGAAAACCAGAGTGCTTAACTTCATCCAAGAAGTGTATGGTCTCTCTAATCTGGTGCTCACAGAAGAAGTGAGGTCGTTCAAAATCGAGAATCCCAATAAAACAATCGAGTACACTGCAATCAGCAGTAATGTCCACATTTAAATTACACCTGCAGACAATGAGTATGATGATAGGCACATCATTCAAAGAGCAGTTAAAGATATAGCCTCATCAAAAGATGTTAACATGAAGTCAGCACGTAAGTTTAAAATTCTGATCATAAACTAAGCTGATAGGTTAAGTAAGGATGCGCAGGGTTCATTAAGAAGGACAATGTAAAAGTACATGGCTTCGTGCAGAATGATTCTAATCTGCAAAAATATTCATAAGCTGATTGCTCCTATTAGATCAAGATGTGTGAACTTGCGTATTCCGGCCCCTTCTAACGAAGTTATTCATGACTTGCTTCAAACAATTGCCAAAAAAGAAATGTTTGAAGTGAGCAATTAGAGTCTCATCAAAATCGTCAAAATGAGTGGAAGGAATGTAAGAGATGCGATTTCACAGCTGGAATGCTACAAGTACTCTAAAAAAACAGATAGTGACATAATGCATCCGTTTAAACCTTAAATTAAGGAAATAGCCAGACTAATCGCTGGTGAACAATCTCCAGCTCAACTACTGAAGGTGAGAGGACATTTTTATGATTTACTGGTAAATTGTGTAGAGCCTAGCCTTATACTAAAGCTGCTATTGCAATAAATTATCGAAACCACTAAAATAAATTAAGAAATGCTAGCTGCACTCATCCACAAAGCAGCCGAGCTGGAGAAAACATTAGCTCAAGGCTCTAAAGCAATTGTTCATTTATAATGCTTTGCCGCACATGCGATGGAAACTACTCTATAATTTAGGGAAAGCATGTGAATTTGATTAATGCATCGAGGTTATTTTTATTTAATTTTGCATAAAATTTGTCTGTCATTAATTACTAATGCAATCATTGTTTTTGAAGTTATATAAAAAGGCAAGTTTTAAAATTATAATATTCCTGCATGAGTTCGAGTGAGAGTCAAAGCAACCCAACGCTGAAGGGTCGATTTCTAAACTTGGAAGTACTAATTAATTGAATCAGAAACTAGCAAAAAAGATGAGGAGTAAGCTGAGCGACAATGACAAGAAGATAAAAGACTTTCTGCTACGAAATGAAGAAGGTACATAGGCCACAATATCTAACGATCGCATTGCACACATCCGAGATTTGCTGGTAGAGCGATTAGAGCAGATCGACTATAAAATGTACAGAGTGCGTTATATAGTAATAAGCATCTGAGTTAACAAAAGTAGAAGAACCACCAGATGATGGAGCTCATTGGTGTTATCAAAAACTAAAAGAACAACCTACAGAAGCTGCTTGAGGAGTTACAGCAACGCATATACTAAATACAGGTCAAAATAGGGCAGGAGAACGCTGATGTATGATAATATAACAATCATTTCTGCACTTCAATGTTTTGCCAATCCCTTCAGTTTACGAGCACGAGAACCTCCAATTTTCAAATCTAAATAAAGCAAGAGTTACTTAAATCAACATGAGGTGCTTTGGTTAGGCCGAAGCTCTTTGCCACAGCTCTTAGATCAAGCGAGTGCACATTGAACACTTATTTTATGCTGTAAGTGGTGTATGCATGCAAGTAAGACTTAAATGCACTAACTGCTTAGCCATGTAAGTAGTTATTCTTACTGATCAACAGCTCAAAATCTTCTTGTACTTTTTCCAGCTTGCTTTCCTCAAATTAGTATTAGTTAAGCTCTACTTTAGCTTGCAACAAATGTTTTAAGTATCCTCTTTATTCCTGTATCAAGAGCAAGAGTGCTTTTCCTTTTGAGTTGTATCCTCTGCATGTTCGACCAACTCTATGAATGTATTATTTAATATCAAGAGGAGGGTCATATTGCACGATCCAGTCTACCTGTGGAATATCGAGACCTCTTGCAGCCACATCTGTGCACAGTAGTATTCCTTATTTAAGCTGACTGAATTAATAAAAAGTAGTTGATCTTTTCTGCTGTCTCTGTTTGCCGTGAATGTCCATCACACTTATATCAACATAATTAAGCAAGTCTGAGTAGAATTTTACACTATTGCAGGAAGAGAAGAATATCATTATTTTTTTATGTTTGTCCTTCTGTTTTCGTAAGAATGTAAGTAGTAGTCTAAATTTGTCAGCTGCATTGATCACGACAAAGCCTTGCTCAAGAGTTTCTACTGTTGCTTGTGAGTTCATGTCGTCGACTCCGATATACAATGGATTTTGTAACGAGAGTTTAGCCAGGTCTTATATTTTTCGAGTCTGTGTTGCAGAGAAGAGCACGGTCTGTCTATTTTTAGGCAGAACCTTTAAAATATCAGTGATCTATTGCTCAAAACCTATTTTTAACAGAGCATCTGCTTAATCGATTACGAGGCAAAACAAGTTATGATATATGAACTTAGAGTTTTGAAGATGATCCAGAAGTCTACCTGGAGTGCAAATCAATAAGTTTACTCCTTTTTATAATCTAACACTTTCCATTTTTCTGTTCATACCGCCAATCAGTAGTCCAATAGTTTTGTTTTGAAACTCACCAATCATCTTGGCCACATCAAAGACTTGAATAGCAAGTTCACGTGTAGGTAAAATAATAATGACTCCTGTGCCATTCATTTGCTTAAATTATAACTCTCTTAGTTTCTCAAAACATGGTATGAGATAGGCCAAAGTCTTACCTGAGCCTGTCTTGGCTGACCCGAGTACATCCTTGCCTCTCAGCAGATGTGGAAGAGTTCGTGCTTGAATATGTGTCATCAGATTAAAATTCTTTTTCTATAATGCCTTAAGAGTAGGCTATGACAGAGTGAAGTCAGTGAATTTCTTATCTGAGAAATACCAAGCCGGTTTATCTTATTAATTGGCTTGAATCTCATCCAATGGAATAAATTATTATTAATGTTCAGCATTATTTTATTATTTGTTCTAATGCTGAGAATCCTCATGTTTATTTGATGACTACTACTTCTTGTAATTTACATTTAACGTTTTAAGAGTGGTTTAATCCATAAATTAATTGTCCTTATCTATATTTGACTTCTTTGACTATTATACTCTCTAGGCTAATGTGTTATTTATTTGATGTCGATGATTACTTTTTTCAAGTTATTAGCTATTTTATGAGTCATTGGTCTTATGCTTCTTTTGTTAATTAGCTTCACTGATCCGATTGTTATGTCTATGATCAGCTTTCGTTATTGCTTTATGTTTAAGACCACCTGCTAAGTTTTTCTTTAGTTTTGCAAGCTTCATTGCTCGACTTAATCTCAAAGCAGTCGCGAATGTTGTTCTAGGATTCACTTTGTTGATTCTCATAAAAAGTAATTTATTATATAATCATTTTATAGTGAAAATCAATTAGTTGAGTAAGTTAAAGAATCAATTGTTTTGCCTAAAAGTCCACGAAGGACTCGTACGTTATCTGTAAACACATCTCCATTTTATTAATCAAAAGCACTTAATTCTGATTTCTTCTTTGAAAGAAGTTGTTTTCCTTTTTGTTCTGCTATACGTTTTAAACAGGCATCTGATTAAACAATCTAAATAAACTCAAGTAATTATTTTCTCATCTTCAATATTTCCTGATCCTTTCTCTTGTTTTATTTTTCAAGGTAGTCAATTTTGTCTAGCATGTCGCCGTCAGTGCTGAATCTAAAAGCAGAGAATCCATTTTCCTGCATTTTATTCCAACACTTCTGATCTGAACCCTTATTAATAGTTTTGTTCGTAATCGCTGTCGCCATTTGGTTAGTTTACTCAGAGTATGAAAGGATTGATCCTTCGATTGAGTTCTATTGTATTTTCTTTTTCATTTGATCTCTTTGACTGGGTTAGCATAAAACCAAATTTTGGGTATCATTGCAACTAAATCCACTAATTCTATTGTCAATTTCACAGCCTATGTCAGCCATACCATCATTAAACTAATTTCTAAAATGTGGCGATGCTGCATCTTCTCTTAAATATTTTCTTGTCGAATTTTACTCATATTAACGACTTCGTCTTGAGCTTTCATATGATTTCTATCCTTTAGCATAATCAACTTCGTATTTGGTCGCTAACTATACATTACTGTTGTCAATATTTTCGGTGAGATCGAATTTATTTTCAGACTGTTTTCTATTTTTCTTATTGAAACTTTTGCTATGATGCCTCTGCTCATGAGGAGAGATCATTTATTGGCTGTATTAAATTGAGCTCCTAGCCATAACACCATCATTTCTTTGGTTTCTTTGATGGCCTATCATATTCTTATTTTATTTTTGATTATTGCTAACTAACTGACTTTTTGTCACTATACACTTCTCCTCTGTCTCTATAGAATAACAAACCAGAAATTTGGGGCCTACAAATATGGAAGCTTATGCAAATTGAGCAAACATTTTATTTTAACTTGGAGGACTCCCACTTGATTAATTCCAGCTTGAAAATGTGCCTTATTCATTTTTTAACACTCCAAAATCTTCGCTTAACAATAACTATGTGCAGTTTCGGAAGTGTTTGATTTTCGTATGGTATAAGTATTGACCGAAACACCCTGTGCCAGCTATATAGAAATTATTGTTCACTGTCTGCAGCACTGAATAATTTGATGATCCTCCGATCCACTTTATTTACTCATTCATTTCGTTGATTTTCTTTGGCATTTTTATTTTCATTTTATTGCCAAAGCCTAGTTGACCTCCTTGATTCTCACCTGTGGCATACACTCCTTTTTACGTAATGAATATTGAATATTTGGGACCAGCATAACAGAAATAACTTGGATAAACGTACAGCTCTTGAGGCTAATAGCATATTTTTTCTTTGGGAATACCTAACTGTCCATCCATTGAGTTACCCCAGCCATATACTTTTAGAGACGAAAGTGCCAAGCTATGATCTTTGCCTGCAGAAATAAACTTTGCATTCTTGACATTAGGTACATGTTTAAAAGAAAAAGAATCTGTACCTCTTCCATAACCAAGTGCCCCATTTTTACCTTCGCCAGCACTGTATACGCATCCACTATCATCAAGCAGAAGAGTGTGATTCCACCCGCAACTGACTTGGACAATTCGAGTATTATTAAGTTTGGGCCAAACTTGAATTAATTATTTAGCATCTTATTCACCATGATCGATACCAAGCTGTCCCTTTTGGTTATCACCCCACCCGAAGACCTTGCTTTAAGTGCGGATCAAGATATGTTTTTCGCCCACTGATATTTCCTCAACATTTTCATCAGGTAGACTCAGTTGGTGATGGCCGGCCCTGTTGTTGCTATTAGTCCACACGTTTATATACTGGAAGCTCATTTGGTTAGTGTTATCTTTGAATTTCTATATTATTAAATTTGAGCTTAGTAAGTAATTGTAATAAAATTATACTCCCAATGTACAATCGCTACCTGCATCAAAAATAATAACTCAAGCTTAATTAGCATCTCCATCGTAGTCTATCTTCATAAAAATTACAAGCTATTCGCAAAAGTAAGTCTTTCTAACCCAGAGAGTAATGAAAAGATGGGCGAGAAGTACAAGGAGCGAGTCAGAGATTTTTTAGTTAAAGTTACCAGCAAACCAATTGTATTGGGCTAATATCAACCACCAATAATGAATATTGTTCGTAATCCTGAAAATGAAAAAATCCGAGCTAATGCACAGCTGTACATAAATGGCTTTAAGACTAATAAAGAGCGAGTCTAAGTACAAATATATCAATTAAGCATCAAATTGAGTAAAACAAAATATTAGACTTGAACCCGACCAAAAGCACAGCACTTCTTCACGTTTTCAGACCTCGCTAAATTTCATCTTAAATCCAGCCTGGCATGCGATTTGCTGGTCGCAGTAACTCCGAGATCAAGCTGCCCAAAATAGATAGCACTGGTAGCTTAAAGCTCAGATTCAAAGGTATCGAATAAATGGGAAATAACTTAAAATGTAAAATATCTTTAATGTAGCCATGAAGCAGACTCAAATGGACTAAATCGGACTTATTAATCGACTTCAAACTGTATCTGGCGGAAGAGAACTCGATCATTTAACTTTTTCCATGATGGCGCTGCGTTAGTCTAAAATGCTTACTTCTAA
>APMI01005796.1_pt1 | contig 22025 bp, 12 predicted proteins | sample 667938 | NCBI WGS metagenome assembly APMI01 (sample SAMN01084076, study PRJNA167559) | wastewater metagenome | biome: Wastewater | place: Denmark: Ejby Moelle, Odense | collected 2011-11-28
AGTTGACAATAATTCAAATACTTTTTATACTTTATTTTAATACACTTTTATTGTTCATTATTAATAATGATAGATAGTATAGCTTACATGAAGTAAATTAATTTAAGATGCTAAAATTCTTATAATATTATAAATAGGACTAAGTTAACATTATGTTCAGGTCGATATTCGACACCATCGTAGGTACTATTTCTAGCATGAATCCACTCACGCATTTCATACGCTACGCACTAGATAAAACTTTAAACGAGTTCCTTAGAAAGAAACTGACTCTTGAAGATTTCAAGAACGGGCCATTAAATCTTCAAAATATTGAAGTAAATACTGAGAAGATCAACAAAGAGCATCTAGTCAGCAGTCCATACATTATGCATTCTGGTATTATTGGTAATTTGAAGATTACGTTGCCGCCTCTTGCTGACCTATCTACCCAAAGTATTTAGATCAGTGTGTCAGGAGTGCTCATTGTGCTTAAGCCTAACAAGAAATTCTCAGAAAATTTTAAGGAGAAAATGTTAGAGTTACACGAAATGCAAAAATATTAAGTATAATAAAAATAAGTGGAAGGTTAAATTAGCGAAACTGGCCCTGTTGACTTCTTTAAGGAGTTACTTAAAAAGATAATAATGAACATCAAAGTAAACATCAGCAATATTGCGATTAAGTTATATATGAACACGCCATCATAATAGAAGTCAACATCTCAATTTTATTTAATGTTAAGAATTCCTTTAATTTATCTCGATAAGAAATAAGACAAAGTAATTAAGAAAAACGAAGTTTAGTAGCTAAATTTTAATATTTTACTGCCACAAATTACTGTACATTTGCTTAGTTAAGACATGAATACTTCTGAATACAAAAACATGAAATATTCACCTGGTGATTTTCCATTCAAATATCCTACTGCAAGTCATCCAAGAACTATCTTAGTAATCGGCTCTCCAAACTTACCTGAAAATCTAGTCGCCAAACTACCAGAATGGAAAAAAGACGGTACAATAAATTCGATGAAATTTACACAAATGGGATTCAAATTAACAACAGATTATAAAAAGAAGACAAAATAGAAGAATTTGCATTTATAGATAGCAAATATATAAATAATGGTGACTCCAGTGCAGATAAAAGTGTTATCTAGATTCATAACTCAGATAATAACATTTAAAAAGATATTGGACACAATAATTCAATAATTACGTTTTGAATCAAGCTAATCAATAAATTTACTGCGTAAAAAAAGCAACCAATCCCAGAGTCAATCTCAATCCCAAAACAGTGACTTATTCACCAGTATAATGATGAGCTTCAGTAACGATATTCCTGGACTAGGTATAGGTATCGGATTACAGAAACAAAGCTCAAGTAATAGAGATAATAGTAGTGATATGTTCAAGTCTATGATGAAGGAAGATAAAAGTATAAGGGAAAGTATACGCATTTATAATAAGGAATTCGGAGAAAAAGTTAAAAATATACCAGGGGGTTAGCAAACTATGGAATTTCAAGCGATTTAGTTTAAGGATATTGTCAAAATTAATATGTAATTCACTAATTTAACAGCATATGTGCTTAAGTATGCTACTAATCAGGATTATTTGAGAATCTGGGGTGCATAAATCAATGGAAATGACTAAATTATCAATAATAAAATAGGATGCGATTATTTCGTGTTTGTAGTCAAGAAAGTTGATGTATTAGTCAAAGCTAAATAAAAATTAACATCTGTTAATGTGAAGAGCATAAACATCTATAATGTTAAATTGCATTAAAATAAGATAATTTCACAGGACAGCTTCTATGATATTGGCACATCGCTTGATTTTTAAGCTCAGAAAAGTATGGAGAGATCAAATTTTTCATTGTAAATAGCAGAATTTACTATGAGCAGTAATGCACACTACTGTGTCTAATAGATAGTGTCAGTTTCTCAATGTGAGAGTGAAGCTAAATTCTTAGGAAAGAATGTTATGAAGTATTCGTTAATACCTAAATTAAAATCAAGTTAATAGAACTAAGATGCATATATTTTATATGAGCCAGCTGTATCTTTACATTTGGATAACAAATAGAAAAACTTCAAAATAAGTTTAAAAGTAATCACAGTAGCCGCCAACCTATAATTAATTTTAGACTTACTCAACATTGCCTTCCCTCTTCTAGCATACAAAAGACTTGCAGATGTAGTAAACTTCAAACGAAGCGAATTAAAAGACAAGTAAAGATAGTCACTTTAAAATGGAAGCAGTAATGCAAATAAACCTATAAGCAGTAAGAAAAATATTTTCGAGTCCATGTACGAATATAGAGCGGATGTCTAATCTATTTAATAACTGCAAAGCTAAAATAAAAATACGCTTGTTATTGATATCACTGAAATGAAAGTTGGGTTTAGGAAAGGCTAGGTCTGTCATAAAGATGATAAAGGAATTTTCAATAGTAATTTTGCTGATCTTGTTAAAAAGTAGAAATAAAAAATGTATTAAGAATAAGGATTTAGTAATGTTTGCTTCTGCAATGTGAATTAAATGGGAATATACTTTGAACTCCAGAATTTAAAACTACAAAAGAAGTTAAGCGCTATAAAAGTCTCATGCAAACTCATAGACATGGGAATGATGAAAATCACAAAATCATCGATTATCAGTCTGTCATCAATTTTGTCAATAAAGCCAATAAAATCAGATGATTGCATAAGAATATTAAGAGAAAATACTCACTGTGAAATGTTGATTGTCTATATTCCAGAACTCAATGCACGATTTTCAGAGCAATAAATTGTGGATGTTGCTGATCTAAGTGTTGATTCTGTTAAAATTATAGGCAGTCTTATTTCGTATAAGGATTATCTTGAAAGAGAAATGATGATGCTTGAGCATAAATCTTCAGAGCCACAGAAGAAAATTAGAAAAAATTAAGATACGACTTAAAAATAAATTAAAGTCTATGTAGAAAAAGTATTTGTCGATCTTGATTACTGCTCTCTACTTATTGAACAAATTTATGTAAGTTTAAATCAACAAGTTTAATAAATGGTTTGTTGTAAAATTTCAACAATTGTAGGTGGAGTAAAAAGAAACAAAAGTCTTAGATTAAAACTTTGTTCATTTGCAAATGATCAAATGCTTTCGAGAATATATCCAGAGTAAAGCCATAAACATCAAGATAAATGGATTTCAGATGCTGATGTTTTCTTTGAAATGCGAGATTCATAAAAACCCCATTTGGTATTTAAAGTAGAAGATCGATATAATTTCTTCGAGAGACTCGATAAGCAAAATTTTAGTCTAGTTTTTAAATTAATTAAAAGAGATCTTGATTTGTCATAATCGCGTTTTGTCAAAAAGGATTCACCCGAAACATCAAAATCTAAATTTAAATGGTCAAATGGAAGTTCAAGCAGTACACTAAGTCAGAAATTTAAGTTTAAACAAGTCAACTCTGCCATCGAAGAAGAAGGCCAAAAGAAAATTTTTATTATACAAGTATCTAAATAAGTGAGAATATCTGCTTGTAACTTGCTGGAGCTAAAAAAGTATACATAAAAAGTGGAGAAGTTTGCAAACTACATGAAACGTAAATTGACATAAGTATAATAAAGACTAAAATCTCAAACTATGTTATTGATTGAGAGAAAACATTCAGCAGAAATTTAAAGTGAATCTATTGAAATAATCGCAAAAATTGGCTCGTCTATCATAGTCGATATAAGGCCTGATTTTATTCGAAATGAAAATGAACGAATCTTTTCCAAAACTCGATCAGTATTGACTCTTAATCTGCACAATAATCTCACTTTGCTAATAAATAAAGATAAAAACCAAAAATAAATAGCATGTGAATTCTCTTTAGTTTACTTTTTCTTAAGCAGTGATTAGCGTGAAATTGATCTGAACCCACTTTTACTTAAATAAAGCCAACATTTGAGTGAACTTGGGTTCAAAACAATCCTGTAATTAAATAAAATGTAATCCAAAATATCGATAAATCAGAACAACAAATCACTGCACATAAAAATAAAGTCTATATTAGGAGAAGCATCGATTGAAACACTCTGTCTCGTTCAACTCCACTTCGAGCATATAGTCAATCATCATATTAAAAACTAAATGGGTATTGGGTTATCTTAAATTTATGATGGTGAAAATTTCTGTGTGCTTTAGTATAATGCGGACACTGATCCTGATCTAGACGATGTTATTATTATAGGGGCGAAAGTTTAGGATGAATAAGATCTTTAAATTGAAGATCTTACTGGGGCTCTATAAATTTACCAATAAAAACTAAATAGAAAGAAGAACTAATAACATTCACTTCGTACAAGATCATTCACTTTTGAACCCTTCAAACAGCCAGAAATATCAATAGAAGAGCTATCAATAGGAAAAATATATTTTAGAATAAGCCCATAGGGAGATGATTTTGATTTTATCAAATTCCACGGTAATCAATCAGCAGCAACAAAAAGAGTTAGAGTCAAAGAATTATAAGATTTATAATACTATGTCATTGGACTTGTGAACCTGAATATTAAGGCTGATTTTATGAAAGATTATGGATAAAAAGATAGTTAAGAGAAAAATTAGTAATAGAAAGGCAATCAGTTTAATAATATTAGCTTGCTTGCAAAAATATAAAAAGTATAAGTTTATTTGTCTAAACAGAAAAATTTCGGATATTCTTCTCTAAAATGTTTAGAATCACTCTCATCGCAGTCAGCATTTATTATATGCAATAATGAAACCGAGTTGTGTTTCGTGTTGGAAAAGAACTCTTAAAAGATATTAATAAAAACTTATTGTCTAAAATTAGTCATTGGGGGTACCACATAAATTTTGAATACTCTGAAGAAACTAAAAGCAATAAACAGTAAAATATAGAAAAGTGGATGGCGCAAAATATATGACCCTATATAAAAGCCTAAACCTAATCAACTTGCTCCCTCGAATATTTCATAATCAAATCACTCAAAATTAATAAAAAAAGACTCAAAAGCAGTCATACAAAGATTAGTAATAATGCTGCCTGAAAGCACAGTGAAACTAACATTCCAATATGCAAACTTTATTAAAATAGTAGATGAACAGACAATTCATCTCAAATAATTGATTCTTAATTAGTAAATTAAGGACACTTACCAAATAAAGCAGAAAATAAGAAAATGGGCGAAAAGCATTGCGAAAAATAATTTCGGCAGTCTACTCAGTGGTACTGCTCTCAATCTTCTTGTTAAATTATTTTCACAGCTCATTGCGCTCAATGTATGGTGGCTCAGTAAACTGCTAGGAGGATTCTTAGGAGGACCATAATGATTAATTCAATTTTATACTTACTATTAAAATTTATGGGAAAATAAATCAATCATCAAGAGGATTTTTTGTAATTCTGCTAAATTTATTACTTCTATTTAATGAGGCAATTCTTTTGCGGTGCTCTCGATCTATTCGCTTGGATTATTTCTCCATCTCCAAAAAGAACTATGAAGAAATGAGAGGTTTTCTTAAGTTTCTAAATAATAAAATAAAATTTACATAGTGGGCTTAAAAGGTGAAATTTTCTTACTGGCTAGTGCTTCCATATCTACCTTTTATTTCATTAGTTTCCATGTGTGAGTGACATCCATAATTTTGAGCTCTTTTGGAGTGTGTTAATACTGTTATTAATCTTAAGAGTCATATTAATTTTTCTTTCGTCCTCGTTCAGTCTTGCACAAATTTTTCATTTTATGGAAATTAAATGCAGTGTATGTCGCTGAGGTTGGCGTACTTTCTTATGTTTTCTTGATCGGAGTTGATTTATTAGAAGTAATTAAATCATTGAACTTCGATATTCTGAATTTACGAGGTGACTATTTCTATTTTCCATCTTAAAGATAAAAGTAATCCAAATTGTTATTGTTTTCCAAACTGATAGAATTTGCGTAATGCGCTTGCCTATATAACACTTTCTTTCTCACATTGCATTTGAGTTATTACATAAAAGTTGGCATCATTTTTGCTCCAAGTATTTCTTCCAGCTTTTTAATGTTCAGTTCGTAATACTCCGCGACGAGACTGCTGCAAACTGCATTCGTATCTCTAGACTTCTTTTCACAATACTATTCTTCGCCAAAAAGACTAAAAGGAGTAATCACACCTATTTATAAATTTTTCTTAACTGGACGGTAGTTGTACATGCTTGTAAAATTAGCATAAGGCAGCATCTGCTTTTTGACTTTTTTGTCTAAAAATATTCTTTAAGCCCGATCCGCACCTTTTCTTTTATCTAGTAAACTTTCTTCGACTAATTTTTTGCGATTTCCATAAAGAGAATTAGGATTCTACTCAAACAGGCATGTTTATTTGTTAATTTTGACTTATCCCTAGAGCAGCAGATAGAAGCTTTTTGTTTATTATCCTTGTTTATAAATATATTCAAATTTCTTTTTCTTGCGACGCATCATGTTTTGAATTACTGCACTTAGTCTATCTATATCCAAAACATTAAAACATGAAATACTTCTGAGTAAGCTAGTTGTCTATTTAATTTTGGCTTTTAGGGCAGTTTAAAGGCTTATCATGATGATTGTTTCATTAAACACTAATAAAGTAGTTTCATCATTCAGGCAAACACATGTTTTTTGGTGATTTTTATCTAAAACACGATCCTTGAAACCAAAAAATTAGTCTCTGTTTATATTGTACTAAATCGACTGCAGAGTCACAGGCTAATCTATAACAAATGCTAGATCATTGTAAGTCTTCTGTTAAGATGACATTGATTTTAATGAATTTTATAACCCTATTAAGGAAACTTTACTTTTCATTTGCTTACGATAGCTTTTAGCAATATCTAGAAGTTTGTCGAAAATTTAATCGTTATCAACATCGGCTATAACTTGATCTTATTGTTAATTATTGCGCAATACGGCGAGTTGTCCGCTGAGTACTATTCCCATTTCTTCAATTTTTTGCCCTCTCATGTAAATCACTGTGTCTTTCTTAGGCGTAGCCAGAACTGCAGCTTTGAATAAGTGTTTGACAAAATCATAAGAAATCTAGGAAGCTAATTTAGACAGAGCTAGATTTTATTTTATAAAATTTGCGATACAGGAACCATCAGCTGCTGTTCGATGCTCATGCGGTTTCTATAGAACTTTGCCAAGCTTGTAAAGTTAAGTTTACATATTGGCAGGCTTGTTGTCATAGACTTCAGGATTTTGTGAACTTTTTAGCTATTCAGTCATTTATAATTTTATTTACTCTACAAATAGGTATAATGCTCATTATGGTAATATAAACTATAAAGTTTAATAATGAAACATGATAAAGAGTAAATCATCAAAATATCAAGATGGACAGCTCAGAATTTGAGTACTGTCATTGTAGAATTTAGTATTTTCTTTGATTTTTTCGATCTTTTTATTTCGTATTTGCATTTACACTTTTACTCTATTTATTTGAACTCGCATTTTGTTACCTCTCACTCATGTCGTATACTAGAGCATCAAACTACTATTTCAGAGTTCGCATAGTTTTCTGGGTTTATTATCGAAATTTCTATGTACTTTCATATTGAATTTGCAAAAGTTTCTTTAATTTTTTATTCTAGTCTTTTGCATCCTTATACTTTTTCGCTTTCTTGATCAGTATTTCAATTTAATTGTCGGCGAGACTAGACTTAACATTGACTTATCGATTGGGTTAATAGCCTTGAATGGCATCTTATATAAATTTCAATTTAACTTGAAGTTCTTCATATTCCCGAAACACAGTCTGCACTTAGGTGAAACACAAATCTGCATGATTATTGCTGTTTTACTAAAATTGGCTACTTGCACACAGTATGCACTGCTACTCATCTGCTCAATGTTCAATCGTTACTGAGAGATATTTAAAGTATGTTCCACTTGCTGCATCTTTGTTATGTCATATTTACGATCTATTATGCTGACTCGCTTGATGTTGTTAATACGGGTAGCAGTAAGTATACGGTTTTCATGGGCTTTTTTTCTATCCTTTTTGAATTTATTATAGATAATAATTCTCATAATTCATAATGTACGAAAATTGCAAATAATAGATGAAATAAATAATGTTCATTTTTTTAAACCTTTTTTATTGTCGGGTTTCTTTTTAGTTTCTGGGGTCGTTGCTACTACTTCGTCTTTTTGTTTCTTATCTTTTTTCTTAGGTTAAATTACTTGGGTTTGTATTTTTTATTCTTGTTAATTGACTTTTTGAGCTTTTTTCTTATCTTTTTTATTTTGATTTTTATTAACTGGTTTTTCTTCTTTCTATTAATCAATGATTTGCTCATCTAGTACAGGTTATTCTTATTCTTCAATAAGAACATTTTATTGACCCTTTTTCTTATTTTAAGCCTTGATCTGCTTTTATTTCTGTTTTTCAACTTCATCATCTCTAGTTCCATTAGCAAATTTAACAAGTTTTCCCAAATAGAAACCGTCCATATTATGTACGTGTGGGTATATTCTCTTAGTCTTTCTTAAATCAACATGATATCTTTTTTCTCCAAATTTGACCAATCCAGCATCACCAACTTCCACTAAATCGTCAATATCCACAATACTGACATTTCTTTTCTTAAGGGCGTAGTTGATGACTTATTCGTTCTCAAGGGGTGAGACTGAGCATGTTGAATATACTATAACACCACCAACTCGTGTGCTGTCGATTGCGGCGAGTAAAAGTTGTTTCTGAACATGGGAGTTCTTGTAAATATCTATTAGGACTCTGTTTGCTTTTATTGAGTGATCTTTAGAAATAATGCCTAAGCCTGTGCAAGGAGCGTCAAGAAGAACTCTATCGAATTTATTAGGGAATATTTAAGGATATTTGCGACCATCTCTGCATGTGATCACAGTGTTGCTTATTCCCAGTCTGTGAATGTTAAACTCTAAGGCTTTAAGTCGATCTTTTTTAAGATCATTTGCAAAAACTGCTCCAGTATTTTTCATAATTTGTGCAATGTACGAGGTCTTACCTCCTGGAGCAGAAGCCATATCTAAAATAGTTTCATCCATTTGCGGATCTAAGGCTAATACTGGTAAAAAAGACGATGCACTTTGAAGCATATAATAGCCTGCTAAATATTAGGGAGTGGCACCGATGGGTACTTTTGTCTCATATATTTTGATTCCCACCTTGCTCCACTCTGCTAACGGATCCAAATTTACTCCTCTTTGAATTAATGCTTGAGCCAATTATTTTCTTCTTGTTTTCAAAGTGTTTGTCCTGATTGTAAGAGGTCTTTGAGTTTCGTTTGCTTCGAAGAATTGCACCATTTAAGCGGGGTTCAAGAAACCAAGAAAGTGGTCAATAAGTTCGTAATTGTATCCGTAGTATCTATGAACATATGCTTTAAGTCTATCAAGGAAATATTTTCTGGGTTTTCCTTCGCCTAATTTTGGTAAGTTCATTAAAATCTATATATAAAAATATTTGTACTTGTAAAGTTTATTGAATCCTAAGACCTATTACACTGATGTCTACATTTTGATCTTCTTCTTAGTCCATTTAAGGTACACCCTCACCTCCTTATTCTTGTTTTAAACCATTTAGTTATTCATTATCTTCTCCATTTTAGTCAACTGCTTAGCCAGCAAACTATTATTCTTAGTTTTAATCAGGGTAGTCAATATCATCGTCTCCCTAATTTTATTAATCTTCATCATCTTAATCATCCTCGTCCTCTCCTTCATCTGCATCTTAGACCTCGTCTGCTTCATTGTCCATTTATGCATCATCATCTTGATCTTCTTATTATTGTTATAAGTGTTCATCAGCATATTAGTGTTATTCTTAACTATCTCCTTCATGTTATTATTAATATTGTTTTTATTATTCTTATGGGTTGCCAAGTGCTGCGAACTTGTCCTATCCATCAGGGACCATTTTGAACAAAGATTTGCCCACGAATTTAGAATATTATCCTAAGTTTTTATTTTTGTCGCCTTTGCCTGCATGTTTTTTATCTCTTCCTGGTTTTTGCTCATGTTGCTCATTCTTGTTTTTGTTGAATGATTTGCCATTTTGCCCCTTCCATGGCTGATTATGAGACCGATCATTCCTCTTAAAATTGTCTCTATTATTATGTCTATTATCTCTTCCACCCCTGAATGAACCCCTTGCTCTCTGACCTCCTCTGCGTTAACCGTCCTTGCCGATCTTAGCGCGGTTGTAACTGTTCCCGCCTTGTCTGCCTTGCCTTGGTTACTTTCTGCCCATGTGCTGATTGTTGATAATAATAATAATTTAGTATATATAATTACTATTGTGCGCAGTCGAAGTAAGCAAATCATATCCAAATCATTAATGGTCACACTTAAAAGGGTTCAACCACACGGGTCAATTGCTGCTTTGGGAATCTTTTCTAGCAGCTGTCGCACTCTGCTTCTGCTATTGAACTCTTCTTTCTTAAGATAGATCCTATAGGTAAGTGCTTATAGTATTCTTCTTCCTTTTTCTTAATTTAATTTTAGTGCATTTGCTTTTTGAGGCCTCTGTAATGCTCAGCTTGTTCATGAATTTTATATGCCTATTTCTATCTTCTGATTCTGCTTTATTGTTCTAACTAAGCTAATCTTTGTCTTTCTTATTCCATTCTCATCACCCTCTCCTCGTGTTTTTTCCTTTATTGTTATTCTTTTCTTCGGCGAGCATCTTCTAATAATATAGTCCTTTTTCTTTAAGCTTCTGCTCTCCTTATTCTCTCTTTCTGCTCCGACTATTATGCTATTTGGTCAGCCTATTGCTCTCTTCTCGCTCTATCTTACATATTTCTCTATTTCTTTCTGTTTATTTCATCATTCATTTGTCCGATCAGCTATATACGGTAACGTTATTCTAATTCTTGTCTCATTCTTTAGCGATCAGGTGGCCCAAACATATTTTAATTAGTCTCTTTATTTTATGCATTTTATTAATTAATTTTAGCTTTACGTCTTTTAATTTGTTATTCTAGTTCCCGTCTGATCATTTATCTACGTTGATGACTAGCCTGCACTTGCATATCAATTCTCCTCTTATTATCCATATCATCCTCATATCTCAATTTTGCATTATTTTCCCTTTATATTCTTTCCTGTTATTTCTTCCTTAGTCTCTAAAACTATATTTTCCTCAAATTAAACTAATTAGTCTTAGCATATTAGTGTGCGTATCTCACTTTCATTTAGGTTACATGATCAGCATTGTGCTATATTATTGACTGAGTAAATTGTTATTCATGTTATTATTGCTGTTTTTCACGGGTTTTCTTACGCTGTCTTGCTTAATATAGCTCATGGTTGAAACACCCCACACATAAGTTTTTTGTTGCACTTTTTGAATTGAATTATGTCTGTGATCTTATGTTGTCTCTTCTTGAAGATATTTTGTGGGGTTTACGTACTGTTTGAGTTGGGACCTTATGCTCATTATAGTCAAGCTTCTTTACATATGAAGATCGCATGCTTCTGTCCTGTGATCTAGATGCTCGTGAATTCTGTGAGTAGTCTTATCTGACCTGCGAAAACTATCTCTTTCGACTGCGAGTGGTTGAAATGTTTTTAGATTGTCTTGATGCTTCCATTAATAAAAATTATTCGTTATTTTAATATACAATAAATCTTCAAGCGTTGTCTTATTAAATCTTCAGACTTAAGCAGATTTTACTTATTAGTATATAACTTTGATTTACAATACATTTGCTATCATATATAACTATAAATGAGAAAATTAAAAATCATCTTCTGAGGGGTGTGATTGTCAAGTAAATTTTACCCGCTGGTAAATCTTTATACGTAAGTGAGTAGTATCCCTCAACAGTCTCCATATTGGAAAAGCATCGTTTAATATCAATTTCTGTTTATGCGATAAGCGATTTGAAGGGGTTATAGCTTGAACACATTGCCGATCCAAAGCAGGACTGCATACCAACATCCTTAACTTTCACAGTAAGTATAGTTCCTTAATTTTCAAGCTAGACAGTTTGGTTAAAATTTGGGGTTAGTCCTTCCCCAACTTTTGACTTAGCCTTGTGCAAGCCTGACCTGATAGACACGTACAGATCGGTTTCTCCTGGCAGTACTGATCGAGTGATGTAACACTGTCCTATTTTTATTCTCACTTTCATGTTTCTTCGGGTGTATGATTAATATATATTATAAACTGAGAATATCGCATATTATAGGCTTGAGCTAGGCTAATATAGTTACAAACCTAATATTATCTGACCAACTCAAATATATTACGAAATAAGAAGTAAATCTGATTAGTAACTGATATAAGACTATATTAATCAAAATTAGTATAAATACAAATCAATCTTATTATTTGACTGATTATCTTTATTTATGTTATTGAGCTAACAATAATATTAAATTAACTGTCGAACACTTATTATAATTTAAAAGGTACTAAAAATGTCAAACTTACTAAACGAGCTGCCTCGAATTGTATTAACCATTCCTTGTGATTAATACCTGATAATAACGCACCCTTTTAGCTCAAGCACATGTGCGAGTCCTATTAAGTAGTTCGATATCGAGAGTACTATTGAACAAGCTGCACGTGACTATGAAGTAAAATTTGGATAAGATACTACTAATAACAGTCATCACTGTATTCCTCTAACCCATAATACATAAATCTCTGATATAACTTCTCTCCTTACAGTTAACTCTATAAATTAGTACTGCACAAATACTGATATTTAATATAAAAACAGTTCACCGCGTCGTAGACTGAACTTAGGCTAGAAAGTCCGTAGCAAACTATAGACAACCACAAACAAATCACCACCAATATCAATATCATACTTGAAAGAGTAGGGCACACATACCACACCTTTTGATGTTAGTTTTGGTAATGGGGAAATTTAGAGTTTGGCAGATAATTAATAGCAATTGTATTAAAGTGCATGTGTATACAATATGGATAATTATGGTAACAATAATAAATAGTAATCATAATCTCAGTGTCAAAATTAGAGTTATATGTAATCACATCCTGTACCACTTGCTTAGAGTTCTGTTGTACAGTAAAGTGATTAATAATTATTAATTAACGACACTAATATTCATGATAATGAACATAAACATCCATAAGTTTAGCTAAAGATGAAGTGTTCAGTGTCATCATCGCCATACAATAACATGAGTGCCAAAACACAAAACTCACCAATTGATTTATAATCGAATGAGAGTCCGATAATCAAACTGCAGTCTATGGCAGATTCATAGCGGTCAACAGACAGGCAGATTCAAGTGTTGTTCAAGGGCTCAACAGATTTACTCCAAAATAAACAAGAGTATAATGTTGCAAAAGTCTCATAATTTGACAGTCAACGCCTATCTATTAAACTACATCGGGTAGAAGACTAATAACTAATAAGAAACATAGAAGTAGAAGATATTCCAGTTGTGAGATCAAGAGTCATCGAACATGAGTACACATCCAGCATCCAAGCAGTTTAGTCACGATGCATTCCCTGTACTGATGATGACGATCATTGTGAAGATTGGATCAAGTCATATTAATTCGCCATGCAACAGCTTACGTTATTGTCAGAAAATGTTTGTCATTTAGAGAGTGCAACTGCAAATTTAGCCGCTATCAAAAATAATAGAAAATTACACAACTCATTAATACCGAGTACTATTGGTAGGGGTAGTCGTTAGGGTAATTCACTAGATGAGTCATTTGTTAAATTATTGGAAGGTCTTGATTAGCAAAATGATCATTAAATTTTAACTCAGAATAATTAATCAAACATAAAAGTACTCCAAAATTCAAATCTGAAGGGTATAGACAAGGGTATGAGTCCTAAATTACGCATAAATTTAGTGGAAAAGTTTGAAGCATTTCTGCCAATTCGTCCAGGCAAGTAAAATCGAGTGATTAATTTATGACATTGATATTAGGATCAATATATCTTACAAATTTATAATGATACTATCGCACTGAAATCCGCTTTTTAAGCAGACTACTTCTATTCTCTTCATACTATCTGTAAGGTACAGTCAAACATCAGATTTACTCCTTCCCAAATGCTATTCTCTAAACAATTAAGAGCTAAAGTGAAATCTGTATTGTAAAAATAAAACATTCAAAAATCAATCACACTGAAAATAAGAAAGTCTTCATTGTCAAACTTGCTAAAAAAAAATTATTAAGTAGAAGAAATTTCTTCACACGCAGACTCAGCAATATTTTTCTTTTCTTCTATGGGGCTTTCCACTATTGGGCTCTTCTGATTCTATGTCACAGGAGTTAGAAGATTTGGCTTATTCTTGCTGAAAACTTCGATGATTTTTTCTATGTTTCCATAAGTCCTAAGCATCTTCTGGTGGTGGCTCTTGCATTGGCTTTGGTCTCTTGTCCCAACAACCTCGGCTAGTCTCTTGAACACCTTCTTAACTCTTCTATTGTACTCCACAATCATATCACTTCTTTAGGAATCTAAAAATTCCACATAGCGGAAATTCTCCTTCGGTGTCCATCTTGTGTAGATCTAAACCTCTCTCTAGTTTTAAGGATCGAAGGCTTCATCTATTCTTTTTGCGGCAGCTTTTGGCATTGCTTCTTTAGGCTTCTTTCAAATTTTTCTATTATTATAAAAAGTCAAAAACTGACCGATTTAATTCCATATTTTAAAGAATTTGCCTACAGAAGGATAACCCAAGCATAACAGTTATGTTATTTTACCTACGAAGCTAAGATTTGTATGAAAACTGTAAAATATTCAACAACCTCCAGAAATATTTAAGAAAGTGAATTGAAAGATAACTGTTTCCATTATGTCAGAAATTTGCTTAAAAGGACCACTAAAAGCAAATATCATGATTTTGAGTAAATTTAGACCAGTCCATTCAAGTTTTTCTCAAGGAAAAGACTGAAATCTCTTTAAGAAAATCTTATTGATCTCTCTTCGATCACTTTTTCAGTATAAAGAATATATTGACCCTGATCCACCTTTTTCTTTGATACTTTTGTGTACTAAGAATTCAGAAAGGTTTGATAATCATGGATTTTGCTTAAAAATATTTTTATATTGACTTTTTTCATTGATTATGAGTAGAAGCCATAAAACCAAGGTCTATTAAACATTTGGCAGGCTTAACCAATGCTAAAGTTTGCCTTGCAATTAAATTATCTAACTCTTGACTGACTTGATATATTTGGAGATCAATCAAATTTGGAAATTTTTAATTCAAAAGCTTTGATATAAGCAAACTACAAAACAAGGCACGAAAGCATCAAAATATGCAAAGCTGAGCCTCTTTTGAATTGAAAACAAAGGGCTAACAAATAGGCCAATGGGAACAACATCTTTATAACAAAAAATAGAAACATGCGAATATTTTTTGATGGCACACTCTTCAACTTGTTGATGAATGTTTTTTTACTCAACTAGGTTAAAGGCAGCCCTCAATCAAGTCAATTGTTTGAAATAATGTGTGACTCTAAAAATTTATTTTGCTTTATATCGGCCTGTATAGAGTTACATATTTTTTTGTTTTGATTGCTGCATGTTGCTAAACGCTAATCCTTTTACTCTTGTTGAAAATTGTCATTGAATCTTTGTTAAGCTCTAGCCAAAGTTATTCCCTTACCCGAAATGTTCACTTCAAAAACGGTATGTTTAATTCATGACAGCCACTAAAATATAACATAATTACATCTAATTATCACCTTGAATTGACACTTTTAGCTACGAAGAGGGTTAATCGCCATATTTTTTGATTCATTTATCAGATTTTCCTTCAATTTTTCAGGTTTATTGTTATAAAGTTTTACTTTCATTGAAATTTTCAAAGATGTATTAGAAAAATAGAGAAAATGAAAAATAAGTACATCATATCAGTTGTGGAAGTGGTTATCGCTTGATAAATCTAGTACATCGAAGATACTCTCTTCAAAAAAGGGTCCAATGGGTGATCCCTCAAAAATAGAGTCAGGGTTTTCAGTGCAAGATTTGGTCTCCTCTTTCTGCTCGAAATACATAATCACTTATTTTTCATTATTCTCTACTCTCATTCTTGAAATCAAGCCCTAAACAACCTTTTCTGGTGAAGTATAAAGTTTGATCAATTTTTGATGATGGCTCTTACATTGACTGTGATCTCTAGTGCCGACAAATTATGCTAATCTCTTGAACACTTTCTTAGTTCTTCTCTCGTACTATTCCTAGAATGAGTCCAGTTCTTTTTGGAGAAATTCCAAGTATTTTCTATTTTCGTCAATTGTCCATCTATTGTATGACTTTTGGGTCTTCTTGTGGATCTTTGGGACATAACACTATTCAGAAGCATCAATATGTTTGGATTTTAATTTTCTCTTGCCTTCCATCTATCTGTTTTATTTTATATTATACAAATTAACATAAAAATCATACTTAAATAAAAAAATTGCTGAGATATTATGAAATTTTCGAATTCGTTATGACATGATCTTCCAAATTACTAGAAGTATTGGACAATTCCTATATAAGAAAGCAGAATTGGTCAGAATAACGACAACAAAAATCAAAATAAAGGGGTAAAATTGATTGAGTATGAGGTATAATAGTCAATATCAATTAATTTCCTTGTAAATATGGAGTTTAAATAAATTTCAGCTATTTCGTATGGAAAATCTTTACTAACAGCGCTTATTTTGTGGAGCAGAAATCGCTAGATACGCATCAATAAGTAGGATCTTCATGAATATGCTCCAATTTTCAGATAATTATTTTTAGTTGCCTTTTTGAAAAAGTTATATTTTTTCTGTTGTATTGTACAAGGCGATTTAAAACAGACAAACAGCCATATTCTTCAAAATATGATATAAAGTAATGATTTAGTTATTTGGATGTGTTATCAATTGGATTCGTTTTGTTTTGAAAGCTCATTTTTATGGAATAAATAAATTGTCTCAGTAACAATTTTGGAAAGTACATATTTTTGAGACTAAGTAGAAATTTAAATATATTTCATTTTTAGATGCTTCCTAATAGCATTTTTCGTCTAATCTACTATAAAAACTTATGTAGAACCAGTAAAATATTTTTATTCATATCGTATTCGATTACGTCTATCTTCAGCTAAGTCTATTCCAGCATAAAATAAATTACAAAACATTACTTAAACATAAGTTAACAAAGAAGGTAAATGCGATAAATTATTTAACATTTTTAAGTTAGAAGGACGACATAGTAACATCTTCTTATTTAAAAAAATCGAAAATTATCACTACGCTCTTTATTTCATATAAATAGGCGATAATATGGCAACAATAGTAGGAATTAGCATGAAAATAATAGCCGATTGTCCGTAGAGTCACTCAATTTTAATATAATTTTTTGATATTATATATATTTATTTTTAATTATCTTCATAATCAATAATAAATATATAACCAAATATTAGTAAAATCTTAGCACACAATATTTTCAAAAACAGAACACAACTTTTTTGCATAAATATATACTTATTATTATATTTGAATAATTTCTATAGCTTTCCATATGGATTATCAACTTCAAATATAAAGTCTCTTTCTGAAGTACGAAACTCAAACCATTGTAATTAATCATGAAACCGAGCTATTTTTATAAAAATTAATGAAATGAACAAGAAATCATCACTGGAAATTATAAATGTTGAAAGTCTAATGGAAATATATTCAAGAAAAATATTGAGCTGCATTAAAAATATAAAACAATCTCAAAGACAGACTGAAAATTCCTAGCCCTCGAATCTTTCCAGAACATCAAAGATATCACTCGTCTTTACAGCGATAGAATGCTTAGAATTTTTCTCTGGTTATAGCTCAGATTCTGAGTAACTCAAGGTGTCTTCCTTCTCAATTCGGTCAAGTGTTTTCTCGGTTGTTTTACCAGTTTTGAGAGCTCTACTCAATACCTTTTGGATCATGTTCTCAAGAGTCTTGTATTGCTTTATCATTTTCTGGTGGTGACTCTTGCACTGACTCTGAGTTTTGGTCTTCATGAACACTGCAAGCTTTTTGAAGATTCGAACTGATCTTCTGTTCTTTTCATCCTTGAAGTTCTCCCATTAGCTACGAATAAAGTTTATGTATTTTAAATTCTCTTCTATGGTCCATCTTCTGTATGGCCGATCTTCCTGAAGTTCTTCCTTGAAAAACTCCTTTGAGTTTTGACATGATGAACCAGAAGTTTCGATATGAATTTACTGACTCATTAAAGCTGACCTCTTTGTTCTTTAAATTCTTATTTTATTATAACATTAGATCTTCTTTAGAATTTAGTACAAGTTAATCCCTCTACATTTACACATTCAAAAACAGTTTCAGTTCATAATTAGCTCTCGACTGGTCAATTTGTAATGAAAAATATTAAATAGGGCCACATTTTATTATTGTTAATTTAACCAAAAACCAGAACCGATAACCTCCCATTTATATTAATCATACTGAGATGTTTATTTTTCATGATGAATCTGCCTAAGTTGTTGCATTTGAAGTTTGGTAACAGAATATAGTGGCTACAAAATAATATAAACTTAAGTTGTGTACGGGTCAACAATCCACTTTACCATGTCGAAGGTCAAGTCTTATGCAATTACTCCAAAATGAAGGAAAATGTAAGAAAATATGTAGTTAAATAGCCAGGCTAATATAATCAAAAATAAAAATATTTTATTTTAGGCTTGGCACTCAATTCAGTTTCTTTTTAATGATGCGTCAGATTATATATAAAGAAGTAACTTAAGAGGTTCGGATATTTTGTCGATTTTTAAAGAATTCCTATAGAATATTCAAGGATTATTTCTATTTTATTTTGCTTATAGACTCTAGAGCCAGATATCACTATCTTTGCGTTTTGTTTGTCTTGCATAACCCTATCAAACTTATCATAATGATGACCCTGCTCATGCTTTGGTTAACAAAAACTAAAAAAATATTTATATAAGACAAACATTTATCATATAGAGCTTTGTTTGCACTAATACGACCTGTCTTCAATAAAATATTTCAAGGCGTTGCTAATTTTTCAAAGAAATTTGTTGACAATAATTTAAATAAGGATAAAGTTTTTTATTTTTAAGCAAATTTAACAAACAAACATGGAGCAATTAGAAAACAGCATGATATTATAAAAAGAGATTATTTTATCGTATATGGACCTTCAATTAAGAAGAGTAAAATTGCTTTTGCTATGCTGAACGCATTTGCCTTTTTGCAGTTAAGTTTGTAATATTGTGATATTACGAAGTGAGAAATAAAAAATAAAGTGTCAACTTCTGTTCAGAATCCTCTTTTTCTCAAATTTCGAGTCTCTACTGAATTCTAAACATGATTTTAGATTTTAGAGTCCAATAATTATATGTGCTTGTCTATTTTTTAAATGTTCTCTAGTCTTCGCATTTCTCTTCGCATTTGAGTGGCGCCTAGCATTTCCAAATACTTTGGATCTGATATCTTCACTTTTTGTCGGTCTCTAAACTTTAGATATTTATTCTTCTGTCTTGCGTACATTTAATTAAAAGTAACTTGCTCTCCTGCCTTTTTCTATCTCTATTTTCGATCTTAACGTAAAATATCAAGTCGCCATTGTAACTCTTTGAGCTCGTCAGGCATTTATATCATCGGTTTGGAGTTTACTGACAGAATATTGTCTCTAACTTTTTTCTTTTTCTTCTCTATTTAAATGATAACTTTACCACTTTTTTATTTAAGTCCAGACAGTTACTCGCCCAGTTAATCAGATTTTAGTTATCTTTTAGTTCTCTCAAGAGCTGCATCATCTTCAATATGATCAAGTCCTAGACTGGCTAGTATTTACTTTTAGAGAATTTCGTTAGGTTTTGTCCTCCTACTTAGCATATTAATTATTCATTAACAAATTATATGAACATAATCATTTATTTATCACTGGCTTACAAACTGCGCTTTCAAGAATGGCAACTAACTCTTTAACAGTTTCTCTACTTGCAAACATAGAGAATGGTTATGTGCGTAAAAGTACTAGTAATGCAGCCAAAGTCAGTCCATATAATTATTTGAGATCTTATTTTCTGTCCATGCGGGCTAAAGCTATTTCGTAGGCCTTCACCATTGTCCTCACGTAGTGAATATAGCATTAAAATCCTTGATGTTCAATCAATTTTTTAAGAGCTAGCTTAGTTTAAATTCGAAGCTGCTCCGAAATTAGTATATGATTGCAGTCTCTCAAAAAGGAGTAAATTGTCTTCTCATCTCTTTATTGGACTAACTGAGCCAGTTTTTTATGCTCTTCGAAAAATCCGAATACAGGACCATATTCTGCTCTGAGTTTCTAGTCTTTCCTCATAATTTAGTTGGCAAAACTTACTGATTTTCTAAGTTCTTCGCCATCAAGTTTACCATTGAAATTTAACACTGACCTGATCAACATTTATAGAATCATATCTAGAGCCACTTTGTTATTATTCAATAGTTCACATAACTTCTTGGCTATTTGAATATAATCTTGATGATAAGCGGCATATTTTTCAGCTGAAGTATGAACTAGTTTCTCAAAAGTTGCAGCAGGGAGTCGTTTTTGAAGGAATTTCCAATCTAAAGTTTACAGTAAGTGTGATGATGCGATAATTGAGCTGAGCTACTCAGGTAACCTATTTAATGGAATCAAAGACATGTAATATATGTATGAGTCTTTGTGCTCTAGTAAAAGTTCAAGAATATATTGCACTATTTATTATGTCAATTTTTTCTCAATTAACTATTTTTTATCCTTGAGAAGAGAATTAAAAGCTGGGGAGTGATATAACGCTATCAAAAAATGAAGATAATCGTCTTGATCCATAATCTCGTTAGTGCCCAGCTCAACAATTTAGTAATAGCCAATAAGATAAAGCAAATTCTTAATTTTAGTACTTGTAACCATAGGACCCTTATATGATTCATAAAGTTGTTTACGCAGATTTATAAAAGTAGAAGAGTCTTCAGGAAAGATACCAACGTTCCTTAAAAATACCCATACTATGTCTAAGTTATTAGGATTGCATAAAGCTTCAGTTGAGCATTTTGGAACTCCTTTTAAAGCATATGTGAGCTGACTGTAAAATAAATCACTCATTTCATCGCTAATCTAGTATTTTTTAGGATTAGCTTATTTTATTGATTTATCGGCTTGCTAAAACAGTTTCTTGAGATTATCATTAGGGATAACTCTATAAAATTACTCTTTACGGCCTGCCCGATAAAGCATATAACAAATTCCCCAAATGGGCCCTAGACTGCCTTAACTATCGTACTGCCCCTTCATTTTGCCTAGATAGTTGCTGGTCAAGTAATGTAGTACACTGTCGTAATGAGGGGGCAATTGAGAATTTAAAGCATTCTACACCATTTGAAGTGAAGAGAGCGCCAATGTTGATAATGGGTTAGCGCGGTTGGGATTGTTAACTAAATACATTGCTTGGTTACAAAGAATTTACCAAAATTATTGCTTTGTTGCCTGTCTGTAAAATTGAACCCATTCTGCTCCCTGTAAGCTTCCTTCAAGCATTAATATTTGTTTTGTAGCTTATAAATACTCGAATTTTTTATATGGGTTTCTTATTTGCTTATTGAGAGTAGGCAATCCGTCCAATGGATCAATTTCATTATTAAATCTATTTGTTCTTCTGCGTTATAGTATTCTTTTGGCAAGACTTCCTTTATTTTTATTTTGCATCATTAAACTTTCAACTGCACATAAAGTCCCAAACTAAAAATTTCTTTGCAGGTAGATATCCTGTGTTTCGTATCCAAGCTCAGGAATATAAAAGTGACATTACGATTAAGATTTCTTTTGCTCTTATTTAATTTTGACATCTTTCTTGATTTCCTTAACTCTCTCTATCAATGGAGTTAAATCGCCTCCTCTCTTTTTAATCCATTATTGTCCATTCTGTTTACTTTGTTAACTGAATGCAAATTTAGCATTCTTCATTTTCAGAAGTTGAGACAAATTGCCAATGTTGTTGGCCCTCATTGACAGCACCGACGATGCTTATAATACAGGCTGAGCCAACTACTGCAAGAAAGATATGT
>APMI01010598.1_pt1 | contig 21981 bp, 16 predicted proteins | sample 667938 | NCBI WGS metagenome assembly APMI01 (sample SAMN01084076, study PRJNA167559) | wastewater metagenome | biome: Wastewater | place: Denmark: Ejby Moelle, Odense | collected 2011-11-28
CAAACGGCGCGATGGCCGGCCAGCCGTTCGATCAGCCGCACGATCGTCAGGCAGCCGATCGGCTCGTTGGGATGCGGCGCGCCGACGATCAGCGCGGAGCGCGGGCCGTTGCCGATGCTGACGAGATCGATCGGGCGGCCCCCCGCGCTTTGCCCCAGCCGTTCGACGCGCGCGGCCGGGCCGAGCTGCTTCAGGCTTGGTTCGATCATCCGCATCAGCGCGCGGCTGTCGGGAAAGCGCTGTCCGGTGGTGCGCGCCCGGAGCGGGGGGGCGAGCGCGAGCCCGGTGAGGCTTGCGCCCGAGGCCAAGAGCGCGCGGCGGGAGAAATGGCTGGTCATCGCCTTGCTGCCGGTTGCCGGTACGCGCGCGTCAGAAGCTCGTGCGGAGCCGCAGGCCCAAGGTCCGCGGGGTGCCCACCGTCCAGGTCCGCCCGCCGGTGCCGAAATAGCGCGTCTGATTGGTGCCGTAGATCGGCAGCACATTCCCGATATTGTCGGCGAAGGCGACGATTTCCCACGCGTCGCGCGCGACGCCGATCTGCGCGTTGATCAACGTATAATCGGGCAGGCTGCTGTCGAACGGCGGCGGCGCGCCGGCCCGGCCGAACTGGGTCTGGCGCTTGTCGGTGTAGGAAAGGTCGCTGCGCACGACGAGATCCCAGCGGTCGACCAGCGGCGCGCGATAATCCTGCTGGAGCGAGATCGTCCACGCCGGGACATATTGCAGTTGATCGCCGGCATTGCCGCCGCTGAACGGCGCGGCCTCGTCGAGCCGGGAATCGGCATAGCCGACATTGATCGCGAAGCTGAGCGCCTTGATCGGCGCGATCCGCGTCTCGATCTCGAACCCCTTGCTGGTTGCGCGGCCGGCATTGACGTCGAACTGGCTGGCGCAGGTCGGCAGCACCAGGCTTTGCTGGATATCGCGATATTTGATGACGAAGCCGGTGACGCCGATCGAGAAGCGGCCGTCCGTGGTCGACTGGCGCACCCCTGCCTCATAGCTGTCGAGCTTCTCGGGCTTGGTGAAGCGGGGGATCGAGGCGGGGTTGATGCCGAGCGTCGCAAAATCGGGGTCGCACACCGGGCCGGGCAGCGAGCGCCCGACGCCCGGCCGGAAACCGCCGGCATAGCGCGCATAAGCGAAGGTGGTCGGCGTGATCTTATAGGATGCGCTGCCCGAGAAGATCGCGCCATGCGTCGCGGCGGTGGCGTCGACCCCCACCGGGAACAGCGATCCGGGCGTATCGACCACATGCCGCGGGTTGCGCCGGTCATAATAACGCACGCCGGCTTTCAGCTCGCCGCGCTTGTCGGCAAATTCCCAGCGCACATTGGCGAAGCCGGCGATCTCGCGCACCGATTCATGCCCGGTGAAGCCGGTGTCGACCAACGCATTGGGATCGCCGCCGTAAAGCCCGACCGAATATTCGGGGATCGGCGCGTTGAACCCCAGCCGCTGAAAGCTGTCGGTGGTGCTGTGGAGATAGAAGCCGCCGACGAGAAGCTGGATCGGAAAGCTCCAGGCGGAGCTGAAGCGCACTTCCTGGGTGAATTGCCTGAGATGGTTCGAGGTGATGAAGGGCGAGAGCAGCGCCGTATTGGGATTGCCGACGAACGGCCCGTTCACCGTCGGATCGAAACCGGGATAGCTGAAGCCGACCACCGCGGGATCGAGATTATAGATGTCGCGCACGTCGAGCTTGCGGCGAATCTGCTGGTCGACATAGCCGGTCGCGGCGGTGAGCGTGCCGAACCCGGTGGTGTAATTGCCGGTGACGTTGAAGACCCAGGATTTGTCCGAGCCGTGTTCGGGGAAGAAGCGGCTGGTGAGCAGCGCCGCGGGGCTGCCGTCCGGCAGCCGGTCGTTGCGATCGGATTCGCTGAACGCGCCGTTGACGCGCGAATTGTACATGGCCGATGCGCGCAGTTCGAGGCCCGGCGCCGGCGTCCACAACGCGGCGAGGCGGCCGGTGAACCGCTCCAGATCGTTGACGTTGCTGCGGCGCGCATGCGTATAGGGATCGATATTGTCGATGAAGCCGCCGCGCTTGTCATAGACCGCCGAGCCGCGCAGCGCGGCATTTTCCGAGAGCGGGATATTGGCGACGAGCGCGCCGCCGTAATTGGGCTTGCCGCCCTCGGTCGCCGATCCGCGTATTTCGGTGGTCAGCCCGAATTTGGTCGGATCGGGGCGGTTTTCGACATAATGGAGGAGCCCGCCGGCGGCGGAGGCGCCGTAGAGATCGCCTTGCGGCCCCTTCAGCACCTCGACCCGTGCCAGATCGTACAGCAGCGGATCGACCGAGTTGGGAACAAGAATATCGTCGAGATAGGTGACGACGGTCGGCTGGGTGCCGCCGGTCGGCGCGATCCCGCGGATGATGATGTTGCGATCGCCGATCCCGGTTTCCGGCGCGACCGACAAGGACGGGACGAGCCGCGCGAGATCGTCGACCGAGCGCAGCGACCGCGCCTGAATATTCGCGCCGCTCAGCGCCTGCACGCTGAGCGCAATGGTCTGGATCGATTCGGCGCGCTTCTGCGCGGTGACGACGATGTCCTGCGCGGTGGCGTCGGGCTGGCCGCCGTCCTGCGCGTGGGCCGGGCCGGGAAGGCCGATCGCCAGTATCAGCGGCAAACCCGTCCACACCCGCGCATCGAATCGCTTCGTCATCATCCCACCCCTGAGTCCGTTATTTTGATAAAAACAGACTAGTCGGTCATTTTAATCGCGCAAGTCTCTTTTTTGGTGCGGGCCGCTGATGGGCACAGTTAAAACCGCCTCAAAGAGTGCCTTAACACTGCCTCACCTCGGTGCGGCTCTCGTTGGTACCTAGCGGGGACCGCGGCATTCTTCGATTGAGCGCAAACCAGCCATCCTGTTTCCCGCGCGATCACGTGACGATGCTCGATCGGCAGTATCCGGTTTGGGCGTGCCGACCATTTCGCTGAAGTAGCTCCGCACTCGGTCATTGAATCGCCCCGCTCGGCCGGGCTTCCCGAAGGAAGGGACGTTTACCAGCTGATAATCATGAAGAAAGCGATGGAGGAAAAATATGGGAATGAAATTTATCCGCGAGGTAGAGCGAGTCTGTGACAAGCTAGTTTCCGCTTCCGCAAACGTGATCGACTCTTACGATCCCACCGAATTGGAGTCTTTTGCTAAAAAACTGAGCGGCCTTGGTGGTTTGACGGTCGGCCAGGTCTGCGACCAGCTCAACGATGTCGACGTACCACGCAACTTTTTGCATTTCGAGCTCCACAACGTAACCGATGACATCGGGATTGCCACCTACTACTCTGGGGTCCTTGAGCCGCTTTGTCTCTACGACATGATTGCTTGGATTTCGGTCTTTTCCGATTCCAAGCGCATCGGCAATCGCGTCTGGTATGAAACAGTTGCGTTGCCCGTCACTCGGCCGGGGGTCCTTAGGCTTGGCCTAAAACTTCGCCCGCGCGAACCAAAAGATTCTACCGAGGATTGGGTGTTTCCGCGGCAGTTGTTTCGGCGCCGCTAGGTTAGTTGACGCGCCGCAGCTCGGCGCAATGATTTGGCGGTTAGGGCTACCCCGGAGGGTAGATCGAAAGGCGGTTTGACCAGGTGCCAGATTACCTCGTCAAACCGCTCAGCTGAGGCAAGCGCGCGATCGCGGTGGTCGACAAGGCGAATGGCACCCGCATTGCCTGAGAGTTGTTTCCAAACGAGCTCCGACAGAAGGTGAATATGAACGTCGGTTGCGGCCGCGCGACTAGCATGCTCGAGGGCGGCGAATACCGCTTCGTAGACGGCCTTGTGGTTTGTCCCTTCAGTCGTATCGAGAGGCAAGAATCCTACGCCATTGTAAACCAGCGGCTGCATAGATCCTGGATTGGGCCTGCTCCCGCCATCGCAAAGATATCTGAGCAAGGTTGGCGAGGGGGCGCGTCGCGGAAGAGCCCCGCGGCGCGCTGTGCTTGCAATGATAGTTCCAAACGGCATTGGCGATCTCCTCGCCGGCGACCTAGGCGCGCGTTGGTCAACGATTGGTTGATGTTGAGGGTCACAGGCCGTTTGCCCTCACCCGGCCCTTGCTTCGTGCCGCTTAGGTTCGCGGTGAGACGCTCCCATCGACTTGCGATCACATAAGGAGAAAATTATGAACTTGATAGACGATCTGCAGGCGCTCAACCTTAGTACCCTCAAGGACCTTCAGGCGCGTATCGAAGGTCTCGCGAAGGAGATAGGTCAGGCCATCACACGCAACGAGCGGGCGGTGGCCCTGGCCCGTGCGCGGAACGATGCCCTTGAGGAGATGTACGGCCCAATCGACAATATTCCTGTGAGTCGGGATGTCGAATTGATCCTCTCCCTGGCGGGACCGAAAGGTCTTACCAGCACCCAGATCTATCACGAGATTGCCGAAACCCGCCGGGTGACGCTCAAGAACGTTCGAGCCACGCTGCAGCGCCTCCATGCTGTTCGGAAAGCTCGTTACGTTCAGCGGCGCTGGTACTCAAATGGCTGACGCGGTTTTCTGATTGAAGATATCGAGGCCATATTCGAGCCAGTCCCGGCGCTCGGTATTCAGTCGAAGGCCCGCCTGCGTCGTTGCTCCATCAACCAGATGGTCGGGCAGCGCCTTGAAGCGATCCCGGTTGTGTCGGGCCACGCTCGCCTTAAAGATCGACAGCGCATCCTCCCAGCTCACGCCCGGCAGGTTTGGCTCATCATTTGAACGAATGCGTTCTGAGGGAGGTTGCATAGTGTATCTGGGCAAAAGCTGGAATCGCTCGATCCTGGTGACCATGCTGCGCCGGAGGACATGGCCAAAGACCGGCTGCGGATTCGTGCGCGTGTCGAGCTTCATGCGCGTTGTTGAGGCCAGTGATTGAACTTCAGTCCACTCCGGCGACTGGCCCATTCGCATGGTGAGAACCGGATGAAGGCCCAATGGCGCCGAAGCGCCAAGCATTTTGATCCCCTGATATCCGGCGGATGCCTGCGCGAGAACGGCGAGCGTATCCGCGGCTCCGGGAATGTGCATCGCCAACTGGCTCGCAAGGATCAATCGCGTCGCATCGTCCATGACGAGGCTGATCGTGGGGCGAAGGGAAATCGAGCCGTCCGTACAAATCAGATCCATGGTGGAATGATCGACCATAATCCTGCCTCCGAAGGCGTCGGTAAAGTCCAACTCTCTCTGTTCGCGAGCGACAGCTGACTGTTGGAGGATCGGGTCCTTCGCCGCCAAAGCGGCTATCAATCTGCGAACGGATGATTCCGCAGGTATCGGCAGGTTCCACCCTCCCACATTTGCCTGAATCTCACGAACCAGGGATGCTTCCGAGGCGACAATTCTGCTCTGAGCATGGTCGAGCAAAACCCGGTTCGCGATGTCGATCACTCGCGAATCCAATTTGCTCGATCGCGGTTTCGGCACGGCGGCATAGGGCACCAATGATGCCAACGTGGGGGATGATCGCCATTCTCGGACTAATCGATAAAAATGGGTTCTGCTCAGCTGTAGCTTGTGCATCAGGGTTGAAGGAGACGCCGATTTCACTTCGAACTCCCGCATCGCTTGCAAACGCGACAGGGCCAGTTCCTGTCGGCTCCCAGGTAGGGCCGCAAATACGAGACGCTCCGAGTCTGGAACTGTCGGCCATAATTCGACCAGTCGGACTGCGCGCGAATCGGTCATCTGCTGCGTCATTGAAGCCCTATCGAATTGCGAATTTTTAGGATGGCATGAAGGCGCGGCGGTGCACAATCCACCCCGAATCTGTGCCAAAATAATAGAATAGAGGCATAAACCTCCTTGGCTTGATGCCGCCGAGGAGTGCAAGCGCAATTCGGCCGAATGAGAATAATGCTTATAAAATCAACGTACTAGATCGGCATGCGCCGGGCGAAGTAATATTATCAATAAGTTGTTAACCATTAATAGTGCCTTACTATTCGATTGTGATCTTGGCTTTGCCGCGTCGCCTCGCTACTTTTGTGCCGTTCTTATCGAATGGGAGAATGTGCAGTGCACTTCAATGCGAGGCGGCCTTCAGACTGCGAACCGCTCATCCTCAAACGCTTTGTCGAGTTCCAGCATCCTCGGTTCGGGGATGTGCAAATCGAATTTGGCCAGGAGGGGGAGCCGGTTCGGCACTCCATTACGCACGGCGGGCGTCGTCTTGCCGGGGCTTTTCCCAGTCAATTGATGGGCCGCCCTATGCCGTGGGAATCGATTGGCGAGAGGAACCTCATTCATCACCTCGAATTCGACCCTTCCTGCTCAGGTTTCCTCGTCCAGCCGCACTGGCTTCGCTGGTACAGCGAGGGTGTTCGGCACATCTACTGCCCCGACGCTATCGCCATCTATCAGGGCGTGCCGACTGTTCTCGAATGCAAAAAGGAATATCCGGCGCGTCGGGGTGAGGATCTCAAATACCGAATGGCCGGTGATATTTACCGCTCGATCGGATGGGGCTTCGCAATCGTCACGGCAGCGACTCTCAGTGATAATCCATCGCGATTGCTCAATCATCAGGCGCTTTGTCGAAATCGGTTTGTTGTTGCCGATTTGGCGTTCGAAATCGCCGCGCGCCGTTTTATTTCAAACAACGGCAATACCGTGCTATTTCAAACTTTGACTGAGAACCTCGTGCGAGCGTTCCGGATTCCCGTCGAGCGGGTTGAAGCAATGATTCTGGCTCTCATTGCGCGGCGTATTCTGCGGACCAATCTCGAAAAGCGGATTTCATCGATCTCTCCTGTCCAACTCGCCCAGCCCTCATCCGGCGACGCGAAAGGAATCAAGTTTTGGGAGAATGTTCGTGGATAATCGTCAGCCAATCACCGCACTTGCTATCGATCAGAAGGGTATCGTCGAGATCAAGGGGGAGGTGTACTCTCTCCAGGGCCTGATGCCCGGCGGCCATTACCATTTCATGCATGCCAAAACTGGCCAAGCGTATCTCGTGGACGACCGGGACTCGGGTGAGCGCCGCTTCCCAGACGCGTTCGATCTTGAGCGCATGCTGGCGGCGGAGGAATTCATCCCGATTTCCATGCGTCCGTCGAAAAATGCGGCGGCTGGGTCGCAACCGGACGTTGACCCGGAAACAATCGACACCATGGACCCGGTAGCTCGCGGCCGGAGGCTGGTGACACGGTTGTGGGATCGGACCCCTTGCAGGCTGTCCGATGCTGCGATTCTTTGTTTTCTCTCTGAGCACAAAGCCGAGATTCGGGAGGCTGGTCTGCTCAGGGAGCCGCACCCGGCTACCGTTCGGCGTTGGCTCAAATATCGTGGCACCAACGGTGATCGTTCGCTCTCGGCGATGGTCAGCATGTCAGGCAGGGTTCCTCGGCTGCGCTCCTTTCCGCCTTCGGTCGAGAAAAAAATTGATGAGCAAATCGAGAAATATTGGTTGCACAGGGAATTGCGTCCCTGTGAGGTTATCGATGCCGTGCAGGCGTTTGTCGACGACCACAATGAGTGTATCGGTAAACCGATCGCTCGGACCAAGGGTGTCGGCGACGATCTGGACGACGAGTCCAACTCACCCCTAAAATTGCCGCGGCCGTCGGCGAGAACACTCAGCACTCGTATCCGAAAGTCGGAAACGGGGGTGCTTTACAAGCAAAAGTTTGGAGATAAAGCGTTCCGAACGAAATACCGTACGCCACATGATCGCCGGCTTTACGCGACGAAGATCCTGGACACCGCGATCGTGGATCACACGGTCGTGGACACGATGCTGGTCATTGATTCGAAGCACCGTGCTCCCTTGGGGCGTCCGACGTTGGCGCTAATGGTCGATGTAGCGTCACGAGCCATCCTCTCCTATTACGTCACATTCGAAAAGCCTTCGCTGCATACCGCAACGCAGCTGCTCAAGCGCGCTGTTCGGCCCAAACCCCATTTGCGTCGGCGCTTCCCGGACGCGCCAGACGGAGCGAGTGTCTATGGCTTGCCCAAGACGATCGTTCATGATCGCGCTCTTGAAACAATCGGTGTCAGCCATCGTGACGGACTGTCCGACCTCGGTGTTGAGGTTGTCTATGCTGGGGCTGGAGAACCGCAGGCAAAGGGTATCATTGAACGAATCTTCAGAACGTTAAATGATCTCCTTTTTCACCGCTTGCCTGGCAGCGTTCCGCTGCCTGCCAGCATGATGCGCGAGATGGGCTATGATCCCTCTGAAACTTGCGTCATTACACTTGAGGATCTTACCGAACTTATCGATGAAGCGATCAATGTTTATCATTATCAGCTTCATCGTTCTATCGCGATGTCTCCGATCCATTACTGGAGCCAGCAACGCGCGCGGGTTTATACGCTTCCTGATCCAGGTGTCCTCGATCAGATGCTCGGTTTCACGGAAATGCGTACTCTTGATCGGGCTGGCATACGGCTGAATCATCTTGAATATTGCTGCGAGATAAACGTTCCGCTCCTGCTGGATGCGAATGCGGCCGCGGGCCGTACCCGTCGTGGTGCGCGTAAAGGCTCGGTTACGCATGTCAGCAAAATCAAATTCAACCCCGAGGATATATCGCGCATCTGGGTTCTTAACGAGCAGAATAACCTGTACTACGAACTGCGGTGCACCGACCCGGCCTATGCTGAGGGAACTTCATTGTGGATGCACCGCGAAATCCGGAAGTGGGCGTTGGCGAATGCCAACCAGTTCCGGACGCCGCAACAGCGGCGTAAAGCTCGTGGCGATCTTGCGCGCAGCATCGAAGCTGCGTTTCCCGATATCGGGCTTAAAGCAAAAATGGCCCGGAAGAGAATGTGTGACGCCTTTCCCGTTGAGAAGCCAACGGACGACGCGCCTCCCGCGCAGGTTCGGGAGGAAGATTTCGATGGGTCGGGTGATATCCATGTTGAGGTTGCGGCACGCACCCGTGCGGATCGCGGCGCGCTGCTTCGTAGCCCGCAGCGCGGAAAAACCGCGCGAAAACGCAATGCGGGCCAAAAGGTCAAATCGTCCGCGACCAGAATCGCGCGACCAAGCTCCACGGTGAATGTTCTGCTCACCATGCAGGATGGTATGCGTGAAGCAGCGGAAGCCCATTGGGGTTCGCTGTGATGGGTGCGCGAATGGATAGCAGCGAAATCGCCAACCGCTTAGCCAGATTTGCCCAGATGCATATCATCAATCCGCGCGAGGACGGCATTCATGCCGTCCTCGATGAGATGGTGGCTGTTGGTGAACTCACGCGAGGGAAGCCGCAAAACGGTATCCAATTACTCGCACCGAGCTTTTCGGGAAAATCGACGATTCTGAAATCGTTTGCGTTTAAATTCAATGAAATCGCGCCAAGTGGAACGACGCCAGTATTCTATATGGAATTAGCTTCGACCACAACGCCTAACCAGATGTTGGATCAAATGCTGGTTATGCTGGGGGATCCGGTCGGGCGAGCGAAGTCCGAGGCGCAACGTTTTAAGAGGGCTTGCGATATTAGCCGGGAGCACGGCATTAAGATGTTTATATTCGACGAGGTGCAACATCTTATTTCGAGTGACACCGCGCGTGTTGCCTGGCGGGTGACTGAGGCCATGAAGCGTCTCTTGAATGAGGGGATCGCTCCAATCGTCTTCGGTGGAGACCTTGCCGCAACGGCGCTGTTCCAGTCGAATCCGCAATTACGAAACCGTATGCTTACACCTGCCCAACTACCGCCCCTCGATTATACGAACGTTTCAGACGTTGGCTACGCAGCTGTTTTCTTCAATCGACTTGATGAGCAGATGGTGGCGACGGGCCTGGTATGCGAGCCTGCGTATCTTGGTGCGGGAAATCTGCCCTCGGCGCTTTGCGCTGCGAGCAAGGGAGCGGTCGGCACGGCATGTAATATCGTTCGAGAAGCACTTAGGCTTGCGCTTCGGCGGGGCGTCGAGCGGATTGCCGCCTCCGATATCTCTGAGGCGATCGATAGCTGGGCGATTCCACAGGGGTTCGTAGCCTCCAACCCTTTGGCGGCTTGAGGATGAAGTCCGTGATTCCCCTGCTTCCGATGCGGTTTCGGCAGCCCTACCGAGACGAAGCACTGGCCGGTTATCTCAGCGAATGTGCGGAGCGCTACTCCGCGTATCCCAGCGCTCTGCTCGAACTGGCCAACTGCCCGACCTCATTGCAGCGAGTGGCTTTTCTTTCAGAGTCCGAAACCGAGCGGCTCGCGCAGCTTCTGGGGCGGCAAGCGTGGGATCTCGAACCGGCTGTATTTAAGGAAGCGGTATCCGCGCGCAAAATTCAGCTGGTTCATTTTAACGGTGCTTCGTTGCGGCGGAACCACATCGTCACTGGGAAGCGTCGCCTCTCGCCCGCGGCAATGCGTCACAGTAATCACCTGCGGACATTGTCGTTGGTGGATCCGATTGCTTTCTGCCCCGACACCTGGACCATGCTCACCGGCTGCTGTCTCAATCCCGAGTGCGGCCGCCCTCTGTTGTGGCGGTCGGTTGATCACGTCTCGCGCTGCCCTGTATGTCAGAGCGATCAGCGCGATTTCAACACATCGCTGGTTCCGCCGGAAGCCCGTGAGCATCTGCGGGCGTGGACCGATCTCATCCACCCCCTGCCCGAGCGGCGGGACACTGGCCGGGCCCAACTTCCGGATAAGCTTCGCAACCTCGACCCGGGTTTGGTTTTTGATCTGATCCTGGGATTGGCGGGCCTACTGGGCTCAGCCGTTGCGGCCGAACCCGGTCGTTCTCTTCAAGAGATTGCCGGTGCGACGGAGATCGCACTTCATTGGCCGCGTTCGATTATCGAGGTGTTGGAAGAGGATGCGCGGGTAGCAGAGGTACGCGACCAGTCTCTGTCGACCGCGCTCCGGTGTTACGCCCAATCGGCGACGACGTTGCCGGAGATTCGCTCGCTGCTGATATATGATCTCGCCAGAGAACGGGCCTGCGACCTCGGGACCAGGGCGGAGCTTAGGGTCGCGAGGTGCCGGCTAGGCGGTATGAGTGTCAAGGAGGCCGCGGAATATATCGGAATTGCGCGTCCCGGTGTCACCAGACTGCGCCGGGCGGGCTTATTGCGGGTAAATGCTGTCACGCGAGGACGTGCCCGATTGGAGTCCTTAAACTCCAAATCCTGCGGTACCGTGCGCGGCGATCTCGAGGATCGTATGCCGGTTGCCGAACTGTCCCGGAAACTCGGCTTGTCGGAGCATGCGATCGATCAACTGGTCGATGCCGGTCACATCGACCGGCTTCATGCGCCTGCCATCGATGTTCTGTTCGGACAATCCATGCTCCGGCGATCATCGGCCGAGCGGTTCGTCGCGCGCCTTCGCGCGCGAGTTTTTCCAACGGGCAGCGATAGCGGTGACTATATCCCTCTTGCCAGGGCCTTTATGGCGGTAGGCGGCCGCCCGAAACCCTATGGAAGTTTTGTCACTGCGCTCTTCGAGCAGGGTTATTCGTTGCGTGCGCCGATCGACGCCGGCGGCGAGGTCGATATGCAGTCGCTTCGCATCTGCCCGATGGCGATCTATCATCTACAGGAGTGCGGCAGCGAGTTCCCCGCGGATTCCGAGACAAAATTAATTTCTACCGTAACCGCCTGCGAAATCCTCAACTGCGGGCCTGCCAACCTCTCGATCCTCGTTGAAAAGGGCTTGCTGGATGAACTTGTTCACGGAGGTAGTCGATTCCTGACCATGGGGAGTCTGGCTCGCGCGGCGCGACGATTCATCAGTTTCGGTGAGATCGATGCGAGGCTGGGATACCAGGAGCGAAGCGCGCGTTTCTGGCTGCATGGTCATCGTACTTCCCCTGCGATGCCGGGATTTGCTGATCGGAGCACAGTAGAAGCGCGGCTTCACGTTGGGCTGCCATATGGGGCGCTCAGGCGAAACCGGCTTAAGCTGTCGCTGGACGATATTGATCGTGGAGCGGCAGAGTTGACCGATCGTGAGTGGGACCTGGTCCGCGGCTGGGTGCCACGACGTCAGCGCGCCCGCCGAGGTGTTTGTGACCGATCGGTGTTGAACGGCATGATCTGGGTTTCTGCGACCGGGCGACGCTGGCGCGATATCCCTGCCCGCTATGGCGAAGCCGAGGCTTGTTATAGCCGCTATTATCATTGGAAGCGCACCGGCACCTTGCAGACGATATTCTGCATTCTGTCACGCGAACGCGAGCGGGAACTGACGGCCGCGAAGAACGTGTGCGCATGATAGACAGAATCGAGCAGCGTCGCTCGCCGCGTTTTGTGCGGCGACTTTCCAGCCGGCTCGCCGTGGCGCGACGCAGGCTCTCTGACGGGCCGATCGCGAGGGTGCCGTCATGATGCGTATGCAGTTCGGCAATGTGGCGATCGTGGCGACTGAGATCGGCGTCGATACTTGGGTTCTGGAGGCCTTCCAGATGGATAATTTAGAAAATCTCCTGGGCGCGTTTGCGATCGAACCGGTCACGGTCAGGACCGTCGGGATTCTCGAGGCTGCGCGTAAAATGGCGCAAGCTGCCTGGAGGCTGCAGAGGTGAGGAGTTTAACCCGCAAATGCTGAAAATCGGATAATGCGGGTTAAATCCCCTATTTTGAGGAGGATGGAAGCCGGCAAACGCTACGACATCTGCAAGGCCAGCAATACAGAGCGCCTCTCTGCTCGACGCGTGTGCAAAGGTATCGCGAGCGTGGCGGAGGACCATCCCACGATCAGCCGCGATTTCTCCGGACTCCAACCTTTCCCATTTGTCGCGCACTCGACATAGCGATGTCCCTGACCAGCGAGCCGCTGAAGTCATTCGGGACCCGAAGGCCCGCGCTGTCGGCTAAGATGACCACCTTCCCAGGCGAGTGGCCGCTTACGATTCCGTACCGAGCTCCGCAGAGATTCTAGATTGTTAAAATGCAAAGATTCCTGGTCAAAATCATCTAGGCAACGGGAGTTGGTCACTAGCAGATCACAAATAAATAATACAAAAATCATTTTCACCCCATACTCCGATGAATATCGAGGGTTGGATCATAATTATTTGCGTCAAACTGAATGAAATCGGCATTGGCATATTGTGTACGACCCGAGTGTGTGCTGCGATATTGATGACAACGATACAAACATGAGGGGCGTGATGCAGTTGAAGATCGTGTTGACTGTCGCGGCTGCCGCGTCAGCGATAGTTGGTGCAACGGCGGCGGTCGCAACCGAAACGATCACTTATACATATGATGCGAAGGGGCGCGTAACCAAGGTCGTACACGCCGGTACTGTCAATAATGGGGTGACAGTTCAGTATACCCACGATCACGCCGACAATCGTACTCATGTTACGGTGACCGGCGCGCCCTGATCGCGCTGGGTGTAAGAACCTTCCTTAAAATTTCGTCGTTCTCCACCGCGCGTAACGGTGGTGCTGCACTGCGCATTGCCGGTCGGGCAGGCGCGGCGATTTCACGTGCTCAACAGACATTGGAGTACATTGTGATAAACCTCAATTCTGCCGGTCATTCTTATATGCCCACTCAAGTGTCACGGGTTCGCCGTTTGATGCTCGTCTCATCGACCAGTCTCCTGGCGATGTTCGCGAGCTCGGCGTTAGCGCAAACGGTGCCCGACATCGCTATTCCGCCCGATCGGCAACTTGTAGACTCTAACAATGTCAACATGGCATCCGGCTTGCCGTTCATTGCTGATAAGAGCGTATCGATTGGTGGCAATGGCGGTGGACTGAGTTTCAGTAGGTATACCAGCGGCGGTGGATGGAGTGACGCGACAAGGTATGCTTTATATAGAGATACATCATCATCTACCTATTTAAGGCTCCTTGTCGGTAGAAAATCGTATTATTTTGACAATGTAAATGGCGCATGGGTCAACCGAGAAGGTGCCGGGATTACGCTCGTTCAAAATCCTTACTCCGGACCACCGGTAAACCTCGTTACGTATACCGCCACCTTGGCGGACGGAACCGTGATCCAGCTCACGAATCAACCTTTCAATCTAGGGGCGGATCGGTTCTATTACTACTCCAGCTTCACAGTCGCTGTGGCTTCTACGCTCACGAAGCCCAGCGGCGAGAAGCTGACTTTTGCATATGCCCAGGCGACAACTGTGAGCAGCGGAAGGGCGGCCATCGCCAAAAGCCAATTGCGGCTTCAGGGTATGTCGAGCTCCTCGGGTTACGCCGAGAAATTCACATATGTCAGCAACACTATCAGTAACGATTGGTTCAATATCTCGAATGTGAAATTGATCAATCTTGGTAGCGAATATTGTGATATAACGGCAAATTCATGTTCTCTTTCCCTTTCATGGCCGTCGCTCTCATACTCGACAAGCGCCTCCGGGACGAATACGGTTACAACGACATCGGACTCCCTTGGCCGAGTGTCGCAATATACCTTCAATAGCGGAGGGTATCTGATTGGTATTCGCCGTCCGTCGAGCGCATCGGACGATATCGCGTACACATATGACGCGAATGGTCGTGTTTCAACGGTTATCAACGACGGAAAATTGTGGAATTATACTTTCACGCTTTCCGGTTCGTCGATGACGGCGGTGGTCAATACCGACGCGACCCAGCGGATTGTCGTGTCGGACACTACAGTTGGATTGCCGACGTCGGTAAAAGATGAGCTATCGCGCACGACAATCTACTCATATGATGGAAATGGCCGCTTGCAGGTCGCAACGCAGCCGGAAGGCAACCAGGCTAAATACAGCTATGACACGCGCGGAAACCTGACGCAGCAGCGGTTCATCTCCAAGACGCCGGGTACGCCCGCTGACATTGTCACGACTGCAACTTTTTTAGGGTCCTGCACATCAGCGGTGACGTGTAACGAGCCAGTCGCGACGACCGATGCGAATGGGAACGAAACCGATTACACGTATGATCCGAATCACGGCGGGATACTTACGGTCACAGCGCCCGCTGCCACTGCGGGCGGGATCCGGCCTCAAGTTCGATACGGCTACACGCAGTATCAGGCGTATTTCAAAAACTCGAGCGGCGCGATCGTCGCTTCGGGCTCCCCAACCTATCGGCTCACGTCGACTTCGAGCTGCCAGTCGCAGGCAAGCTGCACGGGTACCGCCGGTGAAGTTCGAACAGCGATAGGCTATGGTGCGCAGGCCGCAGGCATCCCGAATAACCTCCTTCCGATTTCGACTTCGGTTGGCGCTGGAGACGGCTCAGTTAGCGCGGCCAACGCGGTAGTTTACGACGCAATAGGTAACGTGGCGAGCGTCGATGGACCACTCCCGGGTTCGGCCGACACGACGAACTATTTCTATGATGCCGCACGTCAACTTACCGAGGCGGTCGGGCCAGACCCTGATGGTGCAGGGCCGCTCAAGAATCGCGCGGTTCAAATGGCTTACACGCCGGACGGCTTAGTTAGTCAACAATCGACCGGGACGGCGAATGCAGACGGCAGCGGATTTAGTGCGCTGGCGGTGACTTCGACGACGTACGACGCGAGTGATCGGCCCATTGCTCAACGCATTCAGGATGGCGGCGGTACAATTTATCGCCTGACCCAGACCGGATATGACGTTAAGGGTCGCGTTACCTGCGTTGCGGTGCGAATGGATCCGTCGCAATGGTTGAGTCAGACCGATGCATGCACGCCGCAAACAACTGGAGCGTCCGGGCCAGATCGAGTCACTCGGTATGGGTACGACTACGGCAGCCAGCTCCTCAAGACGACTTCAGGCTACGGCACGGCGGACGCTTCGGACGACGCTACGTTGACTTATAGCAACAATGGCAAACCGCTGACGGCGACAGATGCTAACGGCAACGTTACATCGTACGCTTATGACGGTTTCGATCGCCCGCTAACTACAACATATGCCGGTGGCAGCTATGAGCAATTTGGCGTTGATGCCAACGGCAACCTGCTCTCGCGGCGGCTGAGAGACGGAACCTCGATTGGATACGCGTACGATGGGCTCAATCGTGTAACCACGAAAACGCTGCCGTCCGCTGAGTTGGCGGTTTCTTTTCAATACGATCTGCTTGGGCACATGACGGCAGCGACGCGGGCTGACGGTAACAATGTCAGCGCCGCTTATGACGCGCTGGGGCGGCAAACGAGCGTAACGACTGCGATTGGTGGGACGGTGGGTTCCCAGTACGATGCCGCAGGTCGGCGCGCGCGGTTGACATGGAGCGACGGCTTTTTCGTTACCTACGGCTACGATAATGTCGGTGAAATGACGGCGGTAAATGAGAGCGGAGCGACCGCGCTCGCGTCATTCTCCTATGATAACCTCGGTCGACGCTCGGCGCTGACGCGTGCGAATGGCGTGACGACAAGCTATGGTTACGACGGTGCGTCGAATCTGACCTCGCTAGGTTTGGTGTATCCGAACTCGGTCAACAACCTCGCCTTGGGATTTGGCTTCAACCCCGCCGGGCAGATCGCTTCGGTGACGCGATCGAATGATAGCTATGCCTGGACCGGCGCGGTGGATGTGGATCGCGCTTATACGACTAATGCGCTCAACCAGTACACAAGCGCTGGTGGGACCGCGTTCGGCTACGATGGACGTGGTAATCTCACGAGCTCGGGTTCGGCGACCTATGGCTACAGCAGCGAGAACATGATGGTAAGCGCGCCGGGAGCGAGCCTCGCGTATGATCCGTTAGGTCGACTGCTTCAAACCGTTGGCTCGGGCTCTACTCGATATGGTTATGATGGATCGAACCTGATCGCCGAGTATAACTCGAGCAACGCCCTGCAGAAGCGATACGTGTTTGGTCCAGGGGCGGACGAGGTCCTGGTTGAGTACGATGCGAGCGGCAATAAAACTTGGCTGGTTGCCGACGAGCGTCGATCGGTCGTCGCGCGCGTTGACGCTTCGGGCACGCCTACTGCGATCAACCGCTATGATGAATTTGGCATTCCGCAGGGAACGAATGTCGGCCGCCATCAGTATACTGGCCAGGCGTGGCTGCCTGAGGTCGGCATGTATTACTATAAGGCTCGCATCTACTCGCCAACTTTGGGAAGGTTCATGCAGACCGACCCGATCGGTTATGCGAATGGCATGAACTGGCACAACTACGCCCATAGTGATCCGATCAATGGTTCCGACCCTACCGGAAAAGTGTGCGTCTGGGATGATGGTTCCTTCGATACCGGCGATAGCGACTACATGGGATCTGGCGGTGCATCAAATTGCTCGGGAGATGGTGGTAATTGGGTTGATCAAGGATTCTTTGACCAAAATGGAATTTCGGGACAGGGGAGTTTAACCCCAATTGGTGACGGACAGGGAGGGGTGCAGGGCTTTTCATACGGTAACTCGACAGTAACCCCAGACGTCGTGGTAACTGCAAGTACCGATCCCGCTTGGGACGCTCTCAGAGTGATACTTGGCGATCTTGGTACAATCATATCGGGCAACGGCGCCGCGTCCGTCGCTTGTAAAGTTGCCAACGTTGCTTTCAGTGGCGGACGCGGGACTTTACAACTCGGAGTCGCGGGGACTGGTGCGTTAGGTCCGGGAGCGGGCACAGGAGGCGCTGGTCTCGCAATTGACCGATATGGGAATGTCGGGCTCTATGGATTCGCTGGTTACGGCCGCGGGGGTGGGGGATATATCGGCGGGGGTCTCTCCGGGCAAATTTCGAATGCCAACGGTATACAAAACCTCAGCGGACCGTTTACGAACGTAAGTGTCAACGGTGGTCTTGGAGGCAGCGCCAGCGTTGATGCGTTCACAGGCCCGTCAAGCGACGGGGTCGTCACCGGCGGCGGATTCACCCTTGGAGGTGGCGACGGTGTTGGGTACTTTAGTGGGGCAACTAATACCGGGGTGATGAGTCTCTTTAATGCTAAGTCGGCACTCGGATGTTGATCATGAAACACTCTTCTTTCTCGAAGGTTCAGGGATATTTTCTTGCACTGAGCGCGATATCAATTGCCTTATCACTGATATTAAAGGCGTATTTATCTTCATATTCTGGAATGTCTTTGTACATTCAATTCTTGTATTTTTTCGATAATATTGGCTCGGCGAATGCTTATGTTTTCGGGTATTGGCTGAGTCAGGCTTTGTTTGTTTTTTCGCTACTTGTTGCGGCGTGTTTGGAGTATGCGAAAACAAAGTCCGATTAGGCGCTCGTTGTTGCGCTCGCTCAGTGATCTGGGCGGGCGGTGCCATCCTCTCTGCATTACTAGAGTGATAAAGAGTCGACTTAGTGTGGCACCGACGCGCCGGCGTAAGGATCGTACGGTTGTGGTGTCGGTTTCGGTGTATCGGTCAGGGCGCTAGGGGGTGGGGCTACGGCGGTGGTCGAGCCCGCCCCTCCGCGGTCCATACCTCCCAGCATGCCGCGCGCGATATGGTTTGCCCCAAATACCAGGAAGCAGCCTGCAACGACCGTGATGCCGCGCCGAACCTCGAGCCTGCCAGAGAGCATCATCATGCCGATGATGGCAACGGCGATCACGGCGATGATCGAGGCGAGCGATCCGGTGGCGACCGACTCGACCCAACCAACCGACCGCGCGATCGGACCGGTGGTCGAGGGCTCAAACAGGCTGCCGGTATAGTCCATTCCACGCCATCATCGACCGCCGGTGCGGTTCGATCAAGCTATCGCGATCATTTTGGCGTAATTGGCTTTGCAGCAGGTAGAGCGTCGCGCTAGCAAAGCGTAAGAGCCTGTAGAACAGGATGTAAACGGGGGTAAGCGTATGGGGAAGATGAGCTCAATAATCGCGCGAGGCGGAGCGGCCCTCGCCGGAGTCGTTGCGGCGCTTCCGGCCCATGCGCAGGACATGGCCGGCGATCCGGCCGGCTCCGGCGTCCTCGTATCCGCGGTACGCTGGCTCGAAGGCACGCTCCTCGGCACGATCGCAACTGTGGTCGCGGTGATCGCGGTGGCATCGGTCGGCTTCCTGATGCTGACCGGCCGGATCAACTGGCGCTATGGCGCAACCGTCATTCTGGGCTGCTTCATCCTGTTCGGTGCCGCAAGCATCGTCGCGGGGATTCAGTCGACCGCGACGCTCGGCGGCTGAGCGATGAACGGGGTCGAGCGCGATGCGGTATTCGTCGCGCTGACGCGGCCGCAGATGTTTGCCGGCGTCACCTATAGCTATTTCGTGGCGAACGCGGTGCTGGCAACCGAGCTGTTCCTCGTGTTCCGCACGGTGTGGGCGCTGGTCATCGCGCTCATCGTCCATCTTGCCGGCGTCTTGCTGTGCCTGCGCGAGCCGCGCTTCTTCGACCTGTGGCTGACCAAGGTCGGTCGGTGCCCGCGGGTGCGTAATTATTCGCTGTGGCGATGCAACTCCTACCGGCCCTGAGCGTCGATCGCCGCACCGTGGAGCGTGAGGCGCCGGTCGGCCGGCATCTGCCCTACGCGCGCCACGTCGATGCGCATACGATCGAGACCCGCGATGGCCTGCTGTTGCAGGTGATCGCGCTGCGTGGTCTCTTGTTCGAGACCGCGGACACCGACGAGATCAACTATCGCAAGCGGCTGCGCGACGCGATGCTGCAGGCGATCGGCTCGTCACGTTTCGCGCTCTACCACCATATCGTCCGTCGCCGCGTCGAGGTTGAACTCGACGGCCAGTTCGACGATCCCTTCTCGGAAAAACTGGACACAATCTGGCGTGAGCGCCTTGGCCGCCGCCAGCTCTACGTCAACGACCTCTACCTGACCCTCGTCCGCCGCCCGCTGCAGGGCCGGGTCGGCGTGCTCGATGCGGTACGCGATTTCCTCAGCCGCAGTGGCCCGCGCGAGGAGAGTGTCGCGCAGGAGTTGCGCCAGCTTAACACCGCGCGCGAAGCGCTGATCGCAGCGCTCGGAAGCTATGAGCCGCGCCTGCTCGGCGTCTACGAGGCCGAAGCCGGCCTTGCCTCCGAACCGCTCGAGTTCCTCTCGACCCTCGTCAACGGCGAGGTTCAGCCGGTGCTGCTGCCGACCCAGGATATCGGGGCGTATTTGCCGATGCGGCGGATCAGCTTCGGTCAGGAGACGGTCGAGCTTGGCCCGATGGGGGTCGCGCCGCGCGCGTTCGTCGGGCTGATCTCGATCAAGGACTATCCGGGTCAGACCAGCCCCGGCATGTTCGACGAACTGCTCCGGCTGCCCTTCGAACTCACCGTCTCGCAATCGTTCGGGTTCGTCGAACGTCAGGCGGCCTTGGGGCGGATGAACCTCGCGCTCCGGCGCATGCGCTCGGCCGAGGACGAAGCGGTCAGCCTGCGTGCCGATCTCGGCCACGCCAAGGACGAGGTGGCAGCAGGCCGCGCCGGGTTCGGCGAGCATCACATGACCATCGCAATCCGCGGAGCTTCGCCGGAAGAGGTCGACGCCGGGGTCGCCGAGACCCAGGCGGCATTGTCCGATCTCGGGATCATCTCGGTACGCGAGGAGATCGCGCTCGAACCCGCTTTCTGGGCGCAGTTCCCGGCAAACTTCAAATATATCGCCCGACGCGGCCTCGTTTCGACCGGCAACTTCGCCGGGCTTGCCAGCGGGCATAATTTTGCGCTCGGGCGCCCGCACGGCAACCATTGGGGCGATGCGGTCACCCTGCTCGAGACCACTGCGGCTGGCCCCTATTTCTTCAACTTCCACCAGGGCGATCTTGGCAACTTCACGGTGATCGGACCCTCGGGGTCGGGCAAGACCGTAGTGGTCAACTTCCTCCTCGCCCAGGCGCGGCGGTTTGATCCGAGGATTATCTTCTTCGACAAGGACCGCGGCGCGGAGCTCTTCATCCGCGCAATCGGCGGCCGCTACGACGTGCTGCGCCCCGATGAGCCGTCCGGGCTTAACCCGCTTCTGCTCGAAGACAATGCGACCAACCGCCAGTTCCTGATCGACTGGCTCGCGCAGCTTGCGGGCGGGGTCGATGTCGGGGAGCAAGCGCGGCTCAAGGACGCGATCGACGCCAATTACGCCCAGCCACCGCGGCACCGGCGGCTGCGGCATCTGGTCGAGCTGTTCCGCGGCAACCAGCGCCCGCACGCCGGCGATCTCTGGTCGCGGCTGCGCCCGTGGTGGGGCGACGGCGAGCGCGCCTGGCTGTTCGACAATGCCGAGGATGCGACCGACCTTGCCGCGCGCGCGGTCGGGTTCGACATGACCCGCATCCTCGATGATCCGACCGTTCGCACCCCGGCGATGATGTACCTGTTCCATCGCGTCGAGGAACGGCTCGACGGGGACCCGGCGATCATCGTCGTCGACGAGGGCTGGAAGGCGCTCGACGATGAGGTGTTCGTCCGCCGGATCAAGGACTGGGAGAAGACGATCCGCAAAAGGAACGGGATCGTTGGGTTCGCCACGCAAAGCGCGCAGGATGCGCTTGAGAGCCGGATCGCCAGCGCGATCATCGAACAGGCAGCGACACGGATCTTCATGGCCAACCCCAAGGCGCGCGCCGATGATTATTGCGATGGGTTCGGGCTCACCCCGCATGAGTATGAGATCGTGCGCTCGCTCCCCGACAGCGCGCATTGCTTCCTGGTCAAGCACGGCAATGAGAGCGTGGTCGCACGGCTCAACCTCAGCGGCGAGCGCGAACTCCTCACCATCCTTTCAGGCCGTGAACGAACCGTGCGGCTGCTCGACCAGCTGCGTGCCGAGCACGGCGACGCGCCTGACGCATGGTACGACGCTCTGATGGAGCGCGCGTAATGGCGGCGCCATGTCAGGCGGGCGTATCGCCCGAGAGCTTCGCGCCGGGGATACTCTCCTACCTCGACTGCCAGGCGCAAGCGCTGGGATCATCGGGCTATCAGGCGCTGGCGGCGAGCGGGTCGCCGGCGGCGGCCCTGCTCACCGGCATGGTCACCTTGCTGATTGCGCTGATCGGCTACCGCATGTTGCTCGGCAATACGCCCGGCGTGCGCGAAGGGGTGCTGACCTTCGTCAAGATCGGTCTCGTCCTGGTACTGGCGACGAGCTGGCCGGCCTACCAGACGGTGATCTACGATCTCATCCTGCGCGCGCCTGCCGAACTGATGGCAAGCATCGGTGGCGCCAGCGGGCTTCCC
>APMI01007350.1_pt1 | contig 21971 bp, 22 predicted proteins | sample 667938 | NCBI WGS metagenome assembly APMI01 (sample SAMN01084076, study PRJNA167559) | wastewater metagenome | biome: Wastewater | place: Denmark: Ejby Moelle, Odense | collected 2011-11-28
AAGTAGTAAGAAAGGCAGCAAACTAATATAAAATAATGAAAATAATCCTCTCACTAGTGACAATGATCATTTGAATATTAAGGACTTTAGCAAAAAAAGATCTGTGCAAACTCTGCTTGGAGAGCACAATTTTATTTAGAATTCTCATAGAAATGCTCATCAAGCAAGCGAGAATTTACACTTTCATAGCAAGTAACAAAATTCAGACAACTTATAAAGCTTAATTGTTGAGAACTCTCAATTAGCTACATAGTTATCACGTAGATAGAAATAGCTGTAGTAATAAGAAAAATAATACTTTGCGATGGAGCAAAATTACATTCGCTTACTCGAAGTCACTCACATGCGATCAGAATCCCAAGTCAAGATATTATTAGATAGCTAAGAGCAAAAGTTGAACAAGTCCAAACTGAAAGAATCCTCATTGTCTGATCAAGTTAGCAGACTCAAAATTAGGCTTGAGGGCTTGGAAATATCAGGCATTGGAGACTAGCACAAAGGAGACAGCTTCAAGCTCTCTGATGTTATTTGAGACATTGATATTTTACATATGCGTTATTAAAGAATTTATTATATCCATTGCGCTCAATAATACTATCTTAATATATATCTTATATTTAAATATTTTGATTAAAATGAAGCAGAACGTATAAGAGCAGAAGAAGCAGTTCGAAGAGCACCTTCTTCAACAATGTAGAAATAAAAATATGTAGAGAAATGGAGAGGGGCTAAACTTGAACAAAAGAAACTAGCAGAGCTATAAAAAAAGAATCCTGAAGAACACATGCTCTTCATTCAAAAGTAGTTTAAGTTGAAATCGTAAAGTAATAAAAATAAACAACTCAGATATTGATAACAAAATCAAGCAGTACAAGGAGAAAACTATACAATTTTAATAACTTATGCGGTAATTTAACGAAACAAAAGAGTACTATGTCACTATGTGTTATGCATTAAAGACCTATGATCGACAATCATACAAAGAACAACTTGATAAAATGTACAACAACATAATTGACCTTAAGAAAAAGTGTGAACCTCGTAAAAAATTCAAATTTTCACGAAGAGCAGAAGATTTCGGAGTCAAGGCTGACATTATTGATGAATAGCACATTGTTAAGGAACCTCAATATACAAACATCCCAGGAGTATAAAATTTAACAGATCAAACGCTAAGCGTAAACTAGCCTACTCATACATCATCATATAAAATATTGTCATGCGTCAACTCCACAATAGATGTGCTGCACAAAACTGAGATTTTATTCATAAAAAACCTGACGAACTGCAAAGTGCGAGTTGCTTTAACAAAGTCAACTGTCTTCGTTGATAATTGTAAAAACTGTACTCTTTAATTAAATTGTCATCAGCTGAGAATTCACAACACCTATGATACCACTTTCAAGATTTTTGTCACCAGTAAGGCCATCATTGAAGACTGTGATAGGATTATTTTCAGTCAGTATGGGTTCCAATATGAGGGAAGAGAACAACATTAGAAAGATTACGAAAGAGTAGGTAAGGAAAATTTATGGAGATAAATTCAAGATTTTAATTGGCTTAAAGAAAACATCAAGTCTCCTCACTATTAAATACAAGAACAGTGATCGATTTCCATTGTTAAATATAGCTATATTTAATTTCACTTAAGATTATATGCAATAATTCCTTATATTAATTATCACTCGGAAACTGTTTTCTTTACCTTAATAAGAACATAATTTCTTTTTTTATATGGTTGCAATGGTTATTTATAAATTTCTGTTAGCTTATCTTATACTAATTTTAATTTGGCGTTGATTTTAACAATTCCTAATTTCCATGCTTCAATTCTTTCTTCTCCAAATTTTATTATTTATTTTGAAAATTAATAATTGCTAATTTTATATTAGTCCACCATATTTCGATAATATTCAACACTATTTTAACAATCTTCTAGCATTTAGTTCAGTTTATGTCTTTTATTCTCAAGCTATTCAATACTAAGACTGGATACGGCATTATTCTAATATCTATAATGTCTTTAAGAATGAGCACAAGCTTTATTATTTTTTATGTATCCTTGAGCTTCTTTGGCCGACATTTGAATTTGAATTTATGAAATATATATTAACAAACTAAAAGAATCATTAAAAATAAAATTCTAGACTTGTATTTATTAAAATGTAATTTGTTAATTCAACCTATATTAATTAAATACAATGACAGTGACCAATTTCCATTGTTACATATAACTATATCTAATAATATACTTAAGCATGGGCAATGATTAGACTTCCGAGACAATGCCCACAACCCCGTTTATTTCAAAGCTGATTTCAAATTTAAACTTGAACGCCACGAGCAAGCCAATTAATCAAGGGCAGACTTACAGTTTGGCGCATCGTCATTTTTCAAATGAGTTTGCTCGTATTGAGAAGAAAAAATTCGACAGGTCCATGAATCCATTCTGTCCCATTTCCATATAACAATCAAAAGCATGGATGACTTGCTGCTTAATTTCGCCATTGATGGCAATTGTATGTTCAAGTCAGCTTACTAAAAATATTGGCAAGTAATGTATTGCACTACCAGTTTACAACCGAACTGAAATTAAAGCATAAATTAAACAATTTCTTAAAATTAATTAAATGTTTAGTATTGCGGTATTGGACACACCATTTTGGAGAGCCGGCTGGGCTGGTATCTCTTATGTCACTGATCAAGAATAGCTCAGTAAGCTAGACATGAAGATAGTCTATCATTATTAAAGAGCCCAAAAAAGATAGGATTAAAATTATTTTCATATTCAGTAAGTCAGCAGGTTTAGAGGACCGAAAACGAATCAGCTTCAGCATGACTTTACCCTTGAAGTAAGCGGAGTATAAGGTGGCTTAATTTGTAAATTAATTGAGAAAAAACCATATATAATAGGAGCTCAAATTAGTTCAAGTCATGCAATGTTTTTCAGCAAGGAAACCTTCAAGCAGATACAAGAAATATGCAGAAATTATATTAAAAAACAGGGTGGAGAGAGGGAAATACTAAAAGCGATGGATTTACAAGAATTTTAAATCTAAATCTAGCTTTGACATTCATTTATTATATCAAATTATAAACCGCAACGCTTTAGGTATATTAAGATTTATAAATTTTACCATATGAAAGAGTAAGAGTTTAGAGAGGAGTCAGATACTTTTGGACCGATTAAAGTTCCAGCTGACAGACTATGGGGTGCTCAAACTCAAAGATCCATGCAAAATTTTGATATTGCAAGAGACACAGACAGAATGCCTATCCCCATCATCAGAGCATTTGGAATACTGAAGAAGTGTGCTGCTAAAGTCAATATAAACTACGGACTGTCTTAATAGATAGGTAATAATTTTATGATGTAGCAAATGCAATTATGAAAGCCGCAGACGAGGTAATCTCTGGTGAATTAGATGACCACTTTCCATTGGTGATCTGGCAGACAGGATCAGGTACTCAAACTAATATGAACGCAAATGAAGTTATTGCTAATAGAGCAATTCAGCTGAGAGGTGGTAAAATTGCAGATAAATCAATCCATCCGAATGACCATGTAAACCGAAGTCAATCTAGTAACGATAGCTACCCCACTGTTATGCATATTGCAGCAGTGACTGAAGCATATCAGCTGTTATTACCTTCTTTAAGGCTAATGTTGTAGGAAATGGAGAAAAAAGTGAAGGAATTTGAAAAAATAATCAAAATAGGGAGGACTCATACACAAGATGCTACTCCCATCACTTTAGGACAATAATTTTCAGGTTATGCTCAACAAATTAGAAAGAGTATTCAAAGAGTATAGGCTAAAATACCTGATATATCAGAGTTAGCTCAAGGAGGAACTGCTGTAGGGACTGGGCTTAACTGCTTCATAGGTTTCGATGAAGATATAGCGAAAGCGATATCATAAGAGACTGGATTTAAGTTTACGACAGCACCAAATAAATTTGAATCCCTCGCTACTAAAGATGCTATGGTATAATTTCATGGAACCCTCAATACAATTGCAGTCAGCTTGATGAAAATCGGCAATGATATCAGATTCTTAGGCAGTGGGCCTCGAAGTGGATTAGGAGAACTTCTATTGCCATAAAACGAACCAGGATCAAGTATTATGCCTGGAAAAGTTAACCCAACTCAATGCTAAGCTTTAACAATGTTGTGCGCACAAGTGATGGGCAATAATGTGGCAGTCACAATCGGAGGTTCAAATGGACACTTTGAATTAAATGTCTTTAAGCCCTTGATTGCGGCAAATGTTTTGCATTCTATTAGACTGATCGCAGACGGATGCAGATCATTCACAAACAACTGTCTCGTAGGTATCAAACCAAACATGAAAAGAATTAACCACTTGCTTTAGAACTCGTTAATGCTAGTAACTGCCTTGAATCCGTACATTGGTTATGATAAGGCTGCACAAATAGCTAAGACAGCACATTTAAAACATCAGAATTTGAAATAAACTGCAATTTAATTAGGCTACTTGACGGCTGAACAAGTAGACTAGTTGCTGAGACCGGAAACCATGTTGAGTGCCACAGAGTACAAGAAAAAATGATAAATTAGATAAATTTGTGAGTCTGAATTTCATTATATATTATATTAATATATTAAAAAAGAATATAAATTGTTTGTTTATTATAAAAGCTTGGAGGTGAGAGACATTAACAAAAACATAGATAAATATAAAAATCATTTGAGGTTGATAATTTGCGCTTCAATTTTGAGCAGATGTTACACTGTGTGTTTGTTTGGGTGATATTTGAATTGACCCACCTTGCTCATTTTTTAGATAATTTGATCAATGTTCTGAAGAGTCAAATCTTTGCTATTGAGTTCTTTGAAGAATTTCAAGTAGCGCTGGAGCTTTAATTCCTTATTTTGCTTGACTATTTATTGGTTGAGCACTTCGGCAAATTTTTAGGACAATTCGGTTTTTAGATCATGTAATAGGCCACACTAATTTGCTTTTCTGAATATAGCTAATAGATTAAGCTGCTTTTGAGACTCAAAGAACTTAGGATCAGTAATTTGCCAAATATTTTTAATAAAAAGTTTAAATTTTCTGAGGATTGTCCTGATGGAGTTTTGTGTGTTTCTTTTCTTCTTTTGATCACCATTACTAACTTTCTAAGCAGTTTTTTGTTCATTTTCATCTTCCATGGGCATTTCATTGTTAAAATATGTTCCAAATAGAGTTTAATGTGATGAGTGATCATCATTCATTGATGATAAGGATGTGATAGTAGTATCGGAAGTACTCAAAAACGGAAGCTTCTAGTTGGAATCAGAGAAAAAGAAGTTAAATTATCCATTTTTGCAGTCGTAGTCTTAGTTTGAGGAGTTCATGTTACTTTTTGTTTAGTAAATAATTACAATATTGCCAACTTTTTCTCATTATATATTTTTGGGTGCCTCTTAATAAAAATATGACCGACCATCATCTCAAATATGACGATTTCTATTCTTATTAATTTTTTATAGTTCATATCTCCTTTGTTATTGATTAAATGTGTTTGTTTTTATTGCCTGTTATCTCTTTATGTCACCGCCTATTTTGTCTTAGTATTTTTATTAACTGTCTATACTATAAAAAATGATCAACTGGAGCATTAAATGCTTCAGCTTGAAATACATTTTTGATTTTAATCGTTTTTTAAAGATTGGACCCAATAAAATTTTGGGTTGGTCAAAATAACAGTCCCTTTATATATTATATAATTATTATCAAATTTTATTCAAATGATATCAACCATGAGTCTTTTGTTATTGTTAATAATTTAATGTTTAACTTTACTTGTTTTTGTACATGATTATTCAAATTGATTTCCCTTCTTCATATATGCTATAGCTTATTGAGATCATAATTCAATTAAAGAATATCAACTAGCAATTAAAATTTATCCCAAGTTAAAGATAAGTCTCAATAGTTTTAACAGATAATCGATTAGTAAGTCAAATTCATTGAAAAGTTGAATTTTATAAAATATATCGGAATTCATTATCGATTGATATAAATATAGTAAGTAAATATATGCCAATTTGATATAGATTTGGAATTGGCTGTGCTATATTATCAAAGCCTACAAATTATAAATCCCAATAATTGAAAGTTAAGCTTATCGATGCTGTTACTGTTTCCATGCGCCACAATCAAGGACAACGTGTCTGTGCCCGCAGTAGGCGATGCTGTCAAAATTGCAGCTGAAATGAACAAGACCAGGCAGATTTTGAAGGAGTACTCGATTGAGGATAACCTGCTCAAGAAGGTACGAGAAGGTGAAGTTATCATGACGCGTAAAATCTAGTTCGATAACTATCTCAAGTCGCAGGTGGGCCTTATGAGAGGCTGTGTGAGTGTATCCTTTCCCTGTGTGTTCCAGTATACTGGCTACATGGATTCTGATAACGTTGTCAGCACTGCAGGACTTAATACTAAAGAGCAATGGGCTGTGTAAATGGTGATGAGTAGGTACACTATGAATTCGATCTACCACGCAGCTGCATTTAGCAACCTCTAGTTTATTTTCTTGGAGACTAGCAATTCATATGGCAAGGACTACAAGAATTCAGCTAAATTAATACAGAATCTGCAGATTGCCTTCAAGTACTTCAACTAGGGATATCAACCATTGAAAAGATTGTCCGCAGTATATCAGACTTTGCAGCAACTGCTATCGACTGAAAATCACGATCTCACTTCTGGTATCATATAACTTCGACGTGAGGTGTTTATGTCCGTCCAGTTTTTAGTGGCTTGCAACCTCAGCTATCTAAAACTAGAGAAGTACCGTCTCATGTGTGAGTATCGATCATGCAAGGAGCTCGCTTACTCTGTCCACAATTTGATCAAGGACACCAGGACTGTGCTCAGTAAATCAGGACTTATAGCCAAAATTAGAGATGACATGCGAGTCTACTTGGAAGTGGGCGAACTGTTCTTCCTCGCCTACTCATATTATTTCTTGTTGGAAGAGCACGAAGACTTAAAGAACAAAGAGGAGTATGGATTCATCAAGAAAGAGTTCCAGCAAATGATAGTGTAGAATTGTGTGACCTGCGAGTAGTTCATCAAACTGTGTGATAAAGTGAGCAACTATCCTAACAAGTAGACTTATGACAATGTGATCTTTGCAGACCAAATCCTACAAGTTATGCTTAAGGAAGTTAAAAGAAAGCAGTTCACATATGGTATCAACATCCATGAGAACAAAGAACTTAAAGTGCCGACAATTGAACAGGTAGTTGCTGCTAGAATCGCTAGCAAGAATCTTTGGGACACAATTGCTCAATTTTGATCACTTCATATCTAACTATGAGTCTACATAAATATTAAAGTATTATGTGATCAAATGTAATTTTTGTTCTTTAGGTACTTCCATAAGGTCCAGAACTGATAAACTCCTGCTACGATAATGACAACCAGCTCTGCAATCGAAATTTGCACAAGTCGCTCACTAATCTTCTTAGTTTTCTTGTATATTTACTCATGAGTCTTGCCCTTGTCTTCTTGGATTTTGATGAACGCATTTAGGTTCTTCTCAATCGAATCTGCGTTTAAATATGAAGAAGTGATGTCTTATGATTTCAATAAATTGGGTGGGACCTTGATCTCTGCCTGGTTCACTGCAAACAAGTTATGCGCACTATATTCCACATGAACGACTCCATAATCTCTGTATGTTAGTGCCTGAATGCATAAGTCGTAAATGACATCTGAATATAGAAATTCTTACTTTGAGCTAAAGCGAGTTAACGTTTCCAACGACCAGTGCGGATAGTTTAGGAAGTCTGTTAATTAGTTTCAGTATTTTTCCAGCTGATCTCATAATAGTCATCGGTAGTGCTACCTGGCAAAGGTGGGAAATTGAGATCCACTTTCACAGTTTCAGCCTCGCCTACACTATACACTATCATGCATCTTGGCACTCTGCCAGTGATAGGTATATACACAGATGTGCTTAAATTTACTAGATACACGAGGATCGTAGTCGCGATTATTAGATTTTTACACATGTCTTAACTATTATAAAGAATTCAGAAAAAGGGAATTCAATCATCAAAGAAAGAAAAGTTCCAATATTAACAGATTATAGAAATTTAGATTAGGTCAAGATATAGTTGCCTAAAATAGCAAAAAAATTTTACTTTTAAATTATTACATAAAGTATTATAAAATCGAGGAGGAGATTATAATAACCTAGCGAATAATAATAATCAATTCAAAAGCAACAAGAAAAGATGATGGACAATGCAGAAAAGCAAATCGAAAACAGAAATAATGCTCACGAATAGAGCTAACACGAAAAATAAATCTAAGAAGATTAGTCAATGAAGCCATAACCCAAATTGATGGGACTATAGAATCGCATATTAAATAATGGTTTTGCTGTAGGCAAAAGCCGTAGGGAAATCAAAATAGAAAGGGAAGAACTCACTAGACTTTTCTACGATTTAGTATTCATGATTAATGGCAAAGTTAACCAAGCTATGGGAATCACTCAATCCTAAAAATAACCTAACACGGTCTCAACGCCTAATAATACAATTCCAGGAAACCTCAAGCATATAATTTTAAATAAGGAAAAATCTAGAAATCCTAGGTCTAAAAAATAATAATAGTCTAAACTTTTCGCATCTGGAAGACTTTAAGATAGTCAAGCCCTCTCTCGCAAATTATCGACTCAGTAATAAAAATTGCAAACTTTGAAATGGTAGAAATAGCGAAAAAAGCAGTAAATTCTTGGAAACTATAGTCAAAAAATGAAATACTTTTTACATTAAGAATCAATAGATGAGTAAAAAAGCTCAATAAAAATTGAGATAGATAAAAAATGGAGTCGTGACCATAAAAATAATTTTGAACTGTCTACGGTGACATTGAATATGCCTTCAACTCAATCATAAAGGCAATTCATGAAAAACTAAAGCAGTCGGGGAAAAGACAAACATTTCTCAGTGTTCCAGGAGGTGTCATTGATGATAAGCCCACCGATTCCTCACTGATGGAGTATTTGTACTCATTTGATAATATTTACAATTTTGTGATCAGCAACAATCTCATCCTATATAATATAGCAGTAATATTAATTTAATTTGATTATAATTTGTCAATTAATCAATTCAGCCCATGCATTGCAACTGGACGAAAAAGTTGTATTTGCTCAGTATAAATTTATATTTGATTTATATTCTAATTACTTGAGTGATTCTTAGTTCCAGATTTGCGTGCTGAATAATTTTAATTGAAACTTAATTTGTAACTGGTAATTTTTACTTAATATTGAACTTAATTGAACTAGAAACTCCATAATCATTTAAAATGCTTATTTATATACCTAAATTGTGTCTTTGAAGCTTCAAGTAATCAAAATGTTTGCTATCTTTCTCAATTTTTATATAAGTGTGTTGAATAATTTTTGTATAAGGTAGGACTAATATAAGAAAATAAATGAAATTGAAATTTAGCTTACTGCCTCAATACTGGGAGGTGATAAATAAAAATAATCAGCCTCCTTTATACTTTAGATTTGTACACAGCATAATATTATTTATAATCGTCTGCGTGAATAATTTTAAGCATGTACGGTGAAAGTCTCGACTATTTATCAAAGCCAGTAAGCGGATCGCCAGCCCCTTATAAAAAAAGTCCTGGTAAATACCTTGCCCTAGAGTCCAAGTATTACTAGCCATATACTCTGAACAAAAAGAATAGTTATCCTCCTAGCGATTAATGGTCTAACTCTGATTTTCAAAACCTGAGAAGAGTTTCAGACGATGTCGGTAATTTAAGGCAGACTTTCGACGTTAAATCTCAATCTAAGGTACAACACATCCTCTCCAAATACGACTATGAGAATTAGTAAACTCTGCGTATGCCTCAAAAAGTTGAGGTTAATTTAAGACAGACAACAAGCTCAAGACCTCGACTCGTTGATAATTATCGATTGGGAGCAAGCCTAACTGACAGTACTCATAATACTTCAAGCAACTTTAATGACAGATAAAATAGGAGCATCAAAAGTCCAAATAGGAGCGAAAATATTGAAATGTAATTTAACAAGTACAAGGAACAACTTGAAGAGCTTGAAACGACGAAAAAAATGGCTGAAGAACTCCGAAAACTCAAGGAAGACCGAAGAAAAAGATTGGAAGGCAAAGACTCAAAATAAGGGTCCAAAGATGGCAATAAAGATGGTACTTCAGGTTTCAGAGAAAGATAAGGAAGCGATTTCAAAAAAAAAAAATTAGAGTAATTTTATAGCCCTAAATACGAAAAAGTTGACATTGCAGAAAATCTTGAATTTTCTAAAACTGTTCCTTTAAAAAGGCTTGACCTTGGTAAATACAAAATAAATCAAAATGAGTAAAAATAAGTAACGAATACAAAAGAACCAACAATAAATGTAAAGTAGCCTCAAACTCCAAAGATCACGAAACAATTTTTACAAGCAAGTCATGACTTGAATAACGTAGTAGCTAAGCCAAAATATGAAGCTCCGACCATGAGTGCAAGTATGAAACTACCTTTAAAATCTGATAAAGGCGAAAAGACAGGAATGAGTACAACTGTTGACGATTTTGTTATGGGCAAATTCTTAGGCGAGGGAAGATTTGGAACTGTTCATCAGGTAATACATAAGCAAACAGGTGCACTATTTGCGCTAAAGAAAATTTCAAAGGAAAGTGTGAAAAAATTAAACATGGTCAATCAGTTAACATTAGAACTTAAACTTCAAACTTATTTACAGCATCAAAATTTAGTAAAATTATATCATCATTTTGATGACAATTAAAACATTTATTTGCTACTCGAATATATGGAGGAAGGCACGTTATTTTCAAAGCTAAAGAAGAAGAAAAATCTACCTGAAATACAGGTGGCTAGACATATGAAGCAAATAACTTCCGCAATAAAATATATGCACGAGAACGAAATCGCTCATCGAGACCTAAAGCCATAAAATATTGTGATCACCAACGTAATTGATATTTTATTTAGGGAGTATGCAAAATTTGTGATTTTGGATGGGCAACTATTTGCGATAATCGAAGGCGGACTTGTTGTGGTACTTTTGACTATACTCCTCCAGAAATTTTCGAAGGGGAGGAGTATGACTACACTGTGGACTTGTGGGGTCTGGGAGTGCTGACTTATGAACTATTAGTAGGCAAAGCTCCCTTCTATCACATCAGGCGAGAATAAACTAAAAACAGAATCGTAAACGTAGAGAAAAAGGCGATAAACTTTCCGTAGCATTTATCAGCAAAGGCCATTAACTTCATGGAGGGCTTATTAAAGAAAGATCCCAAAGATCGAATAAGTAGTGAGGAACTTATAAATCATCCCTTCCTCCAAAACCTAGAGGAAGAGTCGTGAGTGCTACTAATTATTATTTGATAACTGCTGTTTATTTTTTACTAATTTATTATCATCTATACTAAATTATTAAAACTTGAAATATTAATAACATCATATCCTTATAAGAAGTTGCTATAAATGTATAAAAATAGATCCATTTTGTGAATAATTTAAACACTTATGTTTGATTGGATATTTGGTTCTAGCAAGCAGAAAGAAGAGAAGAAACCAGAGAAGCAGAATGACGGCATTGCTGAGGAATATGCTTGGGCTTATGACTTCGTTAAGCAGTACCTAATTTCACCAATCTGGAGAAATCCTCTACTCGATTTCATCGAATAAAATTGTCTAATCTTTGAGGATTCAGAATAGAATAAATTCGAGTACACCAAAATCCACAAACAATTCGTTGGTCTGTGTGCTTTACTGCTGTAGTCAATCACTGAATAGGCAGGGATTCCTGAGAATATTTTATAACAATGCATCATTAAGGGAGTTACTGACAAGAAGGACCATAAGATATTCCAGCAGGTGCTGTTGTGCGATAACTTTTTGGCTTTTAAGAAAATTATGGTCTCTAAAAATAAGTAACTGTAAATCGCTGCTATTCAAGCCGACAACACTAAGAAGGGTGTCAAACAATCTGCCGAACAGCAGAAAATTAACGAAAAAGAGCTTGAGCGATTGGAAATATAGAAGGCTATTGCATTGTCCCTGGCCATGTAAGAAAAGGTTAAACAGCAAGAATAAAAATAACTGGAAGAAGCAATTAGGTTGAGTCAAATTGAAGCCGAGAAGGAAGAGAAAAAGAAATAGACAAGTTCAAAGGTGAAATCATAACTTCCGCCAATTGTTATAGGGTCCAGTAGAGCTTCAAGACCTATTCCTGAATTCAAATAAGAAGAAAATGTTTTAATTAAAGAAATTGAAACACTCAAAATTAAAGAGGAGGCTCAAAAGAAGTAAGATGAAAATGCTTAGTAACGTAAGAAAAGACTATTGGAACAAAGAGAGCTTATTCGTAAGAAAAAAATTGAAGAACGAAAATAATAGCTCAATGCCTTTGTTTAAAACGTAAATTTACATTTATTTAGAAACCTTCTAAGACTGGGGCCGAAGTGCCAAGTAAAGTTAGCGAAGAGTAGCTTGAAAGAAGAAGAAAGCTCATGCAGAAACTTAAGTAGCAATTAAAAGATTGATGAAGCATAATAGTATATATATAGTACAAATATATCAGTTCTATTGTCTATTCAGGTTTCTTCATTTATTAATGAGATTTTTTCTAACTTATGAGCTAGATTATTAATAAATTTGAATAACGTTTATGTCAAATACCAACCTGCAGCCTCGCAACAAGACCTTCAATGATACCTTCGAAAGTTCATTTGCGGAGAAAAACATCGATAAATTTGCAGTTGATAAGTCACTTATTAAGGGCATCAAGTAATAGTTAGTTTATGAAGATAAAATGATGTGGGCAAAATTATTGATCAAGGGCAAGTGTCATCAGGCATATAGAATGAGCCAGCCTATGATTAATACAAATAGCTATCAGGCATCGTTATCGAGACGAGAAAACGTTATGATGAAGTTAAAACATAGCTTCTGAAAACAGAGAAAGGTATTGAAAAACTGAAAGCGAAGAAAGAGCTACTTCTTGAAGATTAAAATAAATATCAAGATATTATTTAAGAGCACAGAAAATTACTTGAATAAACAACAAAAAAGTTTGATGAAGTATCAAAGCTCCTCGAAAGTACAACCTTTCGAAGAGATATTTACAATAACATGAAAGATGTTGTCAAGCATGATTTACTTGTGTTCAAAAAGAGATACTTTGATAAAGATGTGAAATTAACACGAGACTCTACAAAACTCCGATCACTTCGAACTTAACACTAGAGTAAAATTAAGCTCAGCAGAAGATGTAGGTAAATACTCCAATCTGTTGAAAAGTCTGTCCAAGTGAAATAAGCTGAACGAGCTTAAAAAATACAGTCCTTCTGCGATGTCCTTAATAAAAAACAAACCAACATTCAAAATCGATAAATAAGGGAGAGAGAAATCGAGGAAGTTATGGTATCAGCAATGACAGATAAATTAGCTCATGAGAAAGAGTGGATAAAAATGTTTCACGCCAACTTACTAGTTAAAGGGGTTTTCAAAGCTAAAATGGAAAGATTAATGATGAAATATAGCAAAGTAGAGCTCTGTTTTCATAAGATGAAGCAGGCCACAAGTATCAAAACTTCAAATTAATTTATTGAAAAGTTCATCACGCGAGAATAAACCTATGGAATGCTATTGGAGTCCATATCTGAAAAATAGAGGCATCTTGAATAGTTAAAATAAGAAAGAGATTAACTTGAAAAACATTACAACAATCTCTTGTATAAAAATGATGAGATGACTGAAGAACAAAAGAAACGCGAACCTGCTTCATCGAGTGAGGAAGAGCAAAACAATTTTCAGTTAGTCCATCAACTTAATGAGCAAATTGTTTCAGTTTCGAGGAAGAAACAGCTTATGTATCAGTGGGCGACTAAATTTATGGCTGCTTATCAAGGAGATTCTAACAGAGACAAAGTCTGTAGATAGTTTTCCAAAGCAAAACATAAATAGCTTATAATGGCAACTATTAAAATAATAAACAACTTTATCACTAACTTACTAAGCGAATAAGTAACTATTGTTTTATTTAGAACAACAAGCAAAAAATTGAGGAAGCTTTCCTGAAGAATAACCCAAAATAACGCGTGATGACTGAAGAGATGCTATAGAAGAACATAAGGATCAAAACAATATCTATGTATGAAAACGAAGGGCCTCACGAGAGCATTTAAGATAAAGATGCAATATACGATGATTTATCAGAAATCGACTACCTTCAATACAATAGGAGAGCGCTGAAGAAAAATGATATCCTAAATAGAAAGTTCCGCATTAAGACTAAACCAAATTGATTTCATTTATTCTATCCTGGCTCACATTTTGATATCAAAGTTTAAATAGGGTATTGAGCAATCAGAAGATTGAGCCTGCATGAGATGAAATCTTAGGCCACAGCTACGATGCCTCTTTTGCTACAGGGCCTGTAATAGCACTGCCTTTAGTTTCACCTTTGTTGTTTACAATCACACCTGCATTATCTTCGCAGTAAATGTATGTTCCATCTGGTCTTCTCCATGGTCTACGTTGTCTGATGATGACTGCGGGGTGCAATTTCTTTCTGACTTTATCGTTACCCTTCTTGCAAGAGCACATGACGACATCGCCTATTGAACCGGATGGTAGTCTATTGAGACGACCTCTGACGGCCATAGCTGCGATGATGTACAAACTTTTAGCTCCTGAGTTATCAGCGCAGTTCATCGTGGCAGCGACGGGGAGACCTCGCGTAATTCTGAGCTTGATGCCCACCGCACCAGTTTTTGACTTTTTAGCCATTCTTTAATTATTATATTCAATATTTATTTATCGCTTCGAAATCCCAGATTTTGTGATTTATAATTTCGCTATGATATAATAATGATATTTATACCAAAAATTAATATACAAGTATATCTATTGTGATACTACTTGAATAAGCTGATAGGTTCTATTAAGTAGCTCATCAACCATTGATTTGAGTATTAAAAATATTGAATTTAATAAAGTTTTCTATGATGGCATTAATCATTAATAATAAATAATTACTTATTAGCAGCCGAATAACTAATGATTCGCAACGATTACGACTACCTCTTCAAGTTCATTCTCATTGGAGACACAAGTACACCATAATTAACGCAGATGTGGGCAAATCGTGTATGTTGATGCGCCTGCTTGAAAACAGGTTTAGGAGTCAACATGAACCTACCCTCGGGGTTGAGTTCGGTTCCAAATTATACTCAATTAGAGACAAAACCATTAAGCTGCAAGTGTGGGACACCGCCGGTCAATAGTCATTTAAGTCAATAACACGAGCTTACTATAAAGGCTCTATAGCTGCCATCTTGGTATTCGATGTAACAAGTGAAAAATCTTTTGAAGATCTCAACAACTGGCTATTCGAAATTCGCAATCACTCTCACCAAAAGATTAATATCGTACTTGTCGGCAACAAAAAAGATCTCTCATCTGAAAGAGAAGTCTCAGAAGAACGGGCTCAGAAATTTGTAAAGGAAAACAAATTTATGGCATATTATGAAGTCTCTGCTTTAAGCGGTGAAAATGTTGAGAAGCCATTCGTGGATTTGTTGAACGAAGTATTGCGTAAAATTTAGTCTGGTGCTATCAATTTGGAAATAGATTCTGGCAATGGAGTCAAAGCAGGACCAAAAATAAAAACCAAGTACCCTAGTCAAAATGTAGACCTTATTAAAGATAACACAAAAAAGACAGAAGAAGGGGGCAAATGTAGTTGCTGATGTGGATATTACTTTATTTACGCTCAATGGTCATTTTCACTCAAATAAACTTTAAAGAAAATCAAAATTGCTTGTTCGAGGTTAAGGCTTTTTAGGTTGATTTTAGGCAAGTTATTTTCTATTATTACGACCGCGTTTTTGCTTCAATTTTGGTTCGGTGTTGCTGGAAGAAGTTTTACATTATTTAAGAGGGATTACATCTCTACTTGAATCCGTTTTAACTAATATACGTGCTTCAAGAGAGCCTTTCACAGTATGCTCATTTATTTTATCTATTACGTCGTCATCTAATCTTTAATGCCAAATTATCTTCTAATTTTTCTTAACCTTTTTCATTTCTTCTTTCGTTTTACCATAAAAAATACATTGTTCTAGGCAATGGCTTTACAATTATTGAAGTATTCCCTGAGTAAAGATAAAAATACTTTCCACGGACAGTCTTCTTGCGGGCAGAAAACTTCTAGCTAATTGATTATTTGTCGCGCAAGTAGATCGATTCCGATGTTACTCTTATCAATTGCTGTTCGACACTCTGGACAGTTTCTGCCGTCCTTCATATAATCATTCAAACATTTTTCGCAAAATGTGTGACCGCAATACAGTCGTGTTGCATCTTGAAATACCTATAAGCAGATCGGGCATTTAAGATATTCTGAAATAGAGCTCGGTTTCACGAATTTACGCTCGATTGGCTAACTTATCATTTAATTGTTTATTTAAATGAGCTAAAATATAAAGTCAGGTTTATATAAATCAACTCTTAAGAGACAGGATAAAATTATTATTATCATCCATTTAGTTTAATTTACGATGTTTTAGCTTCAAATTTCAAATGAGTGTCATATTGTAGGGTAAGATTTTCATTTTTTAACTCGTTAAGTCCCTTCAGTTAAACTTCCAAAAGTAATAAAAAGTGAATAAAATTTCTCCATCTATGGTCTTTGTTTTGTACATTGTTTTATCTATTCAAGCTCAAGTGACTTTTTAAAACTTTGGTTACGTTCTATTAAACAATATCATTAATTCTCTTCTTTGATTTCCATTTTTGACTGTCTCCAGCATACATAGTGCATGAAGACTCCTCTCTGTTTATGAAAGTTGCTCTTTCATTTAATTGTTCAAAAGTGACACTGCTTCTCTTCTTTTTTAATTGAACTTTAGTTTTTGCTTTGACTTCTCCTTGATGATTGATGTTGTATACAATACTTTTTATTTTTTGACCTAGCTTTACATGTTCATGGTCTCTCAGCATCAGCTTGAGAGATTCCATATATTTAAAAACTTATTTGTGGTACTATTCTTTAGACTCTCGCCAGATATCACTCTCAAATTTGGGATTGTTTTTTCTCTTTACAGCTACTTATTTAGCTGGAAAATTAAAGAGATGATGCTAAAGACGCATAAGCTCGTCATCTCGACTGTACTACCTCATGAATATCTAATTTTCGAAAGAACTGAACCCTTCTTCTGATTTGGTCAAATAGTACTGTCCCATGATAGAGTTCCCTCGGTAATAATAGATTAGAGATAGTTTCTACAACAGATGCTGAACGGCCTTTTTCTTACGGCAAATCACAGCTAATTCAAGCAAATTGCGAACGTTTTAGTCAGCTTATTCGTACTTCATGAGGGAGATGTTGAGGTTTGTGATCTCCCACAAAAAACACATTGCTAAACCCTATAAATGTTTTTATTTTCTACAGTAATATTCGCAAAGTTCAAAGTTGGTGATGGCCTTTTATAGGTTATTTTCGTAAATTTCGAGCTCTGCCAGCAGAAGATGAAAAATTATTCTCACTTCAGGTCTTACAAAGTCTAAGTGCAGAGAGTTCTTTTTAAATGAGCTTAGCTTCTTAATCGTGGCTATAATTGATCTGTTTTTGTCTATGTTCTGAGTGAGTAACTCAAAGTCTTTCAATAAAGCTGATAACATTGCATCTTTGTCTTATGTCTCTTCAACCGCTCTACTAATTTCCTCAACCAAATTGTAAAACACAGAAAAATATTTGTCTCGCTCTCCATATTTGGTCTACTTCAGCATATTTTATTTAAATTTATCTAGTATTTATCTTTGTTTTTGAACTCGACTCTGTGTAATATTTTCTCTTGCAGTACTCGTTTGGCTTTATATGGCACGAATTGTACTATTTTTACTCTTTCCACTTTCATGGTCTGCTCCAATTTAGTAGTATCTGTCAATTTTATCCTGAGTTTTACTCTCATGTATTGACTTTAATTTTGCTTGAGGTTTTGCTCGATGAGTTGATCTTAAAACTGGCAACTTATACTTCGTAGGTGCACGGAAAAGCGGGTCATGATTTTACTTGAAGTTATCCCTTCTTTTACTGATTGAAAATTTGGTATTTTTTATCGGATTATGCAGACTTGCGTATTGAAATTTGCGATAGACTGTTGCATTCAGAGTTGAAAAGTCATACTCGAAATCGGGCACTCGTGTGGGTTGCTAGAACTCTGGCATTAAGTGAGAGTTAGAACACGGAAGGTATATATTTGCAATGGAAGAATAAAAAAAACGAAATTATTTTAGCAATTAATAATGATACGCAAATATTGACAACTATTTAACCCTGAAGGATCAAATATAACGATCTGGAATACGAAGTGTTGTGCGGTACAATTCAGTCTACGTTTAATGAAAAAATACCTTAGAAAATAGTCCTACTGTAGGCATATACTCAGCATTGAGAGTCACATTGACAGTCTTACCTCGCATTTTTCTATGTACATCGCGAACGTTGTATTCGACTTGCTTGCTCTTGCCCTCAATGTAGAACTTCTCTGGGATCTTGGTACGGTTGAGAGGACTTTCAATGATCCAGTCACTAACGATCATCCTGTTTGATAGTCCATCTTCGTTGACCCAAGTAACTTCAATATAGACAAACAATTGTTTGAGATTCCAAGTATAAAGACTACTCAAATCTGCTTTACTAATAATGTACTGGCAACTAGATCATATTTGAAAGATAGCTGCTCCCAGTAAGAAGTGTTACGGAACTGGGTGACTTCCAAATTATTGAGTGTAACTTCGGGAGTCGGCTTGTACAATATATAGCGCCCATGGATGTGATTGATGACTGACATGGCCAGCAATACAGTGGCTCCGAACATTACTATGCTGTTGAGACGGGAAGTAGCTGACTGCATTTCCTCTTTATTATACACGTATTTATTATTATCAATCTTATATTACGTAAAACTAATCGCACTAGTGAATACACTCTTGTTTGCATGATCAATAAAATACAGATGTGTAATGAGTATCTTTGTACTATTTTAAGATGGATATGAAATAAGTTAGTGAAGATCAGCTGTTGATATCGACTTTCATGCTGACATTACGGCCGTTTGCTGCATAGTAGCCGTAGTCTTCATCGTGCAGGATGTCGGTGGTCTGCCTGCCTGCTGCGGCCATATAGTTCGCTGAGTTGTTTCCGTAATTATTCATGTCCGGGTAGTCATCTGTGTAAACAATCAAGTACTTGATATTGTTGATGTACGCGGGTCAGGCTGTGGTGCTGTCTTAGCTGGTTGAGTGACCTGTTGTTTAGGCTGAACCATCGAGGGAGGGGAAATATAGGGGGTTTTTTATGCTGTATATCCGTTAGGGTTTGTAGTCGGACCCGGATGCTGAGTTTTTTGAAGACTTTTCGCATTCATATTGTTTGTGTTATTGACTGGAGTATCATTTGTCCTCGGAACTGGCTTAGCGGTACAGCATCCCATTGTTATCAAAAACTATGCTTATTATATAAGAATCCATGTCCAATATCAATGTAATACAGATGCTGAACATGTTGCAGTGTACTGATTAGTACCTTATATTCTTGATGTCTTTATGACGAATAACAAAGATTAATTCTAAATAATATTTTTATAATATTTAACTCCATGTTGCAATAATTTAACTCTGCTAGATTTATACTATTTTTAATTACTTAAAATAAAGTACATTAGCAGCCGATGATGTGGTTAGTGATTGCCACTGCATTTTATATTTACTAACATTTTACTGCAATATTTTTATAAAATGATTAACTTGTGATTCAAAACACCGTCAACAATTTTTGTACAACTGTTCAATAATATAATACAGTATTATTCAAGTTGTCAAGTATACAAGTCGACAGCAACAAGGACACACAACTATATAAGTATGCTAGATTTGCTGGATTCAGAACTTGAACTTGATCAATACTAAACTTATATATAGGAAGGTAACTTAGAGTCTAAAAATAAAGGCAAGTAAACTCAATTGCAAAACATATTAGCAAATGCAAATTTATATAGAAAATGCAAAAGTTGATCGTTTAAGTGAAACTCTGTCGATTTGTTTTTATATATGCTGGCTTTGTGAGTGATATTTTATAATCATCGAACAACATATATTAAAACATGGGCCGCAGATATAGCCATATAGAATTTAAATTTTTATAATGAGCTCACTGGCTGCTGAAATTGAAAAAGTCTACAAAATGTAGAAGCTTGTAACAATTCTTATATGCTGCCTTATGAATTTATTATAATTAATCACAATCGCCTTAGTTGATCCTGCAATGCTGGTTAAAGACAGGAGCTAACTGCTGACTCGCCCCTCGGATTTGCTAGAAGTCAGGTTGGTCTAAAATGCCAATGAAATTCTGGAAGGTTTCAGCAGTCGCAACAAGAACAAATAAGCATACCTAACAGCCTAGCTTGATTCCCTACTTTACTTCAAAATTTAACTCAAATTCTCCAAAACCCATCTGATGGTCAAGGGCTCGTTGTTTTTTACTAATGGGAAGCCCGTCTGCCTGCCCGACATTTATCGAAGTTTGTTTCTGCAGAAAATCTAGTAACGCCTGCCAGTCTTTGTCCGATTTTACTACTCAAGAGACCCAGATAATATTGTTTTCCAGTCTAGTTTCAAGTTTGACTCTTCGGTTTCAGATCCAGTCAACATGCTAGCATCACATTTTCAGTCGATGGTCAGCTGCTTTCCTGATGTCCTAGACACGCTCAGCGAGTTTGGCATCACCAAGAAGCGGGGCAAAGCATATCTACAATCTTTAACAAAAAGATTAAAGCTTCTCACAAAAACAGTAGAGTTTGTAAAATAATCTAAAAATTAACAATAAAATGGTTAAATATTTTAATCTAGAAAATAAGGAACAAAAGGCTCAGTCTTCAGATACTGCTCGCAAATTGAAGAAATCTAAAGTAAAATGAAGACAAGCTAAACTTTTAGTTCCGAAAATTAAGTTGAAATGCCTAAAAAAGGTGGTTATTTTTAAATTTAAAAGAAGAATTTTAAAATAACTAAGGATTAGAGTTAGTTTTCAAACTAGCCAAAAATTATTTCTGAACTGGCTGTAAAAAAGCTGAAGAAAGAACAATAAAATCAGTCAATGAGTCATAAGAAAATAGAAAAATAACTGAAGATGTTATATGAAATTCAAAATCCACAGCATAGTCTAACTTACTGGGTGATTACACCTCAAACTATCGAAAATAAAAGCATATGCTTATTTCCAAAAATATAGGACAAAATTTATATGGACTATGTCTAAGATACACTTGATGATTGCATATACGGCAGATCAAACTCTATGAGTGATGTTATAAATCTTTGTCAACAAATTGTTGAAGGGGTGAGTATTCTTCAGGAGTCAGGCATAGTTCACCGAGACTTGAAGCCTGAAAATATCCTGATCTAACCCAGTGATTTAAAAGATTCTCGTGGGTTTAGAAAAATTAAAATTATCGACTTTGGAGAATCATCTCTTGTTCAGGACAAATTCAAAGGAAAATAAAGTGATGAAAATATTCTCGGGTCAACATTACCTTACTCACCACTGTAGTGCTATATTTCATGTGAGGAAGGTTTTAATTCATCAAAAATTGACCTTTGGTCAGTAGGACTTCTACTATACTAGACATTTTTCAAAAAGAACCCTTTGACTTACTCAAGATGCTTTGCTTCAGATATTTACCGCGGGTGGAGACTACCCGAGTAATTCTCAATTTTCCCTAGTCTCCGACCTAAGCGTGGCTTTCAAACTGTCTAACTTATTTTAACAATACTCACATTGAACAGTGTGTGCGTGGTTCAGAAAGAAAGAATGGGATTGAGAGAAATGAGAAAAATTATAAATGAAGTGTAGACATTTTTAGATGTCTGAAGC
>APMI01018112.1_pt1 | contig 21952 bp, 18 predicted proteins | sample 667938 | NCBI WGS metagenome assembly APMI01 (sample SAMN01084076, study PRJNA167559) | wastewater metagenome | biome: Wastewater | place: Denmark: Ejby Moelle, Odense | collected 2011-11-28
CATCGGACCTGGGAGCTATTGCAGGCATGCTGTTTGAAATTGGAACACAGAAACTGGTTTTAGGCAGTGATATATATTTATCAGAACCAGAACGTAAAAAGTTAGAAAAGCTAATTGAGAAAAGGCAGCAGGATGTGCAGCAGGAAAAAGAAGAAGAAAACCTGCATACTGAAATGCAATATCATTTGTTGAAGATTGGAAATGCTTTGGGCTATGATGTTATTGCTGCATCTAATGACCGTTCAAGGTCACATTGCGGTAACAATTTTTCATTTATGAGTTTACAGCAGTTTCCTGAAATTAATCTGGATAAAGAAACATTGAACACAGTAAAGTTGATAGATGTCCTTTGGTTTCAGAAAGGAACTAATAATGTTATCGCAGCATTTGAAGTGGAAAAAAGTACCAGCATTTATTCAGGCATTTTACGGTTAACAGATTTGAGTTATACAATTGCGGACGGAGATGAAGTTTTTTACCTTATAGTTCCTGATAAGAGGGAGAAGGATGTTTGCTTGCAGTTGTGCCGTCCTGCTATAAAACAAAATAACGTTGTAATTAAATATATCCTGTTTTCAGAACTCCGCAATCACTGCGATGCCCTTTGCAAATTTGGCGAAAGCCATCATATAATGGAAAAGATTGCGAAGGCAGTGTAAAATCAAAAGAGGTTAGTCGCTTGAATAACCTCTTTTGATAATTTAGTTGACAATTTTATTGTACATCATACAGCGCAATCATCCCTGCCGAAATATGGTCGTTTACATGGCAGTGAAATTGCCAGGTACCTGCATTGTCTGCCTTCATATCTGCCGTAATAAGATTTGCAGGGCCAAGAAACACCACATCTGTACGGCTGCCACTAACTTTAGCGGTGTTACCATGCCAATGGGCTGTATGGTTATCCAGTTCATTACCTAAATCCATTAAGTACCATCTAACTTTTTCACCTGCTTTTATATCGGTGAATTTACAATTGCCATACATCAATCCATTTACAGAATGTTTCAAATTGCTTTCCTGAAAATCAGGGTCGCCATTGCTTACATTATTTAAAGTATATTTCACTTTATTACTGTCTAAATACAAACTGTTATTTTCATCAACTATCATAAAAAGAGAAAACTTTTCCTTGTCAATATCTTTTGCTTTATTGTTTTCTAAATAACCTTTTTTGTAAATGACAATTGCACCCACAAGCCCTGCATAAATATCTTTATTGTCATGTTCCATTACATGCGAATGATAAACCCAGCCTATTGATGAGCCATCTTTTTCAGCAGGCCCCGAATTTTCTGTAACTGCCCAGTTATAAGTAAAAGTATTGCCAGGATCAACACCCATGATACCTTCGTTATCTGCATCGTACACTACGCCATGCGGATGTATGCTGTAAGGGAATGTAGTGTTGTTTTTAAAAATTACTTTAATACTATCACCAACTTCTGCCCGTATAATTGGGCCCACTATACCTAAGTCTGCAGATTCTTTTGGCTTTTTTGTGGTAAAAGTGGCATCGGTATATTCTACATAAATGGCTTTAATGTTTTTATTGCCAATGCGGTTGGTGTCATTTTGTAAAAAAACATTTTCAGTATTGCCAAATGAAGCACCTGTTAGTTGATTAATTCCCGTTGGAACATAATTCCATTCTACTTCTTCGGCGGCAATGTAGTAAACCCTTTGTACAGCAGGGGTAGTTAAATCAGTTGATGTAATAATATTTTTCTCTTTTCTACAACTTATCAAGGCTATTATTCCCATACCTGTAACAAGTAAATATTTTTTAAAATTTCTCATAATTATTTTTTGCAGATGATTGGTATTAAAATTTTGCAGAAAACCCCACATAAAAACTGCGACCCACAGCGGGTATAATACCAGGGCCGGGATATTCGTCTGTTCTCCTGGTGAAATAAGATTTGTCACCTATGTTATTTGAACCAATTTTAATGGCGTAGTTATTAATTTTATAAGTAGCACTGATGTCTAAAACAGTATAAGCCGGAATGTAACCTGCAATTGGGTCATCGCTTGTTTTTACATTTGATGCATCACCATAAGCATCGCCAACCGAATTTACCTGGAAGGTGGAAGAAAAACATTTACTGCTAAAAATTACACCCACACGATTGATAGTTTTTGCAGCGGCTTCTACTCTTTTATCTTTATATTCTCCGCTGGTATATCTTGCATCTATGTACGCAAATGAATTGAAAATACTCAACCCATATTTAGATTTTTCATTAATAGCTTTTAAGATATTGAGTTCAGCATAACTTTCAATTCCTTTATGAACGCTGTTGGCAATATTTGTTCTTAATGAATAGTCATTGCCTGTTACCGGGTCTTGCTTTAATACTACACCAATCCTGTTATTATAAGCCATGTAAAAACCGCCGATATCAAAATTTAAATAATTTTTTATTGTACCCCTGTAACCTAAATCAGCATTGAAACCGTAAGCATCTTTTAGGTCTGGGTCAATTTTAGAAGTGATGCCAAAAGGTTCTAACTGGCTGTAATCAATGGGGCGGTATGCCTGGCTAAAGTTTGCATACAGGCTGGTGTTTTTTGATGGTTTATATTCAATCCCTAATCCTGCCAATGGAAAATATCTGTTACGGCTTTGATCGGGCGAAAGTTTAATATTGTCTTCAATTTTATATCCTTTTGCGGTGCTGTTTAAATATTCAAATCTAAAGCCGGGTGTAATGGTTAAATTATTTCCTGCTCTGAATATATTTTCTACAAACGGTGCAATATTGGTGGTAGTGAAATCTAAATTGTATCCCCAATCGCCAGTGATGGATAAATCAAAATCGCTATTAGTGGTGCCTTCACCGCCGCCTTGCCGTTTGAACCATGCATAGCTATATCTTATTCCCCCTGCAATGGTAGATGATTGTTTGCCCAATTTATAAGTGTGGGCAATCCTAAGTTCAGTAGTTGTATTGTGAATGTCTTCACTGCCTACTTCTCTTGGTACAAAGGCGTTTGTGGCCGGGTCTATATCATCTGTAGCACCCGCTCCACCGTCTTCGTTACGCCAAACTAAAGAACGGTTGCTGAACAGGTAAGATGTTTTTAAACTTACGGTTGTGTTTTCTGCAGGGGTAAAATTTGCGTAAGCGGTAACAATATTCCAGGGGCTTTTTAGCCAGTTTCTTGTTCTTGTAGAGGCTTTAGGATTGGCATAAAACATACTGTCTGTTAAACCGCCGGGCATTTTTAGTTGATTACGAAGCAGGGAGTATTCAATACCAATATTTAATTTTTGTGATGGCTTGTATTGTACTTTTCCAAAACCTGATAGCTGCCATTGCTGGCTGTTGGGCCGGTAGCCATCCATATTTCTATATTGGATAAAACCGTAGTAACTTATTTTTTTGTATGTGCCGCCAACTGAATTGAAAGAATTAAACATGCCAAAGCTTCCAATAGTTTGTGATGTGGTAAACTCGAAAGGTTTATTGATTGGTGCGTCTTTAGTAACATAATTTACCAGGCCGCCAAACTGCGAACCAAATTGTAAAGAAGCTGCACCCCTTACCATTTCTATCCTGCTTAAAGCTTCCATTGGTGGAATATAGTAGGCTTCGTTATAACCATAAATATCTGCACTAATGTTATATCCATTTTGACGGGTATTCATTTCAATACTTTGAATAGGATTCAGGCCTCGTGTGGCAATACCATTTGCAGTAAAGCCACTGCTTTCTGTTTCCACAATGTTTAATCCGGGTATTCTTCCTAATATTTGGCGAGTGTTGTTGATGGATTTGTTGGCATCTAGGCTATCCACAAGAATTATTTCGTTTTTCTTACCTGCGTAAATGATGCCGTTTTTTATTTCGGGCAAATGCCCAACTCCATTTACCGTTTTGTAGCCTGTAACAGTTATTTCTTTTAAGGTCCGGCTGCTATCGGCCTTTTGTGCATTTGCAATTAGCACACATAACAGTGAACATATTGTAACTAAAATTTTCTGCATATCTGTGTAGTTTTGTTTATCAGGCTGCAAATGTGACACATAATTGTTCTGCAACACTTCACAATCGGGAAAAGAAGCAACGCAATCGGGAAAAAGGGAAAGGTTTAAGACAATAGAATAGACCCCTGCCAAGAGTTATTTATCAATCTGTTAGATTTTTGCTCCAATTTTTAAGCCTGTCATTAAACAAATTAATCTATCTCTTAGATAAGCATTAATGGCAGAACTTTGTCGTCATTTTCGGGTTTTAAAAACACAGGCAACCTTTTAGCTAAAAGAGCTGTATCATAATAAAACCATCAAACAGAAAATATTATTATTTGGCATTATCAAATCTGGAGTTACAAAATTTACTTAACGGGTGCCGGGAGAATAACCGGCATGAAGAAAGGGTATTTTTTGACTGGCTCAAGGAGTTTGCTGCAAATGTTTGTTACAGGTACGCTTCCAGTAAAATTGAGGTGCAGGATCTTGTATGCGATGGTTTCGTAAAAGTGTTTAAAAATCTGCACTCCTACAACGAAGAAATTTACGGATGCAATGAAGCGGCTTTTAAAGGCTGGTTTAAAAGAGTGCTTATAAATAACTGCATTAATTACCGGGATAAGTTTCATCCGAAATTATCTTACACAGATGGTACTGCTCTTTTGATTGCCGATATCGAAGACGATTCGGAATCTGCTTTAGATATTATTAGTTACAATGAGATTTTAGATTGCATCATGGAACTACCACCGGGATATAAAATGGTTTTTAACCTGTTTGCCATTGATGGATATACACATGAAGAGATAGCCGGTATGTTAGGCATCAATGTGGGAACGTCTAAATCCAATTTGTTTAAAGCCAAAAACCTGCTGAGAAAAGCCTTACAAAAAAAAACGATTCATAAAAAATATGTTTGACGCTAATGACCATAATTTAGAAGAAGCAAGTAAAAATGCGGCGGAACAGTTTTCTGACAAAAGCCTTATCCCAGACTGGCAGCAGCTTGAGAAGAAATTGGATATTGAATTGCCGGTTAAGAAAAAACGCAGAAGGTTTGTAGCTATATGGTTTTTATTTACGGTACTGTTTATTGGTTCTTTTTATGTGATATATGACAGCAGCTATAATAGGGGAAAGGGAAAATACATTACCGCTGAATCAGCAAGTAAAGAAAATTCAAAGCAGAAAAAATCAACCCCGCCTTTTAATAATGAAAGAGAAAATCGGGACGATTTGAAAGTTAATGAAAATCAAGCCAATCAAATAGTTGCAAGGAATGTTGTTGATGATTGCAGGGTAAATAAAAAAGACTATACTTTTTCAGGTCAACCAAATACTAAATCTCTTTTAAACTTCAATAACGCTGTTAAAAGAAGTAAAGTAGTTAGACACCACGGGTTGAATAAATTAACAGTAAAATCTCCGAGCGAAGAATTACTGATGGATGAAACTGGAAAAGAAAATAGTGCCAATGAATACTCCATAAGTTCAATTACTCAAGATATATTGGATAAGAAGGTTACTGTAAATAGTTCTGAAGAAAACGCTACTGTTACTGATTCTGAAAAAAATATTAAACTGGCGGAAAATATTTCTTTAAATAAGGACAGTGTAATTAATACAATCAGCAACACTAAGAAAAATAAAAAGGAAAGCAAACCCAGCCGGAGTTTTACCGTTGCTGTTGTTTCAGGAACGAATATAAATAGTGTACATCTTAACAAATATTCAAAACCGGGATTTGATTATGGCTTAATAGCAGGATACAGGATTTCTCCTAAAATAGAAATCAGAACCGGAGTCATCTTTTCCAGGAAATATTTTACTACGAATGGAAAGAGTATGTCTTTCGATTCTGCAAAGCTTAATTTGCCCTCTTACAGCAGTATCAATCTGGAAGACGCAACAGGCTACTGCAGGTTTGTTGAAGTTCCGGTTATGCTTTATTATCATTTCTCCTCAAAAAGTAAAACCAGTTTTTATACGGGAGCAGGTTTTTCCATCAATGAAATGAGGATGGAAAACATACACTATACTTTTTTATTAAACAGCAATACTATTGTTGAAAGAACACATGCAGGTGCGTACCATGATGCAAATGGTTATTCAGCTTCCATTACATCAAATTTTTCTTTTGGGTTAAATCATAAAATTTCTAACCGGTGGAGTGTTGCCTTTGAACCTTACATTAAAATACCTTTAACCAGGGTTAATAATAATGATTTGAAATTTACTACGTTTGGTGTTTCCGCTTCAGTTATACTTAATCTTGCTAAAAAAATAAATAAGCTTACCGGGCAACCGTAATGCCTCCTTATCTGTACCATAATTTTTAAACTAATCTCAAATTAAAATGAAACAATTAAAATCTAATGTATCCATCTTGGCAGTATTGGCTTTAATCCTGCTTTTGCCATCTTGCAAAAAAAGTGAAAGCATGCCAATGACAGAAAAAAACATTGACTATCCGGCAGCTTATGTAGTGAACGGTGAAAGCAGCACCATTTCCGTAATTAAACTTAGTACAAATACTGTTACAGACAGTATTGATTTAATGAATAGTGGCGGCAGTATGATTATGTGGCCGCATCATATTTATCATCACCAGTCTGGTGGAAATCACCATCTGGCAATTGGTGTTCCGGGCATGGATTTAAGTGCAGGCCATACAGGAGGTATGCCTGGTATGAAAGGCATGGTAGTAGTGATGGATGCTGTTACAGGTGTAATAAAAAAAAATCTTGAAGTGCCTGTTATGAATCATAATGCAGTTTTTTCTCCGGATGGAAATGAAATATGGACTTCTCAAATGGATATGTCAGGAAAAGTACTGGTGTATGATGCAGCAACCTATGCTTTGAAAAATACGATTACAGTTGGAGACGAACCTGCTGAAGTTACCTTTAGCTCTGATGGTACAAAAGCCTATGTATGCAACGGAATGAGCAATACAGTAAGCGTTATAAATCCCTCTACAAAAGCTGTGGTAGCAACCATAAATGTAGATATGAACCCGGTTGGGGCATGGCCTGCAGCCGGTGGAAAAATGTTTGTTGATTGTGAAGATGGACAAAGTATTTCAGTTATTGATGTAGCCTCAAATACCAAACTTGCAACAATTATGTTAGGATTTAAACCAGGCTATGCAGCACTTAATGCAACTAACAATGAATTATGGGTAAGTGATGCTACTAATGGAAAAGTTGCTTATTACCTGGATATGGGAGCTAATACATGGATGAAACATGGCGAGTTTGCAACAGGTGCGGATGCACATGCCATCGCATTTAATGGAAACTTTGGCTATGTAACTAACCAGGGGGCCAATACAGTGTCTGTAATTAATGTAACTACCCACGCAAAAGTCAAAGACATTGCGGTTGGTAAAAAGCCCAATGGGATTGCTTTTAAGTATTAGTAAGATAGGTTTAAGTTCAGGCACAGAATAGTAAGAAACTTACACCAGGTTAAAACCCGGTGTAAGTTTTATAAATTATCGGGCCTTGTTGTTGATTTAAAGGCACAACAGCATTGCCAGTATATATAAGTAATTTGGCAAGGGGCAACTATATTTTGACCGTGATAAACAGGGCTGCGGATATAAAAACTATCCGGTTTACCAAGTTATAACGATAATTGTGTAAATACTTTCCAAAATTATGTAAGCCTGAACAAAACAGTTGGCCTATCTTTATGACTTCAAGGGGGGATTTTCAAAAAATAACCCTATTTTTACGCCAGTTTAATGAAAAAAAACATATCCATACAATTAAAAGCGGCTGTCCTGCTAATAGTATTCGGGTTGAATACTATGGTAGGTTTTGCATGTGGCATTGGTATAGATATGGGATTTAACAGCACTCATCATCATGACGAAGAGGCTACGGAAATTCATGTTCATGCCGATGGCAAAAAAGATGATCATCATAATCCGTCTGCAAAGCATCAACATGAAGAAAAGAAAACGGATAGCAATGAAAAGAAAGGGTGTTGCAATGATGAGGTACAAAAACTCCAGCGATTAGACAAAGCGCTGAATCAAAATGCTAAGACAGCGATTGATGCACCTGTATTTGTAGCTATAATCAGCACTTTTTTAGGTATAGATATTTTTAATTCAGCAAAGGCTTACCCTCCAAAATATGTTGCCAGGTTTTTTTATCCCCCTCCACCTGACATTCGCATAGCGATACAGAGTTTCCAGATTTGATTATTGTAACTGAGTTTGATGGCATAGCCCATCGAACTATTACTGCTTTGCCCAAAGGCATAGTTGTTTTGTTTCAGTTATTGTAATTAAATTTTTTTATGTTCAAACGTATCATAACAGTCTTTACAGGGTTGCTTATAATAGCAAACGCTTACAGCCAGAAAATTATTTCCGAAGCGGATGCTGTAAGTATGGCTGTAAAAAACAGCAGGAATATTTCCGCTGCCGGGTTATCCATTTTACAACAAAGGCAATTACTAAAAAGCAGTATAAATCTGCCCAACCCCGATGTCTTTATAGAAAGCCCTACCGGAAAATTTTATACCGGGAGTATTACCCAATCAACTGAATTTCCTACAGTTTACAGTAAGCAATACCAGTTGCAAAAGCAACGGATCGTACTGGCAGAAAAAGAAAAAGGCTTTACAGAAAATGAAGTAAAGTTTCAGGCAAAACAATTGTATTTGTTGCTGCAATACGCATCTGCACTGCAGCAGCAATTATATGTACAGGATACCGTGTACGAACGCATCAGCAAAGCGGCAGGCCGGCAGTTTGATGCCGGGCAAATTGATTACCTGCAAAAAGCATTTACTGAAAGCCAGTACGGTGAAATACATAATCAATATTTACAGGCGCAACTTACCATCGGCAATCTGCAAAGCCAGTTACAATATCTCACTGGTTTGCAGGAAACTTTTATAGCAGCGCCACTTGATACCAACGTTTTGGAGGGTGCAATAACCAATGACAGCAGTGCTTTTGCAGCGAACCCATCTGTACAAATTTTTAATCAGTCAAGTGTGATTGCCCAAAAAAATATTGCATTGCAAAAAGCAAAAGCATTGCCCGGCCTTGCATTTGGGTACTTTAACCAGGGCGAAAGAAATACACCCATTGGCAATCGTTTTCGTGTTGGTTTTACGGTGCCTTTGTGGTTTGGACAGTATAAAAGCAATATCAACGCAGCAAAAACGGAGTGGGAAATTAATAAACAAAAGGCAAGTGGTTTACAACAACAGCTTTCTGTTCAACTGATACAGGCACAAAACGAATTGTCTATCTACACGCAATCATTACAATACTATAAAAATACCGGCATACCTAAAGCCAATGTAATTATTGGTACTGCAAAGCGATTTTTTGAAAGCGGCGAAAATGATTATATCAATTACCTGCGGACCATCAATGATGCTTATTCAATACAATTAAAATACCTGGAGGTTATAAGAAATTATAATCAGGCCATCTTATCTATAAAATATATAACAGGAACATTATGATAAAGAAAATCTTGATTTTATTGCTGCTCATCCCTTCTTTGGTTTTTGCACATGGTGGAGAAGACCACGGAGATGCTAAAAAGGAAGGTGCAAAACCTGCAGCTTATTTTAGCAGCGAAGCTGTATCGGATGTATATGAGTTGCTGGCAAAATATCAGCCACTGATGCCCGGTAAAGAGGCAACACTTAAATTATTTGTAAGTGACTTTAATAGCAACGCACCGGTTGACAGTGCCACATTGCAAATTGCAGTTGCTGATAATCCCAATATTAAATTAGTTGTAACCCAAATTGATAAAGGAGTGTATGAGGTGAAAGGGATATTTCCCGACAAAAAATCATACAACCTTACCGTTAGTATTAACTCATCGCTTGGCCCCGATTTGATACTGCTAAATGAGATAGCTGTTGGTAAGGAATTGGAAAAACCAGTTGCTGCCGTTCATGCTGATACACACTGGTATCAAAGCACCTGGTTTTTTGGTATAGCAGGATTATTAGTTGGCTTACTATTGATGTTTTTTGTAATGAAAAGAACAAATAGAAAAGTTGCAGCAAGTATTATTATTCTCCTTTGCTTGTTACCCACTGCTACCTACAATACAGTATCGGCACATGATGAGCCAGCTGCTAAATCTGGTGGCACTATTTCAAATACTTTCTTGGTTGAAAAAGAAACCCAATTTCTTTTTGGCATACTCACACAAAAAATTGAAACCGGCGATTTTAATCAATCTACACAGGTGCTGGGCACTATTATTCCTTCATCGCAGGGAAGAGCAGTAATACAATCACCCCAAGCAGGAAAAATAGTTTCATTAAAAGTATCCGTAGGTCAAAGAGTTTCTTCGGGACAGGTGTTGGCCGTGATAGAACAGCAGGTAGATGCAGGTACGCAAATCAATATTCTTTCTCAAAGGAATACAGTAGATGCTGAATTTAATGCCGCCAAAGCTCAATACGACAGGCTAAAAGCTATAGAAGATATTGCTGCTAAAAAAGATGTGACCGAAGCAAAAGCCAGGTACGAAACAGCTTTTAAAAATAAGCAGTTATTTACGGCCAATGCCGGACGCAGTACAGGTAATACAAAAATGATAACTCTTACAGCGCCTATCAGCGGTGTGGTCGGTGCGTTTAATTATTCCATAGGTGCGGTGGTTAATGCCGGTGAAACATTATTTGATATTACCAATCTTGAAAAAGTGCTGGTAGAAGCACAAGTGTTTGCCAGTGATGCAGAACAATTAAAAAGTGTGGAAAAGATAATAGCATCTTCTAACATACAAAACGACACTAGTTCATATCGCTTAAAATTAGTTTCCACTGCACAATCGGTTAATAGCACCAACCAATCCCAAAAAGTCATTTTTGAAATCATCAATCCTAAATCTCAATTTAAAATTGGCGAAAATATTAAGGTGTTTATTTTTTCAAAAGATATTTCAACACAGGTAATTGTGCCAACCGATGCCATTGCAGAAATAAACGGCAAGCCTGCGGTATTTGTAAAAGATAAAGCAGAGCAATACAGCATCAGTTACATTAATAAAGGATCATCCAACGGAAAATACACTACTATAATAAAAGGCGTTGAGGAAGGCGAAAGAGTAGTAACAACAGGCGTTTATCAAATGAAAACAATCTATTTAAATCAATAAGCATTTTAGTAATCAAATAAATAAACACAATGAAACAATTCAGAATTATTCTTTCAATGGCAATAGCCGTATTTTCTTTTACCGTTGTAAATGCTCAATCGGCAAAAGCAAAAACTGACAGTATAGCTCCAGATACTATCGTTTACCAATGCCCTATGAAATGCGAAGGAAGCAAAACCTATGACAAGGCAGGCAAATGCCCTAAGTGCGGAATGAATTTGAAAGCCGTGGCAAAACCGGCCGTGGCCGCAGTATATCAATGCCCGATGAAATGTGAGGGAGATAAAACATACGATAAGGCAGGTAAATGTCCGAAGTGTAACATGAACCTTGCGAAAGTTGAAATCAGGAAAAATGCACCGATACACACAGAGCACAATCATAATTAATTAATCAAACAAAAAACACAGATACATGAAAAAAGGATTTAAAATTTCGATGGCTGCTTTAGCCATTGCGACAGTTACATTTTTTACAGCTTGCAACAACAGCAGCGCAGATACAACAAAAAAAGAAACTGCTGACACTGCGAAAAATGCGATGTCACATGAAGGCGGCGACCATATATACGCCTGTCCCATGCACCCGGAAGTAACAGGTAAAGAAGGTGATACCTGCCCCAAATGCGGCATGAAGCTGGAACACAACGATAATGCGGGCGGGCCCAGCAATGTTAGTATGCAGTTTACTGCTACACCTGCTTCGCCAAATGCCAACGAAGAAGTTACTTTATCTATGACACCAAAATTGAAAGACAAACCTGCTGAACAGGTGCCGTTAGATGTGGAGCATACAAAAAAAATTCACCTGATTGTGGTAAGCGAAGACTTAAGCTGGTTCAACCATATTCACCCGGAATTAAATGCGGATGGATCTTACACAGTGAAGGAAAAATTTCCTTTCCCCGGCAAGTACACATTGTTTGCAGATTATAAACCAAGCGGTGCAAACCATACGGTAGATAATTTGAATGTAACAGTTGCAGGTACCGCACCTGCGGCAAAAACTTATGGGGCAGATAAATTAACAGGTGCCGGTGGTGATGGATTTTCTGTTTCACTTTCGCCTGAAGGTGGCAAGTTTTTAACCAATATGCCCATGCACATCAATGGTGTAATGATGCTGAATGGTAAAGAAGTAGATGTAAATACTTTAGAAGATTACCTCGGTGCAAAAGCACACATGGTGGTAGTAAGTCTTGCTGATAAAAAGTATTTGCATGTACATCCAAGTGTGGAAGGCGGCAAGTTTGATTTGCATACCACTTTTGATAAGCCGGGTATTTATCGTGGCTGGATACAATATCAATCCAAAGGGAAAGTATATACCAGCGATTTTGTTTTCAATGTAGCAGAAGGAACAGCGGCCAACATGAAAGACATGAAACATGATAGCATGGACATGAAAGAAATGAAACACTAATTTTTAAACATAAAACAAAAAAAATGAAAGCGTTAAAATTGAAAACAATTGTTGCAGTATTTGCAATGATGCTGTTAGGCGTTACTACAACTTTTGCACAAAAGAATCCACACAATGTAGGTGTTGCAGGTAAAGGCCCACACGGTGGCACGGTGCAGGAAGCTGATCCTAACCATGCAGAAATATTATTGAAGGATGGTATGCTGCAATTCTTTGTGCTGGATGGTGATGCAAAGCCATTGGCTAACAAAGGGATAACCGGTACAGTATTGCTGCAATTTGCGGACGGCACTTCTAAAACCGTAGCGTTAATGCCAATGGGTACGGAGGGTTTTATGGCGGATGATGCCAAAGCACCTACATATTCCAATGCTATTGCAACATTTAAAGTAAACGGCAAATCAGTGTCGGCAAAGTTTAAAAATAAACCTGCGAAACCTGCTGATGCCCATCACCATTAATCATTTTATAAGAACACAGGTAACAAGTACCTGTGTTCTTATAAAATCAAAAAGACTAAAATGAAAAAGATATTAAGTGCTTTAGCAGTTTGTTTAGTAGTGCTTTCTTCGTCTGCACAAAGTAAAGAGGCAGGCACAGAGAGAGAAGCAATAAAACAATTCGTGACAAAGGATGACAACTTACCGGTATCTCCAAAAGCCAAAGACGAAGAGGCCGTAAAGTTGATATTAAAGCAATACAACAACGCCGTTGAAAAATTAGATGTTACCGGTACAGAAAAACTATTTACAGCAGATTCAAAAATTTATGAATCCGGCGGCAGTGAAGGGAATTATGCCCATTATTTAGAACACCACCTTTCCCCTGAGTTGAAAGAATTCAAATCCTTTACATTCAACAATTACAAAGTAGAAGTACAGGTTGATGGTAATTATGCTTTTACCACAGAGACTTATAATTATACAATTGTAATAGCTAAGGATAATACAGAAGCAAAACGAAAAGGAGTAGCTACTTCTGTTTTAAAGAAAATAAAAGGCGAATGGAAGATTATGATTGCACATAGTTCATCAAGAAAATAAAAAAAAATGTTTAAAGATTTTTCTTCCCTGCATCCCCTGGCTGTACACTTTCCGATAGTGCTGATATTGCTTGCTGCTGCATTTCAGGCAGTGTTGGTTGTAAAGGACTGGAAGCAAATTCGCTGGGCTACATTTTTCATCATGGCAGCAGCTTTTTTTTCGGCATTGGCCGCTAGTACCATTCTGCATGCAGAGCCTTCTGCAGATGCACCCAAAGCCGCCATGGAGATGTTTAAGGCTCATGAAAAATATGCAGCATACACCCTGTGGATGTCGGGTATTACACTGTTGCTTAAAAGCATTGGTATTTTTTTCAAAATATTAAGGCGGATCTATGATATAATCGTATTCATTGCCGCAATCATTGCTGCTGTTTTTCTATCCATTGCAGGGCATCACGGGGCAAGGCTAACACATGTTGCCGGTGTTGGCCCCATGGGCAAATATTTAATGAAAGAACACGGTATGGGAGGAGGTGATATGGAAATGAATAGTGATAGCACCATGAAGATGGATGATAAAATGCCCGGAATGGATACGATGCAAAATATGAAAGGCATGGATAGCATGAAGAATATGAATGAGATGAAAAATATGCCGGACATGATGGATACGATGAAGAATATGCCGGGCATGGGAAAAATGAACGGGATGAAAGATATGACCAACATGAAAGGCATGAAGAGTATGAAAAAAATGAATGGGATGAACGATATGAAAGACATGAAAAATATGCCCGGTATGGATACGATGAAAAACATGAAAGGAATGGACAACATGAAAGATATGAAGGATATGCCGGGAATGGATACTACGAAGAACATGAAGGGCATGGATAATATGAAAGAAATGAATATGCCCGGTATGAATATGAAAACTAATGCAATGGATACTATCCGCTTTCCTGATAATAACCCTGCACAAAAAAAATCAAAGAAACCGGCAAAACAATAAATCAGTCTGAGATGAAAAAGCTATTTCCCTTTTTATTGTTTCTTCCTTTTTACAGTATGGCGCAAAGCAATCCACCCATGCAAATGGATATGGGTAAAAATAAGGCGATGCCCAAAACAACTTCCTACAATTTTCCTTTGCACCCTTCACCTGTAAAAGCAGGAGTTGCTTACACTGGAAAAAAAGTGGAATATGACTTATATGTAACCGACACGATGGTGAACTTTACCGGCAAACACCGCCATGCCATTGCTATCAATGGACAAATACCGGCGCCAATTCTTGAATTTACTGAAGGCGATACCGCAATCATCCGTGTGCACAATCAAATGAGGATGGAGACTTCTATTCACTGGCATGGGATATTATTGCCCAATAAGGAAGATGGTGTTCCCTATTTAACTACATCACCAGTAAAAGCAGGTGAAACTTATACTTTCACTTTTCCACTTATTCAAAGCGGCACTTACTGGTATCACTCTCACACCATGCTACAGGAACAAAGTGGGTTGTATGGTTCTATTGTAATACATCCTGCCGTAGAGGAGCCAAAATTGAAAGAATATGTAGTGCTCCTGTCGGACTGGACAGATGAAAATCCCCACCAGGTATTGCGTTACCTGAAACGTGGCGGCGAATGGTACGCCATAAAAAAAGGGGCATTGCAAAGTTATGGTGAGGCCCTTGCAGCAGGTTATTTTAAAGACAAACTAAAACAGGAATGGCAGCGTATGCCCGCTATGGATGTATCTGATGTCTATTACAATAAATTTTTACTGAACGGGCAAGAAAAAAATGAGATTAAAGATGCAAAGCCCGGCGAAGTAATCAGGTTGCGTATTGTTAATGGCTCGGCATCCACTTATTTTAATCTGCAATATGCCAACAGCTATATGCGGTTGATTGCTGCAGATGGAATAAATGTAACACCTATATCGGTTAATAAATTAGAAATCGCTATCGCAGAAACGTATGATGTATTAGTTACCGTACCTGAAAATGGCGCAGCTGAACTAAGGGCTACATCCTGGGATGTAACTGGTTATTCATCTGCTTATTTTGGTAATGGCCCAGCAATAAACGCACCCGATATTCCTAAACTCAATTATTTTAAAATGATGAGGGAAATGGGTAGTATGAATATGAGCGGGATGAACATGGGCGGTATGGATATGAAAGGAATGGACATGAAGAATACGGATATGAAAAAAATGCAAATGCCAGCTGATACCTCGGCCCACAAAATGTATATGAATATGGGTAATATGGATGGCATGAACATAGGAGCAATGCAGGGAATGGATAACATGATGCCACCAGGTGAATTTAATTATAATATGCTCCGGGCTTTGCACCCCACAACTTTAGATTCCGGTTTAAAACCAAGAGAAGTTAAATTAGCGCTTACCGGCAATATGCTGCGGTACGTATGGTCTTTTGATTTTAAGACTTTATCTGTTGCCGATAAAATCCTTATCCGTAAAGGTGAAAGAGTAAGATTTGTTTTGACCAACAACACTATGATGCGTCACCCATTGCATTTGCACGGCCACTTTTTCCGCTTTATTAATGCTCAGGGAGCATATTCCCCCATGAAACATACGTTCGATATCAAACCCATGGAAACAGTTACTATCGAGTTTGAAGCAAACGAAGAGCATGACTGGTTTTTTCATTGCCACATCTTGTATCACATGATGGCTGGAATGGCCCGTATTGTAAGTTACGAAGGCAGTGAACAAAATGAATTTGCAAAAAACGGTTACAAAAAATTGAAGAAAGAAGACAATGCTCTTTATCCGTGGTATGATTTATCAGTACACTCCCAGGGTGCCTGGTTAAGCGGCAATATATCCAACAATAAAAATGCCCTGGAGTTTGAAGGAAGGGTTAGCTGGAAAGGTAATTATGAAACTGAAACACACCTGCTCCGCTATATAGATAAAAACCAATACTTCGCTTTGTATGCCGGATTTGATTCAAGAGATAATAAAACATTAGCTCTTTACAATAAGCCAAACAGCAAAGATAACCGCCATGTCTTTGATGCAGGCTTTTACTACCTCTTGCCAATGCTGGTGCGTTCAGAATGGAGAATAGACCAAACCGGCAGATTGCGCTTGCAATTGGAAAGAAGGGATTTACCGCTGAGCAATAATTTCTTTTTTGATTTCAGAGTAAATACCGATAAGGAATATAATGTAGCGGCAAGATATATGATTGCGAAATCATTTTCCATCAGCACAAATTATGACAGCGATTATAAATGGGGAATTGGATTAACATGGCATTATTGATTGTATTACTTGAACCGACATAAAAATGGAATCTATTTTTCACTTTAAAAATAATAATATGGAAATGCATAAAATGGAAAACATGCCAATGGCAGACAAATCCCAATATTCAAAATTAATCTGGATGATAATTATCTCCTTTATCGCCATGTTTATATTGATGTATTCGATGGTTGATAAGTTCGCCAATGTTGTCATCAATGTTAACCAGTTTTACATGGCTGGGCTTATGACGGCTCCTATGATAATAATTGAAATGATACTTATGGGTGGCATGTACATGAATAAAAAACTAAACCTGATTATTATTTCAATAAGTGCTGTGGTGCTTATTGCCTGCTTCTTTTTTATAAGAGTACAAACGGCAGTATCCGACAGGCAATTTCTAAAATCAATGATACCACACCATGCAGCGGCTTTGTTAATGGTAAATGGTGCAAAAATTAACGACCCTGAAATAAGAAAACTTGCCGATGATATTATTTCATCACAGCAAAAGGAAATTGATTTTATGAAAGCCAAACTAAAAGAGATGGAAAAATAGTAGCGGAACAGGAAAGAGAATTAAAATGAAACTGCTGTACGTTTTAAATACAACTTATTAATATGGAACATCAACATCATAGCAATACCGGTGAGACAGGTACAATGTACACCTGCCCTATGCATCCGGAAGTAATGCAGGATAAACCGGGTAATTGTCCTAAGTGCGGAATGAATTTAGTTCCTGTAAAAGCTGAAGCGGATTTATCGGTATCAAATAATCAACCGGTTAGTCATAAAGATCCCAGCCACAACGGAGCGGTAAAAGCCGATTCAAATAAAGCTTTACAAGGCTTGCAAAAATATACCTGCCTGATGCACCCTCACATTTTGAGAGACGCACCTGGTAAGTGCCCTTTGTGTGGTATGACCCTGGAACCGGTTGTAACCGCAGGTACAGATAGTGCTCATGGAAAACACAATAAGCATAGTGGCATGATCGCTGATTTTCGCAAAAGGTTTTATGCCGTATTGGTTCTTACCTTTCCTATAATGCTGCTGTCAGAAATGATACAACACTGGTTGAATATTCATATTAGTTTCCCCGGTTCAAAATATATATTGCTGGGATTGTCCTCAGTTGTTTTCTTTTATGGTGGGTGGCCATTTTTAAAAGGATTGGTGGACGAAACCCCAGCAAAAAATCCTGGTATGATGTTCCTGATTGGTTTTGCCATAACAGTTGCTTATAGCTATAGCGTTGCCATTGTGTTTGGCTTGCAGGGTATGGATTTCTTTTGGGAACTGGCAACATTGATACTCATCATGCTGTTGGGGCATTGGATAGAAATGAAATCAGTAGCCGGAGCATCAAGAGAATTGGAATTGCTGGTGCAGCTAATGCCGTCAGAGGCCCACAAAGTAAATGGGCAAATGACGGTGGATGTGAAAACAGATACCCTGAAAGAAGGCGATTTGATTTTAATAAAACCAGGTGAAAAAGTGGCAGCCGATGGAATAATTGATGATGGTGAAACCTACTTGAACGAAAGTATGCTTACTGGTGAAAGTAAACCGGTGCAAAGAATAAAAGGAGAGAAAGTAATTGCCGGTTCTATCAACGGAAATGGAGCCATTAAAGTCATTGTGTCGCATGGTGCAAAAGACTCTTATTTATCGCAGGTAATAAAGCTGGTACAGGATGCACAAAACTCCAAATCCAATACACAACTCTTAGCAGATAAAGCGGCAAAATGGTTAACTGTTATTGCAATTGCGGCAGGTATATCAACATTTTTTTATTGGTATTTAACAGGACAGTCCCTTGCATTTGCTATGGAGCGGATGGTTACTGTAATTGTTATCTGCTGCCCCCATGCCTTGGGGCTTGCTGTACCATTGGTGGTTGCTAAATCAACTGCATTAGCTGCAAAAAGTGGATTGCTGATTAAGAACCGGACAGCATTTGAAAATGCAAGAAAAATAACCACGATTGTATTTGATAAAACAGGAACATTAACTGTTGGCAAATTTCAGGTAGTAAGATATGTATCGCACAGCCTAAACTTCACAAAGGAACAGGTACTGCAATATGCTGCCGCACTGGAACAAAATTCAGAGCATCCAATTGCTACGGGTATTACTGCAAAGGCAAAAGAATTAAATATGGCTTTACCTGAAGTAAAGGGATTTGAAGCCATTACCGGAAAGGGAATTACCGGAATTATTGACGGTAAAGATGTAATGGTAGTTAGTCCTGGTTATTTAAAAGAAAAATTTACATTTCTTACAAAAGATGATACAGTAAAAGCTGAGGAAACATTGGTATTTGTATTAGTGGATGAGGATATAGCCGGTTCTATTGCGCTTGCTGATGAGATCCGCCCCGAATCTTTTGATGCTATTAAAACATTGCGTCAAAATAAAATCAAAACCACCCTGCTCACTGGCGATAATGCAGTTGTTGCGAAAGGAGTAAGTGAACGGTTAGGCATGGATGGTTTTATTGCAGAAGTGTTACCCCATCAAAAATTAGAGAAGATAAAAGACCTGCAAAGCAAAGGTGAATTTGTCGCCATGACCGGTGATGGTGTAAACGATGCACCAGCTTTGGCAATTGCAGATGTAGGGATTGCTGTTGGCAGCGGCAGTGATATTGCTGCAGAAACAGCAGGGATAGTTTTGGTAAACAGTAATCCTAAGGATGTAGTGAACCTCATTTTATTTGGCAAAGCCACTTACCGGAAAATGATACAGAATCTAATTTGGGCAACAGGATATAATATAATTGCATTGCCATTGGCAGCAGGGGTTTTATATAATCAGGGTGTTTTATTAAGCCCTGCCGCAGGTGCAGTATTAATGACGGTGAGTACTGTGGTGGTAGCTATCAATGCAAGCATGTTAAAAGTTAGAAACTAAATTTATTCTATTAATTCAGTGCAAATAAAAATCAATTATAAGTACCAGTAAGCATGTTTAAAGGGTTACAAACATATCTGTTCAGGAAGAAACAAATTCTTTGCCCGGTTATTTTTAACGGGTATGGAACAGCGATTCTATTGGAAATTGTGGCTATAGTTTTTGGTTTTGCAATCTGGTGGCTTAACCATACCCCATCATTGGAGGGTATATGGAAAGATTTTCATGGAAGCAATGATATAATTGGAACATTTTGCGAAAGGTTGGAATTGGACAAGCCAGTAAGGCAACCTGTTAACACATTCAGCAGTGTTGTTTATTTAATAGTAGCAGTCATTATTTTAAAAAAAACCTGGCTGGAAAAGAAGAACAACCGCAATTACAGTTTTAATAAAACATACTTGGTGCCGGAATTAATCTTTGGATTCGTCCTTCTGTATGTTTTTTGTGCCAGTTCCTTTTATCATGCTTCGTTGATAAAACCCGCCCTTAAACTTGACTACTCAGCCGTATATTTTTTTTCACTTTTTCCGGTGCTGTATTTTTCAAGCAAATGGTCGCTTATCAATAACAGCAAGCAGTTACGCATCTCAAACAAAGTTTTAACCATTGCATTTTATTCTATTTATATCGTCATAGCACTTTTATTCTCCTTTTATACACCGAAGGGTAAAGAGCATATTGTAATATTTATAAACATCTTGATATTCTTTTCATTTACTGTTGCCGCAGTATTTGCTAAACTACAAAAAGACAATTTGAATTACCTGGTTTTAAGTATTGTTTGCATTATGGTCGCCCTTGTTTGGTTTGAGTTGGATAAATACAGGGTTTTGTGCAATCCTGACAGTTATTTTCAACCACATAGTTTTTGGAATTTATTCATTGCATTGTCAGGATTTTATTTTTATGTGTATATACGGAGTGAAGGTATGACAGCGGCGGCAACTTCAATTAAGATGCATTCAGTATAAACACTGAACTATAGTAGAAGAGAAATTTAAAATAGTATGAAATTAATTTATCATGGACATAAGCACTGAACTTACATTACTGCCCCGCCTGCTGATTGCCACTGTACTGGGTGGTATCATCGGGTATGAACGGGAGATACATGGAAGGGCGGCAGGCATCAGAACCTACGCCGCTGTTTCTTTGGGTGCAGCCATGTTTACCATTATCAATGCACATGTACCCAACTTATCTGACCATACAAGAATTGTTTCAAATATTGTAACCGGAATAGGCTTTTTAGGTGCTGGAATTATTTTCCATGATGCCGGAAATGGATTGATAACCGGGCTTACTACTGCTGCTACACTGTGGGCTACCGCAGCAGTTGGCGTTGCCGCTGGTTTTGGTATGTATGTTATCAGCATATTCAGCACCATAATTCTTTTTCTTTTATTATACCTGAATAATGCTCCTTTTATTAAACGGCTAAAAAATAAGAACAATCAACCTAAATAAGTGGGGCAATTATAAAGAGGGATATAATCGCAATTGACAAACAGAATTCATCAACGGGACTATATTATAAACATCTTTAAATAAAAAATTATGAAACAGAAATATCTCGTCCCACTACTGTTGCTGCTATTTACGGCGGCAGGGTGCAGTACTGCTTATAACCTTACTTATGCCGACTACGATAAAAGTATTGAATTCGCTAAGTATAAAACATTCTCATGGATTCCGCACCAGGATAATGACAATACACCTTACCACAACCAGATTATTTTTAATAATGCTGTCAATTATTTTTCGCATGAACTGGCAGCAAGAGGTATGACAGTTGATAACGACAACCCAGATTTATTATTTGAGCTAAAAGTAACGGAAAGTAAAAAAAGCAGAACAGAACAGGTTCGCTCAACAGTTCCGACCTACAACTATAATAATTCTTTCCAATACCGGGCTATTTCACCCCATAATCCTTATTACAATGTTAACCCAAGGGCATATTACTATAACAGGCCATTGAATTATAACTACAATAATTATACTTATGGATATACCACCAAAACAGTAGAATACACCCGTGGAGGTATAACATTAAATGTAATAGACAGGAAACAAAATAGATTTATTTATACAGCTACTGTAGAAGCGGATTTATATGACCCTGCTACTTTGCAAAATGAGTTGCATCCAGCGGTACATACTCTTTTAGAAGATTACCCGGTAAAACCTCCT
>APMI01024307.1_pt1 | contig 21942 bp, 14 predicted proteins | sample 667938 | NCBI WGS metagenome assembly APMI01 (sample SAMN01084076, study PRJNA167559) | wastewater metagenome | biome: Wastewater | place: Denmark: Ejby Moelle, Odense | collected 2011-11-28
CGAACCCGACACGGCCAACCCGGAAACCGGGATGCCGATCGCCCAGGCGCTGCAGATCTGCGATCTAGTCAGCGCCTGGGCGGGAAGCCGATACGGCATTGACGAAGACCCGCTCTACGCGGCGACCGCCACGCTCGCGCGCGAAGTGCGGGGCGCCTTGGCTACACTTGGCCGCGATCAGCTGCCTCGGCTGCTCGTCGAGCGCATCATCGATCAGGCGCTCGATCTTGGGCAGGCCAATCCTGGCGCAGTAGCGGAAGCCGCAAACTGGCGCAGTGTCCAGCATCCAGGATCGGTCTGGGGGCCGGCACCCACCCTGGTGTGGTGGAATTTCAGCGCGACGACCGAAGGCAGCGAGCGCGCGCCTTGGAGCGAGGCGGAGCGCGCCGAGCTTGCCGCCGCCGATTGCCCAGCGGACGCTATCAACCGCGCTGCCCAAGCGGCCAGCACCGCCTGGGAGCGTGCGATCCTCAATGCAGGCGAACGCGTATTGCTGGTAGCTGGCGGCCTCAGCTGCGATGCCGAAGACAGCCTGCATCCGCTCTCCCACCGCCTCAAGCCAGCCCTCGACAAGCTGGCGATTCGCATGGATCTCCAAACGGCGCTGCGGACACCTGCACTTTCGCTGTCCGGTGTCGAACTCGCCCGGCAGGCCGCACCGCCGCGGCCGCTCGCCTTGCCGCAATTCGCCTGGGCGACGCCGCCGGGATTTGCGGCCAAGCTTGCGGACCGCGCCCAATCCGCGACCTCGCTCGAAAATCTGTTCTCCTGCCAGCTGCTCTGGGCCCTGCGGCATGTCGCTGGTCTTCGGCCCGGTCGCGTCCGCTCTATCCCGGACGGCAACCAGCTGCTCGGCAATCTCGCGCACGCGATAGCTCGGGAGATATTTCAGCCTGGCCCACCGCCCGAGCCCGAAGCGACGGCAACTGCGACACAGGCATTGCTAGAAGAACGGATCGACCAACTCGCTGCGCCGCTGCGCCATCCCGAGCTCGCTGACGCTCTAAATCTTGCCCGGCGACGACTGCCCGCCGCCATGGCTAGCCTCGCTCGATGCCTTGGCCAGAATGGACTGACCGTCGAAGCAACCGAACAGCAAGTAAGCGGTGAATTCGAAGCGCTGCTTGCGATGCGGGGCGCAGTCGATCTCGTTGCGCGCGATGCCAATGGCAACGCGGTCATCATCGATCTGAAATGGACGCGCAGTGAAAAGTCGCGGATCGACGAACTGACCACCGGTCGCGCAGTGCAGCTGGCCACCTATGGCGCGTTGGTATCGCCCGATCAGCCCTATCGGGCCGGATATTTCCTTCTGAACCAGCGCCAATTCGCAACTCTTGCCGGCAACGGTCTTATCGGCCGGGAAGTCGAGGGAAGCCGCGGCTTCCCTGCAACCTGGCAAGCCATAGTGGAAGGCTGGAAAACCTGGTCACAACATGCCGAAGCCGGGCAGCTTCTTGCAACCGGGGTCGAAGGTGTCGCCGATCTGGTGCCGGCGGAGGTAGCGATCACCCGCGAGGTGCACTGCGAATGGTGCGATTATGCGACGCTTTGCCGCGTGCGGGGGCTGGCATGATGGAGACGAAGGTGCAGAACAAGGTCGATACCGTCATCGCCAGCGCTGGCACAGGCAAGACTTATCGGCTCGTCGAAGCGATCGCGAACCAAGTGCTGGCGGGAACACTGCCCCATCGCATCTTGGCGACCACCTTCACCAAAAAGGCGGCAGCCGAACTCGCGGGCCGCATCCGCGCCAAGCTGATCGAGCTCGGACGACCCGACCTTGGCGCTGCCATGTTGTCGGCCCGCATCGGCACGGTCAATTCGGTGTGCGGCGCGCTCATCAATGAGTTTGCGTTCGAAATGGGCCGGCCGCCGGTGAGCGAGGTTCTAGCCGAAGACCGCCAGGCCGCGGTATTCGACCGGGCGGTCGGCGCGGTGATCGAGCAATGCGGCCCGGCTATCTCGGATATTGCCGAGCGCTTCGGCATCCAGGCACGCGGCTATGTGCTGCCGGGACGCAGCGTGCGCGGTTGGCAGGACGAAGTCCGGCGTGCGGTCGATATGGCTCGCTCCAACGGAATCGCCCCTGAAAAGCTTGCCCATTGCGCGGCGCGCTCCGCGGCCAGCCTGACCGGATTGCTGCCAGCCGCAGGAACCGGCGAGACCGCGCAGAGCCTGGACGACGCGCTCGCGACCGCCTTGCGGGCCTGTATCGTGCAGGTAAACAATAGCCGCGCCCTGCTCAAAGCCGGCACGCTGAACAAGGATGTCCCCGCCGTCGAAAAGGCGCTACGAACCCTTGCCGCGGGCGAGCGTGTCGCATGGCCCGACTGGGCGAAACTTGCCAAGCTTGGCGCGACCAAGGCCGACGCAGCGTTGTTCACCGACGTGATCGCGGCAGCGGCGGCGCACCCGCGCCATCCGGGCCTTCGAGCCGATATCGACGTCTATACCGGTCTGATCTTCGATTGCGCGATGCGCTGCATGACCGCCTACGCCGACTATAAAAAGTCCCGGGGTTTGCTCGATTTTGTCGACCAGGAAATGCTCGCGCTGGAAATTATCCAGTCCCCGGACAATGCGGAGCGACTGCGCGAAATCATCGGCGCCGTTTTTGTCGATGAATTCCAGGATTCAAGCCCGATCCAGATCGCAATCTTTACGGCGCTGTCGCAAATCGCTGGCGGCAATTTGTGGGTCGGAGATCCCAAGCAGTCGATCTACGGCTTTCGCGATGCCGACCCAACGCTCACCAGCGCTGCCTCGGCGGCGATCACAACAGCGACCGGCGGCAAGACCGACTATTTGCGGCGGTCCTGGCGCACGCGCCCGCAGCTCGCCGATTTCGTCAATGCCGCGATCACCCCCAACATGCTGCGCGCCGGGATGACGATCGATGAAGTCGCCTTTGATGGTTGCGCGCGTCCGGAGCCGGAAGGCATGCCGGCGGCATTGTCGTCTTGGACGATGACCGGCAAGAACAAGGGAGAGCGCACCGCGATGCTGGCCGGCCGCATCGCCGGCGTGCTGGCAGAGCCTGACGCATGGCCAGTTAGCAACAAGGACGGAACCCTGCGAGATGCACGCGGCGGCGATATCGCCATATTGTGCCGCGGCAATGCGCAAGTCACCGAGCTGGCTGCGGCTGTGGCATCCTATGGTATCAGGGTCGCAGTGGAGCGCCCCGGTCTGCTTGACCGGCCAGAAACCGAATTCGTACTGGCGGCGCTGCGCTGGGTGGCAGATCCCAGCGACACGCTTGCCTTGGCTGAGCTGGCACGCCTGGCAGGCGACGATGACAACTGGCTCACGGCGGTTTTTGAAGCCGATGCGGAAACGATTTTACGCGCCGGGCTACCCTTTGCCGCAGCGCTGGTCGCGATCCGCGAACGCGCCGCCCAGCTGACCCCCGCTGAAACTTTCGACGCGATCCTCCACGCCGATACCGTGCTGGAAAGCATCACTCGCTGGGGCGACGCGGAACAGCGATTGCAGAACCTCGAAGCGCTGCGCGATCTGATAGCGCTGTACCAGGATGAACAGCATGCGGAGCGGCAAGCCGCCACGCTTGCCGGCGCGTGCGAGTGGATCGCCGCGCGCAAGGACGCCCGCCAGCCTGAGAGCCGGCACCCCGACGCCGTCAATATCCTCACCTACCATGGTGCCAAGGGCCTGGAGTGGCCGATCGTGCTTCTGACCGAGCTCGATGCTGCGGCCAAGGGGTCGCCGTTCGGGGTCATCGCCGAAGATGAAGCGTCGCCCGCCTGGGACGCGCCCCTTGCCCAGCGGGTCCTGCGCTTCTGGCCCTGGCCGTATGGTGAACAGCAAAAGGATGTCGGGCTCGACCTACTTGCGCCGGCATCCGAACAGGGAATCGCCGCGTTGGCGGAAGAACGGCTTGAGCGCAGCCGGCTGCTCTATGTCGGTATGACTCGCGCGCGTGATCACCTGGGGCTCGCCACAACTGGTGGTGCGCTTGCCTGGCTTGACGAACTTGTCGGCGATGATGGTGCACCACTGATCGCTATGACCGGTCTGGAAGTGCAGGTAGGTACGGCGAGTTGTCCGCGCCGGGCCGAACCCGAGGCGCTCGCGCTCACCGACCCCGGCGCGGCGTCGGGGCAACTCTATTTGCGGGCGCCCGCCGCTAGCCAGGCGCACCCTCCCTTGCGCGTTCGCCCGAGCGATCAGCATTTGGTCGAAGGCAAGATTACGATAGCGGCAACCCAGACGCTCGGCGCGCGCTTCGCACTAGCCGGTGACCCCGACCTTCAGCGCCTTGGCGAAGCCATTCACCGCTTTCTCGCTGCCGACGATCCTGCAAGCGATATCGGTGCCCGGACAGCGCTCGCCAACGCGGTGCTGGCGCGCTGGGAAGTCCCGCAGGTCCGCGGCGTGGATCTGGTCGAGATTGCAGACAGGCTCGGCGCCTTTCTCACCAAACAATTTAGTGGGGCGCCGACGCATAGCGAATGGCCGGTCCATGCCCTGCGAGGATTGCAGATCGTCGGCGGCCGGCTCGACCTGCTGGTCGATCTTGGCGATGGCTATGCGATCATCGACCATAAGAGCTTCCCGGGCTCGATCGGATTCGATGAAGACCGGTTGCGTGCCTTTGCAGGCCAGGTTGCGCTCTATGCGCATGCGCTGGAGCAAGCGACGGGGAGAACCCGTTTCGAATATTGGATCCATCAGCCGATCGCTGCTGTGATGACCCAGATTATCCTGCCGCAATGAACAGAGCCGGGCCGATATATCGGCCCGGCCCCATATCCGTGGAATTCGTGCCTGATCAGGCAGCGTTACGCATCTGCGATGCAGCACATCCAACGGGGCACGCCGGATTGCCGTGCAGCGGCATTGCGCCGAAGCTCCACCCTTCCGGACGCAGGGCATTGAGAAACTGCTGCTGATCGGGAAGTACGGAGCCCTCCGGTCCGAGTGCCCGTAACCAACGGACGGCTAGCAACAGCCCCGACAGCAAGGAAACAAAGGCTGCCGTCGGGATCGGCCCCGTCGGCGCGGCGGCTACCGGATGCAGACAACCGGCACAGGCCTGATCAGCCGCATGCGAAGACACCAGCACCGAAAACCCTTCGGTCGCGCCGACGCCCAACCAATGCGGCGTTTGCGCCTGTGCAGCCCAACGCGAGGGAATATCATCGACGCCGACCAAAACATGATCCGCCAACGTCATGCCCGCCAGATAGCGGACCGGCTCGGGCGACAGAACGATAGTGCCAGTCAGCCGTGCCAGATCAGCGACCTTATATTCGTCCAGGGCGCTGCGGCGCAGAAGCGCATTGCGGTTGAGGTTGCTCAGTGCCGATCGATCGTCGTCGAGCACTCTGCCCTTTCCAGTGATCCCGGGAATCCGGCTCAGCGCAAACAAGGCTGCATTGGCGATCGCTCCCCCGCTGATGATGTCGAAGTCCGGCAAGGCTGCGGCTTTCGGCGTAATGTCTGGTGCAAGCACGAAGGAGACCGTGCCAACCGGCGCATGCAAGTCCTCAAAATAGGCAGGAAGTGCCGCATGGGGGGCCAGCTTGCGCATGGCGATCCGAAAAGCTTCCGAAGCAACCAGGATGCCCGCTGCCACCGCGCCAAGCGGCCATGCGCCACCTGACCAACCACCGGGTTGTTCGCCGAGCGACGCCGCCCAATCGGTCGCATCGATCGCAAGCGTCCGATCGATGTATGGTAAGGGCTTTGCCTGCCCGAACGTCACGGCAAGATCGGCGGTGAGCGGCGCGCCGATCCGGATCGAACGCCCGGGCTGTAGATCATCGCCAGCATCGGCAAGGGCCTGCAGAAGCGGGCCTTGGTTCAACGGCGGCTGCGCCCCAAGCATCGCCACTTCTTCAGCCGCAATCCAGACCTCATGCCCAGAGCGCGCCATAGTCAGCGCCGCGGAGACAAGGGCGGTTTGCCCGGAATGGGTGGCGAGCGCATCCGCGCCGCCGTTGAGTACGACACGCACCGAAGTCAGGGCATCGAGTAGCTGGGCGTCCTCGACGCCTGGATCGAGGTCGCCGCGCATCAGCAAAAGGGTACGGGACAAGGCGTCGGACAGGGACATCAGACTATCTCCAGATGATCAGAGATCGGAACCTCGCGCCAGCGATGGTCTTCGTCGAAGCGGGCGAGAAACGCCTTTTCGAAACCTACCGGGCCAAGCGCGAAACGAGGGATGACGAGGCTTAGAAAGCCGGGCGTTGCCAGGATCGGGAAAGCATCGTCCGTAGCGGAGTGGAAGGCCGCACCGGGATGGGTATGGATTTGGACCCTGACCCCTTCCCCTGCTTCGGCCAGCGATGACCAGAACGCGGTCAGCCAGGCTTCGTCGAGGCGGAACCCGACTGCGCTCGCACTATGCCGGGGATGCACCACCCTGGTGATGCGATCCGGGTCGGACCAGGGCCCGACCCAGAGTGCCTGGCATTCCCCTCGACCATCTCCACAAGTCCGGAGATGGTCGAAGGTCTCGGCGAACAATTGTCCGCTCAGCCGGACCGGCACCTTAACCGCCCTGCACTGCGCGGGGACGGAGTTGGAGGTGCGCGCCCGGCTGGACGCCTTCCTGCGCGACCGTGTGCCCGGGTTCCAGGATCCGGCCCGAGCCCGGGGCGGGCGGCCTCAATCACCGCAGCAATCGTCCCTTGCGGCCGGACCCGAAGCGAGCGAACCACCCCGTTATAGTTGATCAGCACCTCGAACCCTTGGGGAACCGGTACGGGTCCGGCGATGAATCGCTCGACGCCGGGTGCGGAGAGGTCGATGACATCCTCTCGGGCGACCGGGATATCGGTGCCGCCGGGGACATCGATATAGAGCATCTCGCCGGGATCGAGCCGAGCCAGCGCATAGAGTTCTTCGCCGCGGATATCCTTGCGCCCCCACAGCACGTCCTGACCCTGAAGGAAGCCGCGAAACAGCGTGTCTGTCATAAAGGCGATGACGCGTTCGGCACCATGTCCGCGCAGATCATATGCTTCGCCGAGCCGGACATCCTCCATTGCACCGCTGGGAAGCAGGGCAATCAGCGCCCAGTTCTCAACCGCACGAATGCCGGCGGTCTCAAGGATCTGGCGACCGACCGGTACCGGATCGGGCAATACCAGCGCTCGAAAGTCCAGCCCGTTCTCGCCGAACAGCAAGCGATAGGCCTCGCTGCGGCTGGTTTCGATTCCATCATCGGGGCCGAGCTGGGCGGCGCCGTTTGTCTGTTCGTAGTCCATCTGCGACTCCATGTCTGGCACCGCCACTCGCGGGCTCTGACAGGTCAATCGCGGCCGTTCTGAGCGATCGGAAAGCTGGAAAAAGGGAATTTCGATGCGGGTAATGCCGCGAATGAGGAAGCCACATCTTGGCGCGGATCCCAAGCTAGCGCCGTCTCCTGGCCCTATCAAAAAACGCCGCTTATGCAGCGCCTATGGTGCAATCGAGCGCCCCTGGAGGCAGTGCATCACAAACCAGAAATGCCGCGCACCGTGCGCAACGTTCGGGTCTTGGAGCAGCCGGGAAGTGACCGGAGCGGATCTTCGACAAGACGGTGTTCAGTTTGGTATCGAACCTTTTGACCTCACCCTTCTTGAGAGAGAGCGCCAGTGGCGGATCCATGTCCGCGAGATGAAGAAGCTCAACGCGCATGCCCGCACGGGCAGCTGCGTGGACAACCAGCGCTCGCGTCGCAATCGCATCGACGTTGTCATCGCGGTGATGGCCGCTTTGCACGAGGCGCAGGATAGTCCCTTGCGAGTCCGTAAGCACTTCGTGGGCCTGCGCCAGAACCGTGTCGGTTCCAACCGAGGTTTCGATAAGTTCCGTCGCCTGCAAGCTGGCACCGTCGCGCGTCGCACAATAGCGTAGCACCAAATCCAGGACCAGTTGCTGGAATCCTGCGGCATTGCCGTGCTCGGCAAGCTCCGGAATCGCGCACGCCGCAGCAACCTGGACGCGGATCTCCGCAACATCGGGTAAAGCACCGCTCTTCGCCAACGCGCTGCAGATTGCTCGAACGGCATCATGTGCCAAACGAAGCGCGGTCTTATGCAGGCCACCCCCCGTCCGGAGGAGATGCGTGTAGAGAAAACGCCTTGGGCACTTGCCGTAGATATCGAGCGTCCAGGCGTCGATGCGCCAATTCTGCGGCAAGCTAATTGTTACCGGCAGATCGCTAGGAAGTGCGGGTAACGCCTTTTGCGGGACCAGATCCAGCAGGTCGATTTGGTCACCAAGCCTGGCGATGAATGAGGATATTGGGCGATCAACATTGTTGGTGGTTGTTTTGGCTCGATAGAGATGGAGCTTCTCCTCGGCCCGGGAAAGGGCGACGTAGAAGAGGCAATCCTGCTCCTCCAAATGGCTCGCGCGCAGTTCGGCTTCGACGGTCCCACGTGGATATGCAACCATCCCCACCGGTGGTAAAAACCGCGGTAGTGCTTCAGGCTTGGGCAGAGTTCGCTCATTGAGCCCAGGCAGGTGCACAGTCGGGAATTCCAGACCCTTTGCGCCGTGGATCGTCATCAGACGTACCGCATCGATCGCTTGCGCCGCGGCGGGAAGCTGACGTAATTCGCGATCTTCCTTCAGCAGCAACAAGCGCCGAACCCTGGCGAGAAGCCGGATAACCGAATTGTCGGCGTCATTGCGCTGCCCGCGCACGAAATTGATAAACTGCCATACGGCCAAGGCAGCCGCCGCGCCGCTGGCATCGGTACGTCCAGCCATTCGCGCCGCGATGCGGCTGTGATCGAGCAACAACTGCGCGAGAATTGTCGAAGGATGGGCATAGGCATCGACCGAAGAAAGCATTCGGGCCAGCGCCCGCAGGCTCGCACCACCTTCGGACGAAAGAGCGGTAGCAACCTGTTCCGGTGCCGAAATCCAATCGATTGGCCCATTCTCTGCGTCCCGAAGTTGGCGCAACGCCTTCGCGACGTCATCGAGCGTCATCGGAAATTCGGGCATGCACGCGGTGCGCAACAAGCCCGATGCCCAACGATCGGCCCGCAATGACAAGAGCGCGAGCAAGTCCTTGATTTCTGCACGCTCGAACAGGCTACCGAAATAAAGCACCGGCAGTCCCATCGCTTCGAGCTGCGCGGCGATCTTGGCCAGGCGATCATTGCCTGAGACAAGCACACAGTGATCGCGATATTGTTCGCCAGCCTTGACCGCTTGATCGATGATCTGCGCGATGACCGGCGCTTCTTTGCTGGTATCCGGAAAGCTGATCAATTGTGGCTTTATGCCGCAGGGCCCCTTGAACGCGCCTAGCTTTTCATAAGCGCGCAGCGGTGGATCGCCCTCGCCTTGCACACGCACCATCCCTTGACCGAAATGCGATAGCAGATCGACAATTTCGCGCCGTGAGCGGTGATTGAGAACGAGTTCGCTTCCCTTCGCTCCCGGAAAATCCTTCCCAAACCGGGCGACATTCCGTGAAGACGCCCCTCGGAACCGATAGATGGACTGGCGTGGATCGCCGACGGCCCAAAGCCCGGTGCCATCGGGGCATATTGCCTTGAGCAGCCGAACGCTGGCTTGGTTGACGTCCTGATATTCGTCGACAAGGACATGGAGAAAGGCGCGCGCATAGGCCTTTGCGGGCTCGTGGTTCTCCAGCAGGCGAACCGCGAGCATGACATAGTCGCCAAAGTCGACCAGCGCGTTCTTGCTCTTCAACGCCTCGTACCGCGTATAAATAGCAGCGATATCGAGCTTGGCCTCAGCGGCGTGGAGCGTAGCGGCTCCCGCTTCAGGCTCTGCTGCAGCAGCAGACTGCGCCTGTGCATATTCGGCAGTGGCAAGCTCATGATATCGCGCCGCATCGCAGACTTCGTCCTGCGCCCGCGAAATCGCGTCGAGCACATCGTCCAGCAAAGCTGTCGGATCGTAGCGATCACCGATTTGGCGAAGGCCGAGCGTTGGCAACTCATGCTCGAGCAGGTCGATCGCACCTACCCGATCAAGAAAGGTCGGGTTGCGCGTCCGACCGACTTTATCGCCAAAAATATGAAGCAGATCGCGCCCGAACGCGTGAAACGTACCGATCCACATCGCCGCAAGCGCGTCGGCATCGTTCCCGGCAATTCGCTCGGAAAGTTCGGCGGCCGCCTTGTTGGAATAGGTAAGTACGAGAATCTCGCGCGGCAGAACCGGCTTATTGGCAAGGAGCCATGCGACGCGGTGCACAAGAGTCTCGGTCTTGCCGGTGCCTGGGCCTGCTTCAAGCAAATAGGCTTTGCCAAAATGCTCCGAAGCATCCTGCTGCGCGCGCGTCAGCTTACGCCGCGGCCGCGGCTCGCGCTCGGGAATTTCCGGCACGAGCAGGGCATCGAGGAGCTGCTGGGCAACGATACTGTGCTCCGCGCCCATACGATCGGTGATCTGGGCCGCGCTCATCGCCTCGTCGAGATGCAGGCGCCGCACAAATGGCCGCGGCAGCACCAGTTCGCGCGCAAACAAGTCCATCTGGATTTCGCGCCGTTGACGAGGGCCATGCGCGATCACGCGCCCCTCCCCATCCGCCGCACCTTCGACAGGCCGGTCGATCTCGACCTCGCAGTTCCCGAGCGCATCGCCGAGAAGCGCATGGCCCAGTTCATGAGCCACCAGAAGCGCGCGTTCGAAAGGCGTACCGCTATCGCCGTACAGGATCAGCCCGATCTCGGGCATGAACACGGCAAGTGCGCCCTCTAACTGTACGGAGCCTGGCTCAACCGCTTCCGCGGCATATCCCTCCCGCTCGACCTCGCGGAGAACGAAGTCGAGCGGCGACCAGGGATCGGCGCCTTCCAGCAAAGCCTGGGCATGAATCGAGGCTGCCCGCCGACGCGCAACCTCGATAGCATCCATCAGTCGCGTTCCGCCATGATCGCAAGCCGGCGCTCCTCAGGAACACGCGCGTCGATCAAAATTTGCTCGAAACTGACCGGTTCAACAGCCGCAAGCCGATCGACCGCCTTGAAGCTTGCCGCCAGCGAACGCGCACCCATGCTGAACAGCAAATCGTCGATACTCCCGTTGAGAGCCTCAGCCATTCGACGCAGAAAGCCGCGCGGGATCGTGTCAGGGATCGCCCGTCGATTCCGAATGGCGGCGACGACCTGCCGTGGCACGTCGAGTGTCGCAGACAAACGGCCATAATCGGCCGGACCGAGCACGGCGAATAGGTCCTGACTACCCGCAGGCGCCGCAGGCCAGGCATTCCCGACAACACGAAGCGCAGTATCAATCGCTGCGCGCTCTTCCGGCGTAAAGTTCTCGACAGTGTCAGGAATCTCACGACGCATCTGGTGCGCCAAGTCGATCAACTCGACCGCAAAAGCCGGATAGTCGCGCAAATAACGCTGCAGCGCGTCCGTCTCGTCGCTCTCGAGCAAGAACGATTCGAGCACGTCGTCGCGAGATGGCGTGGCGGCGCTCACTTTTCCGCTCCGTCGATTGCTTCGCGGATCGCCGCAAAGGCACGCAGTTTTTGGTTGAGTATCGTTCGCGGCGTCTTGCCGAGTATCCCCGAGATGGAGTTCTCGCCTGCCGCCCCGCTCCCCACGGGCAGTCCCTCGCGCATCATGGTCAGAATCCTGTTTTGTTCCGTTGGCAGCGCGTCAATCGCTGCCCAGACGCGCGATCGGAAATCGTCTTCCGCTTCCAGCGCAGGATCGAAGGGGTTGAACGCGCCGAGCGCACGCTCGACCTCAAGCCGCAACGCTTCGTCATCGCCGATCGCAACGGTCTCGACCGGCTCGTCATCGACGACGGTATCGCGCCGGAATGCGTCGCGGCGCAGATTGGCCAACGCAAGGTCAAAACGTGCTTCCCATATATCCAGCCGGTCCTCATATCCGGCCAAATCGGGTCCCAGCAGGCCGACAAAGCGGTCCAAAGCATAATCGGCGAGTTCGAGGGTGCGGGCTGTGGCGCTAACGTCGCTGGCGCGAGGCAATCCACCGCGCACGCGCTCCAGCACCAAGGTGCACCATTGATTATAGGCGCGACGCTCATCGCGTTGGCCCGCGCGCCGCATCATATGCACCAGACATTCGCCGGGAAGCCAGCCCGGGGCGCTTCGTGAGCGTATCCGCGCACGCGCCAAGGCGTCTGCTTCATCTATCCGGATGAGTACCCCAAGTAGATTCTCAATATCGGGAGGACGACAATATAGCGCACCGTCGACCTTGCGCTTGCGCAAGGCCGTCACATGCTCAGCTTCTACTTGGATTTGGTCGTCCATCCCCTTCCCTCACCGCGAACCTAGCCAAGCCTGGCCTGGCCGCCAACCCAGACAATCGCGGAGATGGGTCGGAATCGGAATCTTGTCCGCGATGTATTTTTCAAATGATCGCGTATCATGCCAAGGCTCTGCGTACTCTCAGACTGCGCAGAGCATGGGAGGGGGACCCCGATGCTCGATATCGACCGGCACAACGAACCGGTGCCTGCTTGCTTGTCGGATGGCCGGTCCGCCCACGCGCGCGATGCGCTGCGTTCGGCATTTGCGACAACCATCGAGATCAGTTCGCAGACCCGCTTCAGCATGAAGGGCCTGACGATCGAAGATCCTGAACTTCAGGCTTCACTGGAGCGACTATTCCACGGCCATTGCGCGTTTTGCGAACGGGCCGTTCCGACCCGGCCCTATCGCTTTCGTCCGACCGAAGAGGCCGGGCCAACAGCCGATGCCCATCCCGATTACGGGGACCGCGCGCACCTCTATTATACTTGGCTCGCCAATTCCTGGGACAATATCTATCCGATTTGTGCGGACTGCGTGCCGCTCGAGCCGTCGGTTTTCCCGGTGCGTGGAAAACGCTGCCCGCTTCCCGACCGCCGCGACATCGAACTCTACGCCGAGCAGCCGACAGGCACTTGGCGGGTGGCGCCGACAGACAAACCGATATTGCTCGACCCAACCGGCGGCGAAGACTTTCGCAAGCATCTGCTCGTCCTTCCCGATGGGCAAATGTTCGGGATCGACGAGCGCGGGCGTTTCAGCGTGCGTCACTTCAACCTAGACCGCCCGGATGCCGAAGCGTCGCGGCGCAAGGCACTTCGCAGCTATTTCAAGCGACTGGCCAACAATAGTGCGAAAGGGACCGAGGGGTTATTCGAATTTGATCAGTTGCTGCATGGCGGCAGCTGGTTTCTGTTGCTTTATCAACTCGCACGCAAATTGGGCGGCGGCGGCGGCAACCGTCCGGCTCTCTCGAGCAAGCGTATAGAATCCTATTATCGAGCCCGCATGCGGCGTCCCAATTTCGGCGAGAACCTGCAAGCAGCCCACGATGCGCTCGAAGAAGACCTGGACGCGCTATTGGACGCCGAGCCCGATAAAGCCATCGCGCCGTCGATCACGGCCGTGCGGCCAGTTCAGTTCAAAATCGAAAATTTCAAAAGCATCGAGACGCTGACCGTCACGCTGCCTTCACCCCCGCCTCCAGGCGACGATACCAAGACGCTAAAAGCAAATGCGCTGATGATCCTGGGAGAAAATGCGACGGGCAAGAGCTCAATTCTGGAGGCGGTGGCGCTTGCCTTGGCATCCGATGCTGCGCGCCGCGGACTCGCGCGCGAAGCGTCCCAATTCATGCTCGGCCCCCGGTTTCTGGGTGGCAAGGGGCCCAGCCGCAAAGGCCGGGTCGAAGTCACCTATGAGGATGGTCGAACCGAAATAATGCGGGTCGAGCCCAGCTGGCCCCGCAGCAAGCGTGCAGAAGTCGAATCTCCTCGCATTCCGGTGTTCGCCTATGGTGCTTTCCGCTTTTTCCTGCGGGCCGACAAACGCCGGCATGCAAGTACGACCATCTTGTCGTTGTTCGACCCGGCCTATGTTCTGCCCAATCCGGAACGCTGGCTCGCTTCGCTCCACGGCAAACCACAATTTACCGAAGTCGTCCGCGCTCTCCGATCGATCCTGGCGGTCGATCAGGAATTCGATGTTATCGCGCCCGACGAAGATGACGAGTTCTGCTTGTCGATCGCCACTGAATTGCCGGATGGCACCACGTCGAGCATCCAAACCCCATTAATCGCGGTTTCCTCAGGGTTCCGCGCCGTACTGGCCATGGCTTGCGACATCATGCGGGGCCTGCTCGATATACAGGGTTCGCATAGCCCATCGCTCGCGCGGGCACGGGGTATCGTGTTGATCGACGAAGTGGAGGCCCATCTCCATCCGCGCTGGAAAATGCGGATCATGTCGGGGCTGCGTCAGTCGTTGCCCAACGTAACCTTCATCGTGACGACCCACGATCCACTCTGCCTGCGTGGCATGGCATCCAACGAAGTCCTGGCATTGCGCAGAATGCGGCGCCACGATCCTGAGCCGGGCGCCCTTCCCGAGATTGTGGAGCCGCTTACCAACCTGCCCATGATCGACATGCTAACCGTTGAGCAGTTGCTGACCTCGGATCTGTTCGACCTGTTCTCCACCGACGCCGCGGATATGGAAGAAAGCCTCGCGCAAACCGGTGACTTGCTTGCGCTCGAAAAGGCAGGCCAATTGCAACCGGAGGCCGCCGAAAAGCTCGCAACTCTGCGGGCCAAGCTGCAACATCAGGTCATCCATGCCCTTCCCGTCGGTTCGACGCGCGTCGAACGTCTCGTTCAGGACGCGGTCGAATCCTATCTACGCAAACGCCGCGTTACCCCGGCGCAAGGGCTACAGGCGCTCAATGACGCGACGAAAGCCAGCATCGTCGATGCATTGGATAGGCTCTGAAAGATGCGCGCTGTCAAACGCGACACAATCGATGGGCCAGCGAGCCTGCTGGACGGCAATGGCAACGGCGCACGCGAGCTTATCCGCGCACGAACCCATTTCGGGACCGCGCCTCTACCCGAAAAGGCGTTCCCCTTTGGCGCCTATAAGGGAGACGATGTCCGCTACGCGCTCGAAGCGCTATTCCATGGGAAATGCGCGTATTGCGAAACGCGCTACGATGTCGGTGCGCCGGTCGATATCGAGCATTTCCGCCCCAAGGGCGAAGTCGCGGACCTCCCTGGACACCCAGGCTATTGGTGGCTGGCAGCGGATTGGGGCAATCTCTTGCCGAGCTGCATCGACTGCAATCGCCGCAGATATCAATCGACACCCGAGACGCTGGCCAGCCAGATCGGCATCCTTGAACGCCAACGCGAGCGCGGGTTTCGTTCTATTCTGACGGGCAAGGACAGCTGCTTTCCCGTCGCAGGCGTACGGATGGCGGCCGAGCCAGCGCATGGTCAATTGGCCAACGCCATTATTGTAGAGCGTGCGCTCCTTCTGAACCCGTGCACCGACACGCCGTCCGAGCATTTGCAGTTTCACATCGACCGCACCAACCCGCTGGGACTTGTATTCGCGAGACCGGAGCCTGGCGAAACACCTGAGGCTTTGCCTGCTCTCTCCCAGAAAGCGGCCCAGATAGAACAGGAAGCGCGGGCAGCCGGTATCAGTCCCCGCGGGGCCGTCTCCATCCAGATCTACGGGCTCAACCGACTTGGTCTGGTGCAGGAGCGTACGCGCGTCTTGCGCCGGCTCGAATTGCTCGCGGATATCGTGGTTCGCGTATCGGTCTCCGCCGACGCGCTGGAGAAGCTTACGTTAGCCGATAATGAGCAGGAGGATATTCGCGATAAAGCGATCGCCAGCCTCCGGGCTGTTGTAGAGCGCACGATCGCAGAAATCGGCGCAATGGCCGCAGCCGACGCGCCTTATTCGACGATGGTGTCGACGTGGATCCAGCAGTTCAAGTACGACATGGGAACGCCGACAAATGAGCGCGACCTAAAGTAATTTATCGAGCACTTATTAAATGCACCCGCATCCAGCGCCCCATCTGTTAATGCGGCACCCGTGGAGTTGCGGCCCACGCTCTAGCTAACGTCTGCTTTGGAAGAATCTGCGAGAAGCCTCTGGTGACTGCTTAGGGGGCGCATCGCTGCCCTAAGCCCAGAGCTTCAGATTTCGGTGGCTTCCGCGAGAGCCAATGCGTCTTCCAGATCAACGCCAAAGTATCGCACCGTTGTCTCGATCTTTGTATGGCCGAACGGTATCTGAACGGCACGCAAATTTCCGGTTCGCTTGTAGATGAGCGCCGGCTTTGTCCGTCGCAGGGAGTGCGTGCCGTAATCTTCGGCTTTCAGACCGATCGCAAGGACCCATTCATCCACAAGCCGCGCGTACTGGCGTGTGCTTAAATGCCTGTCGTGATCAATCCGGCTGGGAAACGCATATTCCTCGATAGTGCCGCCACGACGATCTAGCCAGGCTAGAAGACTCGTTCTCGCCGCCTCGGCAATTTCGAATTGAACTGGCTTTCCAGTCTTCTGCTGCACCACCATTGTGCGGTGCCTGATTTGTCCGCCAGCGACCAGGTCGCCGATCTTGAGCTTAACCAGGTCGCACCCCCGCAACTTGCTGTCGATCGCAAGATCAAAATGCGCACGGTCGCGCTGCCGGTCCTCATGTTCGAGGAAAAATCTGATTTGCCAGATTTGGTTCGGCTTGAGCGCTTTCTTGGCGCGAACAACCGACCAGCGTTCCATGCACGGCGATATCGGGTAGCGGCATCGTAATCAGAATAGCCCATGTCGTGTCTCCGATCGGGCGGGAAACCAACTTGCGCAAATTAGGCTGACGTTTGGTTTACAAGTTTGGCGAGGAACAGACCCACCATCTTCGAATGTTAGCGCTAACGACCCAGTAGCTGACATCCGTTCTAGGGAAGGATAGTTGCTTTCGGTGCGTGGAGCGGAAGACGGATAGCAAATGGACGAACATTGTTATCCTGCAATGCACGAGCTTACCCTACAACGGGCAACGGGCAACTTTGGCGATTTCACCACTGCGGGTTCAGCGAATGAGTGTCGGCACTACGCCACCGATGGGCGTTATTACAATCACAAGTTTAACGGGTCTCGACATTTTTCCCCGAACACATAATTAAGATTTATGAAAATTTCGGCTAGTTCAATAGAATTGTGTTATTATATTGTTATTTTAGACTTGATGATCATCTTTCGGCGTAGTCATCTGGTACACAACGTGCGAACGATTGACGCGTTGCAATGAAACTTCCAAAAGAGTGCCCCGAATTCCAATCGGCAGGGATCTTGCTCAGGAAACGTCCTGGAAGACGCGCTAAGCCGATCGTAGAATTTCCCGAACCCAACTTTACGAATTTGGTAGAGCCCCGAACCTTCCAGGACGCGCTTGAGCTCCACATGCAGCGTCACGGCGACAGTCCATGGCTGCTTCACCGGGCGATCGTTCGACCGGGAGATACTCTCGACCGAAAAACGCTAAGAGATTGGGTAAAAGGCAGGAAGCTTCCTCGTATATCGACGAGCTTCGAAATGCTGGCACGTATTGAAAATAGATACCGGCTCCCACCCGGCTATTTCAATGCGAAGTTGCCAAGTGGGGCGCGCGCGGCAGCGAGCTACGGATTAACGGATGTCACAAAGTTGGAGCGACGTAAGTTAGCTTGGCATCTGCCTAATGATTTTCACAGCCGCCCGGCCCATGAGCGGGGAGAGATTCTTCACTGGGTCCGAACGAATATAATCTCCGGAACCACCGCGTATCGCCGATACCAGAAGGCGGCAGGAAGAAATCAGTACGGTCTCCGCTTCGCGCAAGGGCCCGATCGAAGCTTTGAAAGAACTCCAGCTTCGGCTCAAAATCAAGGCGAGGCATCTAAGCAGTTGAGGGCTCGAAAGCGTCGAGGGACGAAGGAAGCCCCGCCGGATCTCTCCGAGGAAATGGGTGCGTTGATCGCTTTTAAAACGGCCACGTTCACGACGCTCGGCTATCACCGCAATGGTGTGTGGAGCGAGGAGACCGCAGCGCAAAAAGAGGAACACTTTGGTCTGCTTTTCGGAGCACTGGCTGCGGCCCGGCGCAGTTCATTGACTGGCCATGGTATTCCCATGCAATCCCTGACTTTCGCACTGCTCGTGTTTCCGAGAGTATGGGACTGGTACGTGCAATGGCGACAGAGGCGGCGCGGGTTTTACACGTCCTGGGAAGTGAGCATGCTGCACCAGGCGGTGGCGTTGACCCGCAGCAGGACCGGCTGGATTCGACAAAATTGCTGGTTAGCTGATCGCCTAAAACCTGTAGATGACCTTGTAAGCGCGGAAGATATCGCCCGCGTTAAAGCAGACTGGTCCGGGGCGTGTGACGAACTATGCGCTTATGCGGGGGATCGAGCGAAGGACATCGCGCGCGTGGCACGCGTTCACCGCGATCCGTTCGAACCCGTCATGGTGGTGCTTGAAGCAGATAGTCCGCTCGCCGAATACCGGAAAATCACCGATGAAATCCTAAAAACCATGCCGGATGAGCGACGAAATCCGCTTGGTGCAGCCGAGGCGACGCGATCCTTCCTGATGTTGCGGCTCGGCCTGCACCTCGGCGTGCGCCAGAAGAACCTTCGACAGCTCCTGCTATGTCGTCGCGGCAGCGTACCTAGAAGCGAGCGTGAGCTCGAGGCCCTCAGGCGTGGCGAACTCCGCTGGAGTGAGAAAGACGCGGGATGGGAGGTGCTCATCCCTGCAGCAGCGTTCAAAAACTCGGGCTCTTCCTTCTTTGGAAAAAAGCCGTTCAGGTTGCTCCTTCCCGATCTTGGAGGACTTTACGAGCATCTCGACCGGTACGTCTGCGGTCAAAGGGCGCTTCTCATGAAAACCGCCGACGATCCCGGGACAGTTTTTGTGAAGACAGTGAAAACCTTCACGCGAGATGCCTCGTATGACCAATGTCATTTCTACGAGGCATGGTGCGTGACGATTCAGCGATATGGCGTGTTCAATCCATACACAGGGCGGGGAGCCATCAAGGGGCTTCTGCCGCATGGACCGCACAATGTTCGGGATGTCCTTGTCACGCACATTCTGAAAAAAACAGGATCATACGAGCAGGCAAGCTATGCGATCCAGGACACGCCTCGTTCGGTTGAGAGACATTATGGCAGGTTTCTGCCTCACGATAAAACGGCTCTCGCTGCAAAAACCTTGAATGAGGTTTGGGCCGACTAAACGCCAAAACATATCGCGGAATAATCCGCATCGCCGTTAAGGGCAGAAAGTGAGGAAAGCGGTCAATCGATTGGGAGCATCAGCGAAATCGGTCCAGTTTCGCTATTTCAACAATAGCTGCATGTCAGCGAACTCGAGATCGACCAGCGCGCGCATTGCCGCTTCCGCAGCTTCGGGATCACCTCCCACGATCGCTTCGTAGACGCGAATATGGTCAGGATGCGAATCGCGACTGCTTCCCTTTGCTGGCTGCTTGAACTTCGCGGTCCAGTCTATTGTGGCCCCGATACCCGAACTTAGGACGACGAGAACTTCGTTACAGGTGGCTCGAAGGATGGCCTCGTGAAATTCCCGATCGGCGGTCCGGCCGGATTCAGCGACGAGCGAATAGCGGCGCATGCCCTCGAGCGCGTTTCTCATTGCTGCCAGGTCCGCCGGCTTGCGACGCCGCGCGGCAAGTGAGGCCGCAGTGGGCTCGACAATTCCGCGCAATTCAAAAAGCGAAAGGATGAACGGCTCGCCAGGATCACCGGCGAAGGCCCAAGCAAGAACGTCCGGATCCAAGAGATTCCATTTATCTCGGGGCAAAACGCGCGTGCCCGCTTTGGGACGACTCTCGATAAGCCCCTTTGCCGTCAGAATCTGAATCGCTTCGCGATAGGCTGTTCTGGAAACATCGAGCGCTTCTGACGAAGCGATTTCCGAACCCAAGATCGTGCCTGGAGCATAGGCGCCCGACACGATGGCAATTCCAAGTTTTTTGGCGATCGCGCCGTTGAAGCGACGCCCGGTTCTCAGCGGGTTGCGGGGCTTGGAAGAAAACTGATCGACGTTGTCGTCAGTCATGTCCGTTCGCCCCGTACCATCGGTCAGACGGCAGACGACCCCAATGCCGACGCGTTTTAAAGCTTATCAAGGAGCTTGGACCTCCGTAGCGGCCTGACCTTCAAACTCGCTTTCAGAACTGCCAGCGCCTCTATCGCTTCGCCTTGCGAGCGAAACACGACGTCCAACCACGAGCCATCTCTCAATTGGTACAGTCCCCAAGACCCTTTGAGATCATCCTCAGGGCGCCGTTTGGCCTCGAACTCCTCAAGCATGCGACACTTTATCACAACAGACGGCCGATCAAAGCTGCCTGCCACCTGATCACCCCAACTTTGTCGTTCGTGGACTGTATTTTGAACGACCGCTCCGGGATTCGCCGATCAAACCGCAGAACGACTGAAATGGGCGCGCAAAGCAGTCGTTATATCAGCGAGCTAGAAATGCTTCGATGCTGGCGACCGGGATAAGGGTCATGGTGCCAACCTTAATCGTGGAGATGTCGCCGGACTGGATCAGCTCGTAGAGTTTCGACCTGCCGATCCCGGTGATCCGGCAGGCTTCCGGAACGCGCACGGTGATGGGCCGCATCCGCTCAACCGGTTGGGAGTGAGCGACGTGGCTCACGCAATGCGATCCGCGCTCGTAAGCTGCCGCTTCGCAAGCCGCCGTCCCACAGTATCGACGAACGATTTATACCGGGCGAGCCCGAGCTGTCGGGTGGCATCGTCGAACGCCGGCTGATGCGCCGTTAGGTTGATTTGATATTGAATAAATGCGCCGAGCGTTTCGATTAGGCTGTCGAGCTTGTCGCTAGCTTGTCCCTGTCCATGCGTGAGACGATCTAGTCGCGGCCCGAATTTCGCGTCCATTTCAGCAGCGCCGTTCCGTTCGATCCACGCGGTCAGCGCGTCTGACAGGATGGACGTTTTCGACGCGCCCGGCTTGCGTGCGAGCGCGTCGAGCTTCGCCGACAGCCCGTCAGGCAAGTAGAACTGGTGGCGGATCTTTGTCGTGTGCATGTCACACAATTACCGGCTCGCAAGGTCGTTCCACAGTCCCCTTAGAGCGCACTTCGCGGTCACCTGCGGACTCTCACGCTTAGCGCTCAAGCCCTCGCGCGCGTCCGATGGCCCAGCTGACATCGCCCTGCGCGCGGATCAGACCTGAAATCTGCTTGCCCAGCTGTCGCTCGAGTACGGGTTTCCAAGGCACCAGCGAAAAGTCATGCGCGCGTTCGACGAGTGCAAATCGGCTGTCGCCCGCCTGGACAATCCGGGCGAGCTTTCCTTCAAGCCGATCACCTGGGGTGATGGGCACGAACTCTAGCCCAAGTTCGCTCGATAACTGCGCGCCGACCCGCGCCAGCTCACGCCGCTGGAGGGTTTCAACCATGTTCGGCGCATACCGGGGTCCGTCGCCACCGGGTTCGGCGAAACCCTGGTCGATCAGCCATTGCTGGCGCAGTTGAAGCGCGCGGCGGACCTCCGCCCCAAAGCCACGCTCGAACTTGTCAGGTTGATCGGACGTGAGTTCCCGATCCAGCCAGGTCGCGCCGTCGTGCGAAACCGTGTCGCCAAGCGTGCGCGTCGAGAGCGTCTCGATCACGACAGGCGTTCGTCCAGCAGCTCGGCGCTCGTGCGCCTCGGCCTGAGCCAAATGGTCCGGCGCGATGACCCAGCTGCCATCCGCCTCGCGCGTCACGCTGCCGGACAGGCGGCGCATCGCCTCGATCCTGCGGACATGCGCCGCCGCGAACGTCTCGCTCGCCGTCGGGTCATGACGGAGATGCAGGTCGATCGAGTAGCGGCCACCGTTGGCGGCGGCCACGTCGGCAATCGTTCGGTCCACATCGCGCACGCCGATTGGCGGCGGCGTGATGCGTACGATCGCGGGTGACCACGGCAGATCCTGCAGCTCGCCGACTTCGATGTGATGTGCGCGCCCGTCGATTCCTTCGACGATCAGATAGCGGCGGTCGGCAAGTTCGTCAGACAGGCCGCCAGTGACGACACGTCCGATGATCGGATGTGCCGTCCTGGCGGCGGGATCGTGGATCGCATAATCGCTGCTGTCACGGCCGAG
>APMI01026788.1_pt1 | contig 21926 bp, 15 predicted proteins | sample 667938 | NCBI WGS metagenome assembly APMI01 (sample SAMN01084076, study PRJNA167559) | wastewater metagenome | biome: Wastewater | place: Denmark: Ejby Moelle, Odense | collected 2011-11-28
AGTGAAATATCTGTTCCAAATTCCAAAAGATGAGTTGCGTAACTATGTCTCAAACCGTGAATTCCTATTTTTTTATGAATTCCTGCTTTTTGCATAGCATTTCTAAAAACGTTTTGAGCACTTCTGATAGAATATTGCTCTTGGTTTTGCCCTTCGAAGAGATACTTTTTGGGGCGATTTTCTTTGTAATACTGTCTCAATTCTGTAAGGATGCTATCTGGAAGATTTACATAACGGTCTTTTTTGCCTTTTGATTTTTCTATTCTTACTTTTTTGGAAACACTATCAATATTCTCTATTTTCAGGTTTACAATTTCGCTTACCCGAAGTCCCATTCCGTAGGAAAGTTGAAGAATGAGTTTGTGTTTTGGGTTTTCGGTTACTTTGAAAATTTTCTTTATTTCTTCGGTATTCAAAAATTTGGGCAGCAATTGCGGTTTTTTGGGTCGAGGAATATCGAAAAACATTTTTTCTTGATGCAGTACTTTTTCGTAATAAAACTTCACGGCATTTATCCTACTATGTATTTGGTTTTCTGATAAATTGAGATCTTTATGACAGTAAAGAAAATAACTTTGAAGTTTATCCTTAGAAAGAAACTGTATCTGATTATTTTTTAAAGCATACAAAAGCTGAGCAAATTCGTTGCAATAGGTTCTAATAGTATTGTAGGAAAATCCTTTTAAAATAAGTCTATTTTTAAATTTTTCTAATTCTATAAAATTTTCTGGACTTATTTTTTCGAAAGCTGCTTTCCCAATTATTTTTTTTTCGAGGTTACAAATTTCTCTGTTTTTATTAGTATCTAAGATATACCAAGATTTTTGTGTTCTAGACCAATACGCTTTCGTGACGCTTTTAAGTGCAATAACCAAAGACGGATCAAAAGGAAATCTAAGCCAAATTACGGCTTTATTTTTATGTGAACCTACGGAAATATCATAGAGACTAGGGTCAAAAACTGATTGCGTATTATTCATATCATTACATTTTGATATACGGAATACGCAAATATACATTTTTTTAAATAACTGATATTCAACACGCAATAAATTTGTAGGACTAAAAAAGTTTCGTATATTTGTGTGTTAGCGGCAATATTAAACGACACACCTTAAATTAAATGACAAATCAGACGACAAAGGAATACCTCAACTATTTTGTAGCTTCTCAAAACCCAAACTTTGCTGTAATGTTAAAAGGGAAATGGGGTGCTGGAAAAACATATTTCATTAGAGGAATAATTGAAGAATGGGAAAACGCACAAGTAATTGAAGAAGGAGACGTAAATTTAAAACCTATTTATGTTTCACTTAATGGTGTTGCTAAGAAAAGTGAAATAATAGAAGCTCTAAAAGCCAAAATATCACCATTTTTATATTCCAAAGGTGCGAAATTCGCAACTGACATTTTCAAAGGTTTCATCAAATCAACATTAAAAATTGATTTTGACTATGACAACGACAATAAAGCTGACGGCAGTGTCAATATAAATTTTGACCCGATTTCCATTTTCAAATCCTCAAATGACAAAATCAAAGGAAATCGCATTCTAATATTTGACGATGTTGAGCGTTGTAAAATCCCACTTGACGAACTCTATGGCTTCATTAATGACTTTGTAGAACATTCACAATGCAAAGTGATTTTGATTTCTGATGAAGATAAAATAGACGAAGAACACACAAAAGACAGTAAATACAAATATCCCGTTTTTAAAGAGAAAATAATCGGACAAACATTTGAAATTAAACCAGACACTGAACAAGCTATTGATTTCTTTTTAGATTCTGTTACAAGTGAAATGAAACCCTATTTAATTGGATCAAAGGACTTAATCATTAAAACATTTGACATTTCTAAAAAAGAAAATCTCAGAGTTTTACAAAGAGCTATTTACGATTTTGAAAGGTTATTCAATTTTACAGACAAAAAACTATCAGAAGACAAGGAAAAGTATACGGAGTTAATAAAAAATTATTTGAGCTATTTCTTAATTTATTTTCTTGAATTTAAAACAGGGAATGAAGACATATCTACATTTCAACAAATGCAGTTCTTATCTGATGATAAAAGTGAAAGAAAATATACGCAATATGAAGAAGTTGTTTCAACTTTTACACTTCAACATTCAACAAAATTATTTACGCCTTTCAAATTAATTGATTTCATAAAAAACGGAGACTATACAGATATAGTTTCAGAAATTAATAACTCTACAATTTATGCAAAAGGAACAGTAGAAAAAGACTGGGAAAGACTTTGGTCTTGGCGGCTATTAGACGATGACGATTTTTCAAATTTGCTAGATAACGTTAGCACAAGTTTTTTCACAACAGAAGTTTTTCACATAACTGAGATATTACACATTTCGGGTATTTTGTTTTCTCTTATAGACGCAAAATTATACAATGGTAAAAGTAAATTGCAAATAATCAACAGAGCAAAACATCTAATAAAGAAAACAAACCTTGCAGAGTTTAAAGACGAAAGAGGCTTTTCAATGCTTACTTGGGGTTCTTGGCGGAAAGCATATGCTTCGGATAAAACCGAAGAATTTAAATCTCTTGTAAAATTTACACGAGATATTTTAGAAAAAATTAAGCACGATAAATCATCCGTTGCTGTTGAAGACATTTTCTACAACATAACGAATGGCAACGTTGATGAACTTTATCAGAAAACACGAGAATACAATGAAGATTTAGGAAACACCATTGAACAAACACCTATGTTGGCAAAATTGAATCCTAAAAAGTTTGCTGAAACAATTCTTAATCTTAACAACGAAAGTCTTTTTAGATTAAAGTTTTTCTTTGAGTATAGATACTTTCCAGAAAAAACATACTCAAACGTAACAATAGAATACCATCAACGACAAGAAAAAGAAATACTTTTAAAATTGCATACAAAAATTTCAAAAGAGATTAATGCAAAACAGAATAGAAAAAAAATAATCAGAAAACACGCATTAAACGAACTGAATACAATGATAAAAAATTCAATAGACAGACTATAAATACAGCCGCTAACAAGGGTTTGGCGAAAGTGGGGCTTCCGTGCCAGTTTGAACATTTGTGCATTTTATGTACATTTGTGCTAAATTGAAACATTGTGCCATTTAATCCCCACCTTCGCCAAGCCGCCAAACGTTGTAGGCAATGCAAAAGCGACACCCTAATTTTACAATGCACTTTCCAATTGACGATACCATAAGTGAATTATCAAAAAAAGATGGAAATCTCATAATTTTTTGTGGTGCAGGAATATCTATTAATTCTGGATTGCCTGCTGCTATTCCAATACTTGACGAAATTCTCAATCACCTTGAAATTGACTTAGAAGACAAAGACAAATTAATTCATTCTGACTGGACTTTAGCAATGCCATTTGAAATGTTCTTTGAAACATTTTTAGAAAACAGTAATGAACATCAAGTCCTTGATATTTTTAAAGACGGAGAGCCTTCTACTAATCATTTACTGATTTCAAAATGCCATCATCAAAAACTCTTAGACGAAGTTTATACTACCAATTTTGATTTGCTAATTGAAAGAGCTTTTGAAAAAAATAAAAAGGATTTACTTGTTTTTAGAACCGAAGAATCATTTACTACAATTGATGCAACTTCCAAAAGTTGTAAACTTATTAAAGTTCACGGTAGCATTGACAACATTGAATCAATTCGCACAACACTATCAACAATTACAAAAAAAAGTCTTAATAAAGAAAGAGACAAAGTATTAGAAAGGATTTTTGCAACACAAAATTCCAAAAAACGAATTTTAATATTGGGCTACAGTTGTTCAGACATTTTTGACATAGTTCCAAAAATTGAAAAGGTTTTCAATCCGCAAGTAAGTATTTATTTGATTGAGCATAATAAAGTTCTTGTAAATAAAGACAGTGTGATTATTGAGGATATAGGTTTAAAGAAGGAACTAAATCCATTCAAAAATTATAAAGGAAAAAGAATTAAAGTAAACACAGACTGTTTTGTTGAATGGTTTTGGAATAACATAGACAGCGATTATGTAAGCACAACAGATTTCAATGACAAGTGGAAAATGCACGTTGAAAAGTGGATTAAAGCATTTCATTCTCATTATTTAAAGTTCACCATAATCGGACAATTGTTTTACAGAATAACAAATTTTACTCTTGCTTTGAAATATCACCAAAAGGCTTTAGAAGCAAATGAAGACAGTAATAAAAGAGGAGAAGGAGCTTCGTACTCAAATATGGGTCTAATTTATCACGACCTCAAAGAATACGATAAGGCAATAAAAAGTTTTGAAAAAGCAAGCGATCTATTTAGCGAAGTAGAGAATTTTTATTATGGTAGAGCCGCCACATTTACAAACTTAGGTTATTCTTATATTTATATACCCAACAAAATAAAAGTTCTAATCAATTTAAAAAAGTCATTACTAATTTCCAGAAAGCAAGAGTTCAGAGAAAAAAAGATTTGTGAATCTGACGCACTTTCTAATTTAGGACTGCTATATGAAAAAGAAGGTGAGTATGAAAACGCAATTTATTACTACTCACTTACGCTTGACATTGACAAGCAAGGAAACAAATCAGGAGAAGCACAAACTTTATCTGATATGGGGAGAGTTTATAAATTGAAAGGAAATTTAAAAGAAGCGTTGAGATTATTTAAAGCTTCAAATGAAATTGCATTTAAAATCGGAATACAATCACTTTTAATTTATACAAACCAACAAATGGACGAAATAAGATTAAAACTAACCGTATGACGAAATGCACTGCCTACAACACGGGTTTTGCGTCAGGCGGGCTGAAGTGCAAAATCGAAGTTTAGTAATATAAATAAAATCAGTATCTTGCAGAAAGTTTCGGCTTTGTAAGCCCGCCCGAACGCAAAGCCCCGAACCGTTATCGGCAAGCAGAACCAAACACACCGCTTAATCAATGAAATATATAATTGAAATTTGTGTAGCAATTGACATTGCAATATTAGGTATCGCATATCCCATACTAATAGATAAAATATCTAATATTGGTCAAAAGTACAATTCTGAATATTTACCAAATGTATTTGAATCTGAATATCCCGATAAAAAAATTATAGGAAGAATTTCGATTCTACAAATTATTCTGATATTTACATTAATAAGCTTTGTGTTTCAAATATTTTCATTTGCTCCTATCAAATGTTTTGAAAACAATAGTTTAATCGAAAATTCCGCTGATATTTTAGTATTTATTTTCACTGTATTTCTGACATTCACATTTTTCTTATGGGTAAATAAAATTATGCTCTACCAAGGAAAAGCTTCAGAATTGTTAAAATATCTTATCATAAAGCATAATACTACCGAAAATGATGACCAATCTAAAACTTATTTATTGAAAACTATTAATGAATTTTCATTATATGCAATTGAGAAACAAGACATTCATCTTCAAGAATCACTTTTAGATTTTTATTTTAAACAATTTCAAGAATACAGAAACAAGGAATTAGAATATCCTTTTGATTTGTATAATATTACATATGAAATTATTCAAACAGGTATCAATAATTCTAATACTAAATTAAAAGCTTTAGAACATAGAGCTTCTTCAGGTAATTGGTTAATTGGTGAAAGTTTTCAGTTTTCTAAAATTCAACCAAATACATATAAATGGCTTTGGAGAAATTTAGTTTTGTCTAGCTCATACAATAAATTAATAAGTAATTATTGGTCTTCATCTTCTCAGTACTTTAATTATAGTTTACAAAATGTAATGCCAGAGTATGACGAAAAGGGTATTAAAAATATCGATGAAATTAATAAGGTTGAAAAAGAAAGAAATATGTTTTTGGAATTAAACTATGCTTTGGGTGGATTACTATATTACAAATCTAATTATCAAAGCATCAAATATATATTATCATTTTCACAAACTCAACCACCAAGCTATCCATTACTTCCTCAAACAATGGATGAGATATTCTATTGGTTTAACCATTTCAGCAATGAATTCAAAACTTTAGACGAACCTATTGATTATAAATTTTATTTTCCGGAATTAGACAATCTTGGAACAAGTAGAAATATTTCACATAACATATGTTTATATATTTCTATTCTATTTGTTAGACAGTTCACTCAAAATACTATATATATTTATCAAAACTTTAAAATATTTCATAACCTTACTGATGAATTACAAGAGTTATATTCATACAATGACAGATTGCCTTATTTTAAGAATTGTATAACTACTATCTTAGATAATGGAAAATTACTTGAAGTCTTAAATTACAAAATTAAAAAAGACGAAGTATTAGATATATTTGAAGAACTATCTAATAGAATCAAGGAGAAAATTGATTTAACTAAATTAAATGCACCAATTTCAACAGAAAAAGTAAGTCAATTTGCGAACGTTTCAGCGGATATAATTTCCAAAGCTTTTGATGAATATAAAATCATTCAAAATGAAGAAAACTTTGAGAATATTGATGAGAAAATGATTTCATCAATAAATGGTGAATTGATTTTAAGCTCAAAATCATCATTTACTGAAAATGATATCCCACATTTAAATTTCGATAGTGTTTACGCCCATCATATTGCTAACAATAAAATTAAATATTTCCTTCCAAATAGTTTTTTAATAGCTAGAACAGAAAAATATCTAATTGAAAGAAAGCAATTAATAGAAGGCTTAGAAAAAATTATAGGTGATGTTGAGAACATTATTATAGTTGGTATTCGAATAAATTACGAAACAAGAGAGTTAATTAATAATAGCAAATATAAATCACAAATAATTGAAATAGCTTCTACTAATAACTATTTGACAGATACGTTTTTTGTTTTAAACAAAATTGATTTACCAAAATTTGAATCAAAAGAACTACTTGCCAAAGAAATTGAAAAGTTCAATCTAAAGGAAGTTAATACTGAATATAAGATTTATACGAATGTAATTGATATCAATTTGCCAGAAAATAAAATTCTTAAAGATGAATATATTACGTCCGATGATGAAGAATTAAAAGTATTACTATTAATTTCATTTATATTTTTAATAAAATGGAAGAAAAATAGACAAGTTGTAATGTTAAGTTTGACAAGTCCATTCCAAGAAAGAGGAATTGCAAATAAAATTGAAGACCTAAAACAAATTACTGCCAGCCGATAACAGCAGTTTGGCAAAATGGCGGGTTTAGTGCTAAAATCAACGGCAGTTCTTCGATTAAACTTTTGTGCAAAACTGAACATTTGCGCTTCGATTTCCGCCACTTCGCCAAGCTGCAACCCGTTAGCCGTAATATTGCAGAACCGACCGAACAGAAATAAAGACAACATAACCAGTTAAAAGAAAATATGGGATTTTTTGACAAACTCTTTGGAAATATACAAACCAAAAACACTCAAAACTTGAATGCTAATGAAAAAGTTCAACTAAACAAAGGAGAAAAATTTATTTCAATAGGTAAAAATATTGGTTACAAAATAATTAGAGATTTAACCGAAGAACAAAAGGAAAATATTGAGAAATCGACAATTTTATTACGAAATGGACAACTTTATATGCATTATTGGACTGATAATTTAGTTTGCGATGATAGAAATGACCAAGAATGGCAAAATAAAGTAATGTTTTTTTGGAAAGCAGAAGAACCATTTCCTAAAAAATCACTACCACCAAATTTTGAGACATTTAAAGTAAAATACTTTTTATTTCAAGGAGATACGTCAAAAATTTCTTTGCAAGTTGGACAAGCAATGCCTTGGTTTGGAATGCCTGGACTTGGAGAAAAACACGTTTGCGAATTAAATAACGAAAAAGTTACAATTCCAGAACTATATGAACTTGGCTTAATAGAATATATTGAACAAGTGGAATTAACAAATAACAATTTTGAAATTTTATCCGACAAAGAAAATTATATGTTTTTGATAGATGAAAGAATAACACCATTTGGAAATGGAAATTTTCATTTAGATGGAAAACCAATTCCCATAAATATTGCTTATAGTATTGGTGGAATTCATATAATTAAGAAAAGCAAATTAGAATGAGAAAATACTACGGCTAACATAGGTTTGGCGCAATGCGGGAGTTGAAATAAGTTGAAAGATTTGAAATATTTAGTCACTACTGCTTTTTCGCTCCACATTTTTTTTGTAATTTAGTTTCGTGGAAAAAGCATTCGCTTCGTTTAGTCTGAATTGAACTTTTCGTCCAATTAAGCCCGCAGTTAGCAAAAACCACAAACATAAAACGCACAAAATGAAGTTCTTAATATATTTATTAGTTTTCCCAATAATGACCTACTCACAAATTGAATTAAAATTTGGTGAATCTTATACATACGGAGAAAAAAAAATTAGTTTGAAATTAATAAATGCAAACTCAATGGTAATTCCAAAATCACAAGACCTAAAATATTGGATAAAATCAGAACCTAGAAAATTAACTATTGAAGAAGAAAAATATAATTCAAACCCCAAAAATTTTCCTCTAATAACTGACTATGACATTTATATATACCGTGTAAACATTAATTGTCAAGAAAAGACTATAAAAACTTATGAAATGTATCAATATGACGGAAAAAATAAGTCTCTAAAATACCACGAAGATTTTTCACAATATGAATTTAAAGGTACAAAAGATTTAAATGATCCTTCAACTAAATACTTATATGAAACCACTTCTTTAGGAGCAGAAGATATAATCTATTTAAAGAAATGCGAAAAAAAATAGTAGCTTCTGCTAACATCGGTTTCGCAAAAGTGGGGTTGAAGTTCCCTTGCGTTGAAGATTTTCATAATTTTAGCCGCCACTGATTTTTCGCTCCACATTTTTTTGTAATTTAGTTTCGTGGAAAAAGCATTCGCTTCGTTTAGTCTTAATTGAACTTTTCGTCCAATTAAGCCCGCAATGCGCCAAGCTTTTTCCATTAGCGGAAATATTATAAAACCCACATTATGGACCTCACAGTAGAATATTCAAAAATCATTGATGACTACAAAGACTTTTTAAACGAATTTAAAAGAGTAGTTGAAAAAATCCTTGTAAAAAATAATATTCCGACAGCGTTTGAAGTATATGGAAGACTTAAATCATTAGATTCAATAAACGAAAAGTTCACATCAGAAAGGTTTGAAATAAAAAAATCAATAACTGAGTTAAACGATTTAGTTGGAATTAGAATTGTATTACTTTTTCCAGAATTCAAAGACAAAGTTGTAGAAGTACTGACAACAGAATTTGAATTATTAAATGACCCAACAAAATCAAACCAAAGTCCAGACAAATTTGGCTATAGCTCAATTCATTTAATTTTAAAAATAAAGGATGAATGGGTAAAAACTCCTGATTGGGAAAATCACCAAAACAAAAGGGCTGAGATTCAAGTGAGAACCATTTCAGAACACATTTGGGCAGAAACTTCTCATTCTCTCTTTTACAAACGTGAAGAAAATATTCCCAAAGCTATTAACAGAGACCTATTTCGTGTTTCAGCACTGTTAGAAGTTGTTGATGAAAAATTGCAAAACTTAAAAGACAAAGTTGAAAAGCATTTCAAATATATTCTTGAAGCACCTTATGAAGAGATTTTAACGCAAGATTTAAATTCTGAAACATTTCGACGAGTAATGTTGCAAAATTCTAACGGATTGTACAATTTAAATGATTATAAAAATAAGATTTTAAGTTCAACTATTGAGAAAGATTACAATATTTTAAATGTCAATATTCTTGACAATTTAATTGCAAACAAAATTGATTTATCAGGTATTGATACAGATACATATATTCAAAAGGTCATAGAAATTCTTGAAGCCGATAAGTTAAGTAATGACGAAAAGCGAAAAAAATGAAGTATAAAAATACTGTCGCTAGCATCAGTTTGGCTTGATGCGGGCTAAAATGCAAGGCTGAAATTTTGTAATTTTATCCCGCCAAATACGGAACCGCATTTGTATTTTTCTTAAATTTACAAACACGGAAATCAAATTGGTTACCCTTTGGTCTAATCTTGAACATCTGTTCTGCGATTGCCTGAACTTTTTCGTTAGCTACAATTTAATCAATACCTCATTTACAATAATAAAATGTCCCTAACATTCAAAAAACATATAGACAAATTCGTAAAAATTTCTGATGATGAATTTGAAGAAATTATCAAATTCTTTAGTACTAAAGATTTGGCCAAGAAAGAAAACCTGTTAGAGGAAGGACAAATTTGTAAATATTATTATTTTGTAATAACAGGCTTATTGCGTAAGTTTTATATCAATGATAAAGGAATAGAACAAACAACAGAATTTGCTATTGAAACTTGGTGGCTAACTGATAACATAGCTTACGAGCACAAAACTCCATCTGAATTTTTTATTCAAACTGTAGAAAAATCTACAATCCTTTACATCACAAAACAAAATCAGGAAAAGCTATTAAATACTTTCCCAAAAATGGAACGCTATTTTCGTTTTGTTTACCAAAGAGCTTACGCAGCAGCTCAGATGCGTTTTAAATACCTCTACTCGCTCAGCAAAGAGGAATTCTATTTTCAATCCATTAAAAGGTATCCTGAGTTCGTACAACGCATTCCCCAGTATTTACTAGCTTCATATTTAGGATTTACTCCAGAGTATTTAAGTGAAATTCGGAAGAAACGCATTTCTTAAACTAGTTTAAGTTTTTTCAATTCAAGTTTTTTCAATTTTGCATAGAACAATTAAAAAATATTAAAATGCAAAAAAGATTTAACATCAAAACAGTAGCTCCAAATGCTCTAAAAGCTATGATTAGTTTAGAAACTTATCTAGCACAAAGTTCTATAACAAAAACAAACAAAGAACTTATCAAAATTCGTGCTTCTCAGATTAATAAATGTGCGTTTTGTTTAAACATGCATACTCAAGACGCAATTAAAAATGGAGAAACCAATCAGCGAATATTTTTATTGAATGCTTGGAAAGAAGCTGGAACCATTTTTACTGAAGAAGAAAAAGTGGTATTGGCTATGACAGAAGAGATAACTTTAATCCATCAAAAAGGACTGTCAGACGAAACTTACACAAATGCTTTGCAATTTTTTAGTGAAACCCAAATTGCTGATATAATTATGGCTATTATTACCATCAACCAATGGAATAGAGTAATACTTAGTACAAACTTAATGATTGGAGAAAGTCTAGCTTAAAAATAAAAACAGCATTTAAAATGGTATTGTTAAAAGGTGGAAGTTCTGTCAAATTTTAACTACTCTACTATTTTTAATAGCAAAAAACTTTTCCATTTTTCATTTTTTTCATAATCTTAAAAAAATGGAAAAAGTTTTTGCTTACGTTCGGTTCTTTTTTGAATTCCCAATTTTAAAAATTCATAAATTTAATCTCTATAAAAACAATTAAAAAGAGTACTGATATTATTTTTTCTTTATCTTTGAAAAAACTCAAAACTAATGGAAACCTGCTTAGAATGTGGCGAAAAAATTATCGGCAGAAGTGATAAAAAATTCTGTAATGACGCCTGTAGAAATTCTTACAATAACAAACAAAACAAAGATTCTAGCAATCTAATGCGCAATATTAATAATAAACTGCGCAAAAATTTTAGAATACTCTCAGAACAAAACTTTATAGATAACAAAGCCAAAACATCAAAAAATAAGCTTTCTTTGGCTGGTTTTGACTTTCGATTCATCACTCATATAAAAACATATAAAAATGGTGCACAATATTTCTTTGTGTATGATTTTGGCTATAAATTATTAGATGATGATATGGTTTTGGTTGTGAAAAACTAAAGTTTTTCTTAGCTTTGAAAATTGAAATCTGACCATGAAAAAACTTTATCTGTTCTTATTTTTATTTTTAAGCACTTTTATTTATTCTCAAAAGAATTTAACTCATCAATCTGACTATTATTTTTACGAAAATAAAGGTCAAATCATAGATCAAGACGGAAAACTAAACCCAAAAGTAAAATATTTATTCAATTCTGGTGGATTGAACGTTCAGATTAGGAAAGAAGGATTTTCTTATGATGTTTACGAAGTTGAAAAAACAAAAAAGAAAATAAAATCAAAGAATAATGATATTTTGAGCACTATTGATAGAAAGCCAAAAGAAGAATTTGATTATAAATTTAAATTTCATAGAGTTGACATTGATTTTCTAAATACCAATAAAAATCCCGAAATCATAGCTGAAGGTAAATCTACAGACTACGAAAATTACTACAACATTCCCAATAAACCAGAAGGTGTAACCCAAGTTCACCGTTACCAAAAAATTACATATAAAAACATCTATCCAAATGTAGATTTGGTCTTCTTTAAACCAAAAGACACCACAAAATCTATAGAATATAATTTCATCGTTAATCCCGGTGGAAGAATCTCAGATATCACACTAAAATTCAAAGGTGCTAAAACCAAACTCAAAGATGGAAAACTCTCTATGAATCTAAGATTTGGAGAAATGCAAGAAAACATTCCACATTCTTGGATTGAAGAAAAAACCTCAAAAACTGATATTGCTGTACAATTTAAAGAAATAGAAAATGGCGTTTTTGGCTTTGAAGCTCCGAAAGATTCTTTTGAAAAAACTGTAGTAATAGATCCTGTACCTACAAGGATTTGGGGGACGTATTATGGCGGTGAAAGAATTAACTATACTTTAATAAAAACAGATAAACTTCAAAATGTTTACTTACAGGGCTATACTAACAGTGGTACTAACATTGCTACTAATGGAACTTATCAAACATTTTTTGCTGGAGGTGATTATGATTTATTTATTGCAAAAATGAATAAAAATGGGCAAAGATTATGGGGTACATATTATGGTAATGAATATATGGATGAATGGGGAAATTTAGATTTTGACGAAAACTACAATATCTATGCTTCAGGTACTGAATATTCTTGGCAAACTTATAATAATATTTCAACTAATTACAGAAACGTTTTTTTATTAAAATTAAATGCAAATGGTCAAAAAATATATAGGACTCAATTTCATTATACAAACGGTTATAAAGAAATTAAAGACTTAAAAGTATTTAAAGATAATTTATATATAATTGGAAGAACAAATTCTACACAAAGCATTGCTACACCAGGAGCTTATCAAGAACAAAATATAGTGAACAATGATGGAGGACATTTAAGCGGTGTAATTACAAAATTGAGAAAAAATGATGGAGGCATCATCTGGTGCTCTTACTTTGGAGGTGAAAATAATAGCAATTCTTTAGAAAAAATTGTAAATATAGAAGACAATAGCGTTGAAATTGTAGGACTTACACGTTCTACGAATTTGCCACTTGTTGATCCTTTTCAAAATGTTAACAATGGAGGTACAGATGCAATGTATATTAAAATAAGTAGTGATGGAAAAAGTTTATTAAAATCTAGTTATTTAGGTAATGATTATGATGACGATGTTACATATGCAAGATTAAATGGTAACATACTTCAGCTAAGTGGTTACAAATATTTTAGTAGTCTTACTTATATTCCTTTTATATATAAGGTTGATTTAACTAATAATATTATTCTTCAAAAAAATCAATTCCCTAATTTAAGGGGCTTTTATAGTCATATCGATAATATTGGTAACACCTATTTTTCTGCTGAAGGTTATTTCTCAAATAAAATAGAATCAACAACTAATGCTTATTTAGAAAACAAAATTAACTATCCATATTTTTTTAAAATTGATACTTCTAATAATCTCGTTTGGAGTACATATTATGGAGGTAGTGTTTCATATGCACCTACAATAACAAAGGATGATTTCGGATATGTTTATTTCTCTGGAACTGTTGGATTAAGCAATTATGGATTTGCTACACCTGGTACACATCAAGAAAAACAAATCACAAATTCAGCTTCAGCTTACGTAGCAAAATTTGCAGATTGTGAGTCTAATGTAAAAGTAAGCTACAACCCTATTTGTAACGGAAAAGATTTAGAATTAAAAGCTGAAGGTGGTGACACCTATGAATGGTTTGGTCCTAATAATTTTCATTCATTTGACCAAAATCCAATTATTAAAAATGCTCAAATTTCAGATTCTGGAGAATATTTTGTAAGAATGACTGGCACAAATACTTGTGGTGGAATATTTACCTTGAATATAGTAATTGGTAGTCCTGCTCCCCCCAAACCAGATGTTACTGATTTACCAGAAATAAAAGGTGATTGCAACACAAAATTAACAGCTCCTACTGCAACTGATGGCTGTGGTAATAAAATAATAGCTATTACAAATCAAATTTCAAATTTTTCTCCTGGAACTTACACCATCACTTGGAAATATGATGATGGAAACGGAAACACTTTCACCCAAACTCAAAAAGTTATTATCACATCTCCTGCCTTACCTACTGCATCTTCAAAACAGACATTTTGCGCAACCAATTCTCCTAAAATTTCGAACATTCAAATTTCTGGTCAAAACATAAAATGGTATGATACTTCGGGTAATGTTTTATCTGCTTCTGATATTTTAGTCGATGGTTCTACTTATTATGCAACTCAGACCATAAATGGCTGTGAAAGTGACAAGTTACCTATTTTAATAAAAGTAAATTCTACACCGCTTCCTACAGGAAACCAAAATCAGGATTTTTGCACTTCCAGAAATGCACAAATTAAAGATTTAAATATAACTGGCACTTCAATTCAATTTTACGATAATACTGGTAATCTATTAAATAACAATACATTACTTCAAGATAACACTTCTTATTTCGCTACTCAAACTCTCAACAATTGCGAAAGTCAAAAACTAGAAATAAAAGTTACTCTCACTACCAATTCGCTTCCTGCAAATAATTACAATTTGGCATTTTGTAATGATACCACCTCTAGCTCAAAAATCGAAGATTTAACCCAATATCAAGAAAATTTGGTGAGCAATTCTAACACTTATATTTTTGAATATTTTGACCAAAACAATCAAAAAATTTCAGGTTTTAAAAATAGAAATCTCACTATTGGGCAAAATATTTTCAATGTGAAAATTTCTACTACAGACGGATGTTGGAAAACCGTAAAACTCATTCTTCAGCTCAACCCAAAACCTGTGGTTAATTTGCCTACCGAAGCAGAATATTGCAGAGGGCTTTTTGTAGAATTAGACGCAGGAAGTGGTTATAGTTCGTACTTCTGGAATACTGGCGAAAAAACTCAGAAAATTTCTGTAAATAAAGAAGGAACTTATACAGTAAAAGTTACCAATGCCAGCAACTGTGAAAATACTAGCTCTACCCTAGTAAAACAATCCGTATTAGCTAATATTTTAAAGGTTGAAATTTTTAATAACAATGCCAAAGTACTTCTCAGTTCTAGTGATGATTTTGAATATTCTTTGAATAACATCAACTGGCAAAATTCTAATGAATTCAAAAACTTAGGAAACGGAAATCACACGGTTTTTGTTAGAACAAAAATGGGTTGCATCATCGGGCAAATGAATTTCACCATTTTCAATATTTCAAACAGTTTTACACCTAATGGTGACGGAATTAATGACACTTGGAAGATTGATGGAATGGAAAACTACCCTAATTCTGAAATTATCATACTAGACAGACAAAGCACCATAGTTCTGCACACAATTACCAATGGAAGCTTTGAATGGAATGGTCATTTCAATGGTAGAGCGCTTCCTTCGGGCACTTATTGGTACATCATCAAAGTTTCTGATGGAAGAACATTTCAAGGTTCATTATTGATAAAAAATAGAAATTAAACTAAAAAAAGAGCAGAAATTTTTGCTCTTTTTTATTCTTCGTTTATAAGTTTAATTTTGTCTTCTAAAATTTCGATAATATTCTCTTTATACAAACCGCCAATTGCTTTTTTGAAGTTCTTTTTGCTCATTTGTAACTCTTCCTTTATTTCCTCTGGCGAAGAATCATCAGTAAGATAAAGCAGTCCGTAATTTTCTTCTAATTTATCTAGAATTTTTTGTTTGAATTCATCTATATTTTGCACAAAACCTTGTTTCTGAAGTGTAACATCTATTTTACCATCTTCTCTGATGGTTTTGATGTAGCCTATTTCTTCTGACAAAGGATAGAGTTTTTTGAAAACATCTGAGGTATAAATTAATCCTAGATATTTTTTATTGATAACTACATTCCAGCCTAATTCTGATTGTCCTGCAATAATTAAATCTACTTTATCACCTGTTTTGAAGGGAACATTTTGATAATTTTGATTTCTTTTGAACTTGGTAGTTCCGGTAATTCTTTCAGAAACTTCATCAATATAAATATAAACAAGATAGCGTTTTCCTTCCAGAATTTTGCCTTTTTGCTGTTTATAGGGTACAAATAAATCTTTGATAATTCCCCAATCCATAAAAGCACCACTTGGTAAAGACTGCACACAATTCATTACCGCAAACTCTCCTACTTCAGCACTTGGAATTTCTGTAGTAGCTTTTAACTTGTCGTCATCCTGATAAACAAAAACTTCTACATCATTCTCTATTTCTGCATTTTCGTCTAAAAATATTTTGGGCAAAAAAGCACGTTCTCCATTTTCTGATTCTAAAAAAGCTCCAGAATTATTGATTTCTGCTATTTTTAATGTTTGAGTTTTTCCTAATTTCATTGTATTATTATTAAAACTTTGTCAAAGATTTTAAACTTAGACAAAGTAATGCAAAGGTAAGATTATTCTACTGCTTTTAACAATTCTTCCAAATCAAATTTAATCATTTTTTGAAATGCAGCTACTGCTTTCGGAGCTTTTTCGGGATTACTCATGATATTGATTAATGCCTTAGGATAGACTTGCCAGCACATTCCAAATTTATCTTTTAACCAACCGCAAACTTTCTCTTCGCCACCATCTTTCAATAAATTTTTCCAATAATAATCTATTTCTTCTTGAGTTTCGCATTCTATACAAAATGAAACTGCTTCATCAAACTTAAAATTAGGACCGCCATTTAATCCCATAAATTCTCTTCCGTTTAGTTCAAATTTTACCACCATTCCATTATCTGAAAGAATTTTTGAATTGGGGAAAATCTCGCAATAAAATTCTGCGGCTTCTCTTGCTTTGCCATCATACCAAAGGCAAGGAAAAATAGGTTTTGTAATCATATTTTAATTCATTGTTTCTAAAATTATCTTCAAATCTTCTTCTGTAGTATCTGGGTTAATGAAACAAAATCTTGCAACTGTTTCTAGTTCACTGTTTTTTTGCCATTTTGTTGGAGTAACCAAAGCGATGTTTTCTTTATGATTTCGGTAAGTCCAATTGTAATAATCTTGCGGTTGCCAGCCTTTTCTTCGGAAGAGTACACAGCTTAATCCTGGCTCTCTTACCATTTCTAAATTTGGATTTGCATCTATTAATTCTTTAGCTTTTTGAGCCAAATCTAATCCAATTTCTACTGCTTTTCTATAAGTTTCGGTTCCGTGCATTGCTAGCGAAAACCAAAGTGATAAGCCTCTTAATTTTCTGGTTAATTGTACCTGATAATCTGATGGATTAAAGCCTTTGGCTCCTTCATCCTGAAAAATCTCTAAATAAGAACCGTGCTGAGAAAGAGCTTCCTTAGCAAAATCTGGATTTTTGTACAAAACTGCGCCGCAATCGTAAGTAGTAAACAGCCATTTGTGAGGATCTATCGTAATGCTATCTGCTTTTTCAATTCCATTAAAAAGCGGTCTTACTTTGGGCGAAGCCAAAGCACCACCACCATAGGCTGCATCTACGTGAAACCACAATCCAAATTCACTGCAAAGATTGGCAATCCCTTCTAAATCGTCTATGATTCCCGCATTGGTAGTTCCTGCAGTTGCAATTACGGCAAAAAGTCTATTTCTGTCTTCTAAAGACATTTTCAGAATTTCTTCTCTTACATCCTTTGCATTCAGTTTTTCTTCTTTATTAATGAGGTAAACATCTGTATCTGTAATTTTTGCCATCATAATTACCGAAGAATGCGCACCACCAGAAGTAATGATTAAGCCTTTTTTGTTTTTATTTTCAGAATTTTTACTCCTCCAAAATTCTCTAGCCGTTACAATAGCCGAAAGATTAGCACTAGAACCACCCGGTGTAAAAACGCCAAAAGCGCCTTCTGGAAGACCTGTAAGAGATACAATCCATTCCATAGCTTGGTTTTCTGCGAAAATACCTCCTGCACCTAACATCCAATACGAACCGTGAATATTAGAAGAAGAAGTAACTAAATCAAACAAGATAGATGCTCTGGAAGGCGCAGATGGAACAAAAGACAAGTTTCTGGGATGATTGATAGGAACATTGGCTTTAGACAAAATATCTGTCCAGATTTTAAAAGCTTTTTCCCCTGAAATTCCGTTGGGAGTAATGGTTTCGCCAACTAATTCTTTGAGTTCTGAAGCTTTTTTCGGACTTCCTAATTCTGGACTATTGTCCGTAACTCTATTGATGGAATATTTCATAATATCCAAAGTCATCTCAATAAAATCTATGTCTATATTGTGCATTTTATTATTTTTTGTCTCGTCTATAAAGATAAGAATAAAAAAGAGAAGCAAAAATGCTTCTCTCATTCAATTATTTAAAATTTCTACCTTTCCAAACTAGAAAACCTGTAATGGGCAAACTTGCACAAATTAAACTTACAATAAATGCTAAAATTTTGCCCCAAATTCCTAAAATTGCACCTACGTGAATATCATAATTAGCTGCTACAAATTTCTCACCAAAGTTTTTCTTTTGATGAGGTCTATTCATTAAAACTTCTCCTGAGTTTTCATCAAAAATAATTTGATGATTGATATGATAAGAATAGTCTAATTGTTTTACATATACTTCGTAATTGGGATGTTCGTGGTCGTCAAGATGTTCGTGCCCAAAATCTAAGCTATATGCTGAAGCATCGGGATATAACTCTTCTACTTTTTGAGCCATTTTATCCAAAGTTCCAGCATTTCTCATTTCAATAGGAGCTTTTGTTTTAATGTGAGAAAAATCTGGATATACCGTTTCTCCGCCAGAAAATAGTACGTATAAAGCTGCCTGTACAAAAAAGAAGGCGTAGAAAAGTCCTGTTAAAGTCAATATTAAAGCAAAAATAGAAGAATAAAATCCTAAAATGCTGTGAAGATCATAATTTTTTCTTCGCCAAGATTTGATATTTTTCCATTGAAACCAAAAGCGTTGTTTTCTTGCTTTTTTGTTTTTTGGCCACCAAAGAATAATACCAGAAATAAGCATTATTAAGAAAATAAGAACAGGAATACCTAAAATATATGTTCCCCAGTCTGACTTTAGTAAAAAACTCCAGTGAATGAATTTTACAATATTAAAAAAACCGTTTTTTTCGTCTTCCAGAGCTAGAACTTTGCCTGTAAATGGATTTACATAGGCTGTTTTATAAATTACATATTCATCAAAATAGTTCCAAGCATTAGGATTTCTTTCGTAATAGTAGAATTTGTAAGATTTGGATTTATCTAGAGGAATTTCTGCCCAATGCAAAGGATACTTTTCTTTGGTTTGCGCTGATACTTTTTGCTCTAAAATTCTTAAAGGTAATATCTTTTTCTGCGAAATATTCTGCTCATTATGATGGATATAATCTTTTCTTATAACATTCTGAATTTCGTCTTTAAAAACATATAAAGCTCCGGTAATACTGATTACCAATACAAAAAAACCTACAGTTAATCCTAACCAAAGATGCAATTTTGATATCCATTTTTTGAAGGTATTATTTTTCTTTTTTTGCTTTTCCATTTTCTAAATTTTAAAAAGTTAGCAGAACAAAATTATCCTGCTAACTTCGGAGTGACTTATATGATATGAAAAGTTTTTAAAATTTAAAATCAACTCCTAATGCTACTGTACTAGGTCTTTGTGGCGTTACCGTACTCCAACCAGTAAAATATTTTTCATTGGTAAAATTATCAAACTTCAGGTTGATGTTATACTTATTAGCTGTATATGAAATTACGGAATTGAAAACCAGATAACTTGGCAAGATAAATGTACCTATATTGCTTCTGTTCAGTGTTTTATGCTGGCTGGCGTAATTAGCTCCCACTCCGAAACCTAATCCTTTTAGCACTCCTGTTGAAATCTTATAATTCGCCCAGAAATTAAATAAATTTTGTGGTCCTGCTTCTTCTGGTCTTAATCCTAAATAACCTGCACTTGCATCATCTTTAGTAACTTTAGAATCGTTATAACTATAACCTGCAATCATACTTAAACCTTGAATAGGATTGGTAACCAGAGAAATTTCGAAACCTTTGCTTTCTACTTCGCCACTCTGTACTTGATTGTTCGGGTTGGTAGCGTCTGCCATTAATTTGTTAGAAACTAAAATATGGTAATAGCTTGTGGTAAGAGAAATTTTATCTTTATATAAATTAGTTTTGACACCTACTTCCCATTGGTTGGCTCTTTCAGGATCATAAACTTGAACGCCAATTACGTTTCCTGTACTATCAAATAGATTGCCAGGAGCTAGATTTTTGAAACCATTCATATAATTAGCAAATAATGACAATTTATTCATAATAGGCTGATAAACGATTCCAAATTTTGGCGAAAAAGTAGTTTGAGATTTTACTTCTTCAGTACTGTACATTGCTACACCTTGATAATGGTCTAATCTAAGACTTGCCATTACAGATAAATTAGGCAAAAAATCAATCACATCACTTATATATAGACTTTTTGTAGTAATATTAGAAGTAGTTTTACTAGATGTGGCATTTGATAAGATTAGGTCTGTATTATAAGGGGTAAGCTTACCTGTATCTGTTCCGTTTATCAGAGAAACCGTACCGTTTGCTACCCAAGCTCCATTACTTTCGACATCAGCAGAAAAATAATCTAAGCCAACTACCATTCTATTTCTAATAGAACTTATTTTAAAATCTCCTTGGAAATTTTGTTGAACATCTACAGTATAAGTACTTCCATTTACCTTAGAAATAAATCTGGTAAATTCGTCGCCATTTGCGCTATCCCAAAGATATTGATAATAACCATCTGTTTTAGAATTGCTAGTAGAAACCACTGTTTGTGAAGTCCAATTTTTATTGATTTTATACAAAACTTGACCTTGTAAACTGAAGCTTGGTGTTTTAACGGTCAAAGAATTATCTGTAAAAGATCTTTTATAGTATTTCTCAAAAATATCTATAGAATTGAAAGAAAGTGGCGCATATCTGCTTAGGAAAATCATAGGTGCATTAGCTCCTTCAGAACTTTTAAATTCTGTATTAATTAAGAAGGTTAATTTATCACTGGCAACTACTTTAAGACTTGGTGCAACAAAAATATATTTATTAAAACCAGCATCTTGAAAAGAATCTTCATAATGATAGGCAGAAACCAATCTTGCAAAAACATTTTTTCCAAGTGGTGCATTTACATCTAATGTGTATCTATTCAGTTTATTGCTTCCAACGATAGCACCTATCTCTCCACCGAAATGGTCATAAGGTTTTTTAGTTGTAACATTAATTAAACCACCATAAGAAATTACACTACTTCCGAATAATGTACCAGAAGGACCTTTTAAAACTTCTGTACTTTCTATATTAATTGGTTCTACAAAATTATTTACGTTTGGCATACCATTTACTAAAGTTGGCTGAACAGAAAAACCTCTCATTGTGTAATATTCTGCACCATCTCCTGCTCTACCAGTACTTTCCCAAAGTCTTGAAACGCCAGTTGCGTTATTTAATACTGCCTGAAAACTAGTTGACAATTGGTCTTTAATAACATATTTTGAAATGCTATTATAAACCTGCGGATTTTCTATATTTTTAAGAGGAAGTTTGGCTACAACATCTGTACTATCTACCTTATACACATTTTTAGTAGCATAGATTAAAACTTCGTCAATATTCTTTTCTTTACTTTCTTGCGAATAAGCCATTAATGAACATAATGACAA